>JAEEGL010085550.1_pt1 | contig 15681 bp, 4 predicted proteins | sample 9134231 | NCBI WGS metagenome assembly JAEEGL01 (sample SAMN16246548, study PRJNA631951) | gut metagenome | biome: gut microbiome; feature: rumen; material: fiber-attached | host: Bos | place: Iran: Karaj | collected 2018-10
ATACCGTATAGGTCAAGGTACCCATCATAACTTGCAATCATTCCGATCTCCTTGCCAGCAGCAGCAAGGAAGGTGACCTTGAGATTAGTAGAATCCTTGATTATAAATGCCTTTGAAAAACCGTCATTATCACCTGCACCGAGTGTAATGAAAGGCATATAGTAACCTTCTGGCGTAGTGTCAAACTCAAACTTTGCTTTAGCTAGGTCAGTGTAGCTGTAGATGTACACAGGATAGCTAGTTGGTGTTGTTGTAGTGAAAATGCGAACACCATTATAGTACGGGTAACCATCGGTGCCAAGCGTAACTCCTGTAGCTAATGTTTGACCTTCTACTGCCCAGACCTGCTCTTCCCAGTAAAGATTTGCACCATATGGATTTTTTGCCTGCTCTGTACCGTTTGCATATACCCCCGACATGAAATGAATATGCTCCTCAGCGATATCTAAGAAGTTATCATCTGTGGTATCTTTTGCAAGGTACTTAACAATGCGACGTGCTGTACTTAAATGATCTACGGTCAAGTCAGCCATATCACCAAGTGCAGCATACAGCTCATCAGCAGAGAGCTGTCCACTAACTTGGAGATTGCCTTCAATAACAGCTGTACCAGTGAATACTTCATCACCAACATACAGCGTTATACGAATGTACGAATGACCCTCACCATCACTGTACTGCCCAACACTAAGACTAATACTCGCCTTTAGATCATCAACCATGTCCTGTGCAGCATTCAGAAGATTAGTCATATCCTCTTCGCGGGACTCAGGACAGAATTGAACGTTGGAAACTACTAGCTGACTATCAGAGTCATTGATAATCGAAAACTTGAAGACAGTATATTCGCCGGAGCGTAGCCGTATATCCTGCCGGAAGCCCATCCCATCCATATCTATAGGATAAAGCATATAGTCATATGCATCGCCAGAGTCACACACTGCTTCAACACGAATCTTAATGTCCGGTGTATATGAGGGCTCTGCACCGATAGCATCGTTGTATTGATCTGCTATAAAGATGATTCTAAAATACTCAGAGAGCTGTTCAATCTCTGTAGTATTGAAGGTGTGAACATCTACTCTGCCTGCATTCAATGTGATATGGTCATAGAGTAAGATACTGGAGCCAAAGGTCATTACTCATTCACCTCCAGAATCTCTGCGTTAAGCAGCGTAAGAGTGCCGGATAGTCCACCATCATAGCGAAGAGACTGGCGGATAAGAATCCCAGTGAAGTCGAGGTTGTATTTGCTGCTATATACCCTGATCTTTTCACCAAGCTGGAAGCGAGGATTACCTTTAACAGAGACTTCAAGTACCGGCAGAATGCTTTGCACATAAGCATCCATAAAAGACTTAAAGGTTGTCAGATAGGCCTGTGACTGAATGTAGATATTGCTAAACTTCAGGGCATTATCGCAATCAGCATCCTCAGCATAAACTTCAGTAGTCTGAATATACTGACCACAGAACTCAATACGACCTCGAAACGAATTCGTGAGCGTAAATGTCAGGATCTCAGTCGCATTATACGTCAAGGAGTCAATATATGGTATCTCATCGCCACTGGATGTAACGTAGACTACATTAGCTACTGGCGCATTGCTAAAATTCCGATCCTGATACTGTGTAGTTGCTGTATTCACAATATCAGACTCAGTATACAGTGTAGTTACATTACTCAGCTGTGGAATCAGTGCGCAGACTGAAGCACCATCATACTGCAGCATAATACTCTGCTTTGTTGTAGGCTCAATGATCTGATCATCATCTGTAATAGTGTGTGCAAGAGCTACTGTTCTATGCATATACCTGGTAACAAGATCACCAGCATGATCACAGAAGATAAATACCTGAAGGCCTCCAGCAATGTTGTTCAAAAAGTCAGCATTTTGCTGAATATGGTAGCCATAGCGTAAAGTACCGATAAGAGTATTATCGAGCGTAATTGGCATACCAAGTTTTGTAAAGAACTTCTGAATGAAAGTGTTGTATGCAATGTTCTTATAAACAGGCAGTTTGACTCTAGTGGCGTTGATTATCTTACTGACCTTATCAGTGGCTGTAACAGACACTGTCTGTCCTGCAAAGACTACCTGCCAGTCAGTCAGATAAAAGACACCAAGAGGATCCCAGTCAAAGGCTGGGGTAGCTACTGGACGTGTATAGAGCTTAACCTGAACACCAACCTCAATCTTCTGATAGTAAGGGCTCAGGGCATTAGCCGGGTTAAAGACGTCGTTTCTGTTAGAAAGCTCAAAAGAAAGCTCATTAGCAGAAACTGAGGAGAAGGGAGCACAGTTATCTGCACTGACTTCTTCCATCAAATCCCAGGTAACTAGATAGTTATCCTTAGTAATAGACAGTGGTGTATTCCCAGCACCATCAAAGTAGATGTCGAGCTTACACTCTATCATCCTACTCTTAGCATTATAAGCAGTATCTGTAGTTGCAGCCATTGCTCTACCTCCTACTGCTCAATTAAGCTAAGCGTTACGTCTTTCCAGACCCACTGCTGCCTAAAGCGGGAACCATCACCTCTATGCAGTTTATGCGGGATTGCTCCCGCATAAACCGTTGCTGACTGCGGACCCCGGTCATCCGTATATGTCAGTGCATGAAAGCACTGATGGGTGGAAGGAAGGTTTGTCCACAGGAGATCAATAATGACATCCAGCTGTGCAGAGGTAATAGCGTTCCACTTGAAGTTATACTTACGCTTATTAGCGACAAAGTCCATCGTCATATCGCCATTGGCGATACGAGTAGACTGGGTGAGGGTATAATACTCTACATTGAACTCGTTAGGATCTTTGATTTTAACGTTGTCAATATAGAAACCTGTAAATGCCATACCCTACACCTCCTTTATTATATTATATGCACTCACTCTACTGGATGGACCTGTTAGCCTCTACGCATTGATTCAGCCTGCCGAATTGAATAGAGCTTGCGCTCAAGCGTCCGAAGACCTGCATCATCAGCAATCAGAGTACCCACATAGATTGGGGTTCTGCCATCAGCTCCATCAGCACCTGCCTGTGCAGTAGCTACTGCAGGAAGTACTCTCTCAAGAACACCCCGCGTCACTGCATCTATAAGTCCGGTCATATCGGCCCCGCTACTATGAGTACTACCAGGAGTAATCACACCACCATTGGCTACACCAAGAGCAGCACGGAGACCCTGTGCACTAGCAGGCATAAAACTATCCAGTGCAGGCCTCACTGACAACGATGCAGTGCCAGTAGCAAATGCCTTAACAGTAGGTCTATTCCCTGCATACTTCTGTACCATCTTGGTATCATTAGCATTAAGGATATGCGTACCATTAGGCAGGTCATAAAGACCAGCGTCAAGCATTTGTGTGCTGCCATTTGGCAAGATCGCCAATTCCTTGCCAAGTTCACCGGCAAGGATAGGGAGGCTAGAAGCTTTTGTATCAATGATACCACCAGTTGCAGCCTTAGGCAGATTACCCTCAGAAACAGTTACAGCCTTCGGCAAATCACTCTCAGAAACAGTTGTCTGTTGACCAGTACTGGCATCAACTCGGATATACTTAACAAGTTTACCTTTAGATGTATACTCACCATAATATGCATTGCCTAGCTTATCAGCACCCTTGTAGACAACATTATTTTTCGTAGAGCCAATGCCAAGAAATCCACCAGTACTACCTGCATTAGCTTGTAGCCTTTCAAGCTGCTGCATATTTGTCATAGCACGTGTGACGGCATCAGCAATACTCGTGGCCATCTCATCAGCAGCCCCTGCAACGGCACCAGCAATGCCATTTAGCACTGACTCTAGCTCTGTAAAGCGACTAGATGCAGTATTCTTGATGTCATACATCTTGGTATCACAGTTTTTATCTACCTGTGATAGTGCCTCTTGAAGCTCATCAGGCAATGCGTTAAATGGGACCAGTGCTTCACGGTCAACCGTCTCAGGAATATCTGCTCCATCTACATAGCCAGCAATGGCAAGCATGCCTTCATCTACATCAAGACCCAACGTAGCTAGTGCATCTTTAGTAGGCTGATCAATAGACTCCCAAGAAGCGATCCAGCCATCAGTAGTCTCTACAAGCCATTTACCGATCTTACGATCGATCTCAAGGAGCTGTTCATCAGCTACAATACCTGCTTCTTCAAGGTACTGCTTAACTGTATCAGGCAGCTGATCCCAGAGTTCTGGCTTGTTTACGAAGACAGCAACAATATCGCCAGCCCCATCTTCCATAACCTGGGAGAGATCTACAAGTACCTGATTACCTGCTTCTGTAGTCTTTACACCAAGTGCCTCAAGAGCAGCTACAGTCTCAGTAGAGAGGGACTCCCATTTCTCATTACTGATAAGTGTGAAGCCATTTGTAATCTTCTCACCCGTATTGCTAATAATCATCTGGAACTCTTCACCAGCACCAGTGAATGCAATACCAATAGATCTAAAGGCTGTACGAATTTCCTCGGTAAGATCTTCTTCTTTGATGGGGGAGGGAACTACAACAGCATTAGCCCATTCAATGAGGTTATCCTGGACTGTACCACCCTCTTCATCTACCAGAGCTGCAATGCTATAAAACTGGTTCTTAACAATATCAGAGACGCCAGTCCAATCTAGTGCATCAAGGGCAGATTTAAGGGTAACATCACCGCTAAGCACTGCTTCATTTGTAATCTTAAGGAAGCCATCCTCAGTAATCGTACCAATGTCTGCAATGATTTTTTCCATGTTTTCGCTCATCTGAACACCAATGCTATCAGACAGCTTAAACATAGCAGCAGTCATGCCCTCTTTGACTTTATCAAAATTACCGAACTCAATCTCGCTGGTGTCAAAGTTCAAACCGATGCTGTATTCACCAAGTTGATCGATGATTGCCTGACTGAAGTGCTCAGCACTGAGTGCAATATCGCGCTCATTACCAGTACGCGCTTCGTTATGATTATACATGAACGAAACAGTACCATTGCTGTTTACCTGGATGCCTGCCTCTGCGAGGATCGCGGCCTCATCAGTAGTAACGCTAAGGGCCCCTACATCAAAGGACTGCCCGTCAAGGTCAATAATGACACCACGTGCATCCACTGTAATACCACGCAGTGCATCAATCAAAGCATCCAGGTCTGTACCAACTGTGACATAGTCAATAGCAGTAGGTCCTTGGAGTGCCGTCTCATATGCACTGCTGCCAGAGCCAAGTGTAATACCAGCAGCTGCCAACTGGGCAAGCATTGTAGGCGTGATGCCTTCAAGAATAGCCCCAGTAAGATACTGGGCAGTGTTACCTGCGAGCACGTCAATGTTACCACCCACTGCGCCACGTGTCGCAGTGCTAATCCCAAGCTCAGTAAGCTTAGCTTGCTCATAGGCATCCCAGATATCAAGCTGCTGCTGTACAAGCGCCATTGCCATGCCAGGATTCTCATCAAGAGTATAGCCTGTGATCTCACGATAGCTAGGATCCTGAGCAGCAAGCATGTTAAGATAGTTCGGGAGATTTTCGTAAGCAATAATAGCCCGCTGATCATAGCCCATATTCTCCACAAGGGCTTGCCTAAGGTAGTCGTTGCCATCAATAATACCACGCAGGGTCTCAGTGAAGTCGCCCTCTTGAGCGCCGCCCACATACATTGCTTGGATCATTGCTCGCAGTGCTTCAGTATCATCACCAAAGTAGCGAACAGCGTTGCCTGTGGCATCAAGCACACGGACATACTCTTTACCGTTTACAGCAATCTGCTCACCGAGCTGCAGACCTGCATAGTCTTCACCGAGAATCTTTTTGATTATCTCAAGGTCAGCTGCAGCGCTTTCAAGCGGCAAAACCATCTCAGAAGAGACCCAGCTACCAATGCCATTTTGCCCCTGGTGAGCTTGTGCAATAGACGTTGCATCAATAGCACCCATTGCAGCTGCTATGCGAACAGCTGCCATTGCCTCATCACCTTGGGCCATGTCAAGAGAATTCAGGCTACGCCCAATATCAGTATTGAACCAATCAGCAAAACCATACCCTTTACCGGTACTACCAATATACATATCCTTAGTATAGCCGCTACCATAAAGGATGTTCTCAAAGGCATTGTTACCTCTGATATTATCGGTAGGAGTGGATGTAACAAACCGGAATGCCTGGTACAGACTGTTTGTGCTTACGAGTTCTGCAATACTCTCCAGATCTTCATATGCAATACCAAGTGCATTATACACTGCATCCTGCTGCTTGTGCAGCTGCTGTGCATATTCATCTGCTTCAGCAAGCGAGGTGAAGGCTCCAAGGTACTCACCAGTCTCTTCAAAACGAGCGACTGCTTCTGCATCTGTGAGCCGCACAGGCTTACCTTTTGCATCATAAGCAATCGTAGGTATCACATACTGCAGATTATCAGCAGTGATGGTAATAGAGTCAACCGTTGAAATACTTCCGTCAGCATTCTTATAAACAGGCCTGTTATACAGGTCTATATTGCCCTGACCATATTGTCCCATAGCTGCATAGCTATCTTTCAATGCAGAGATCAAAGATGCTGTATCAGTGATTCTCGCACCAACGACAAGATCTGCAATCTCCTGATCAGTATAACCACCTGTTTCACGAAGCAGCCTCTCAAATTCAGTAGTATCATAGGGCTCAGCAACACCCATACCAAAGATACCGCCATGCTCTCTACCAGCAAGCATGCTGCTCCAAGTGTTAATTGCCTTAGAGGACTCATCATTGCCGAAGAGACTATTCATACCAAGCGAAGTAGCTACTGCAGAAAGCCCACCAATAATGAGCCCAGGAATTCCACCCACTACTCCACTAATAGCCATCATCAGAACATTGATGATACCATTGACAAACACAGACTGCCCAACGGCCTGTGCAGCACCCTCATAAATGTTATCTGCAACAAGTTCACCGGTATTGAGGCCTGCTGCTTTAATAAGCTCAGTAACCTCATCAGAAAGAAGGCTTTCTACGAACAAGCCTGCAAGATTCTCATTCTTTATATCTTGACTACTCTGTCTGATACCAGAGATAATGATATCAGCAATATCAAAGATACTGTACGATGCAATATTGAATTTCAGTAGCTTCCTACCAAAAGACTCGAAAGACTCATCGATTGCAGCTGCCGCCTTATTTACTTGCGTTGCAGCATAATCACCGGCATAATAAACGTCATCAGCAACATCATAAATGACGGCTCCCTTCTGGAAATCAGCGAAGGAATCCTTAACTGCATCAGACAAGTTACGCATCGCTGTATGGACGTTTTCTCCAGACTTCAACGCTGTCTGCAAATCGTCCATTGCCTCGCCAACTTCTTTGGCGACTTTCTCACCAAAGGTACCTGCCTCAGCAAGCTTTGCATAGCCTTTGAGAAGCCCTTCACCATCAGTAGTGATTGTATCACCGATAAGTTTCCATTCACCAGTGGTCTGATCAATATAGTAAGCTACTTTATCAGAACCACTGGAAAGAACCTTGCCAAAGGACTCAAAGTCAAGAGTCTGTGCGCTACGTAAGCCTTCACGTGTCTTGATAATGAGTGAATTAAAGAAACGTGTGCGGAATTCCTCTAGGCCTTCACCAGCAGCTTTGAACTCGTCACTTGCTAACGCATAGGCCTGCTTAAGGCCCTTTGCAAGATCACTACCCTGATCAGGAACAGACTTCCAAAGCTTGAATGCCTCATCAGCTTTAGCCCCAGCAACCTGCAACTTACCAAAGGCTTCAGCATAATCATCGATAGCATCCATGAGCTCAGGCACAGCTTTAAGGTCAAGGCGTCTGGTATTCGAGAAGCCGAAACCAAAGTACTGGAAAAACTTTTCATAAGCAGCCTCACCAAAAGAGCGTGCTCTGCCCATGAACCTACTAATAATGCTCGGATTAAAAGCTGCATCCTCAACACCATCAAAGAGCTCAATGACTTCATCAGCTGTGCCTGCTGCAATACGCCGGAAAGTATCTACAACATCATCACTGACCCCATAGATGGACTTAAGGAATGAGTCAGGAATATCTTCGAGCAGATCATTCGTGCCACTGAAGAGAATCTTTGCTGCATCATCAAAAATATCTTCACCAAGGGCACTTCCACCAAACTGCTTCACATAACTGTTAATCCACTTCCAGTGATCAGCAGCCTGAGATGCAGCATAAGTAGCCTCACCAATGACGTCAGCCGCTGCATCAGCAACGTGTGCTGCTCCACTAAATCCTTCCGCAGTATCTTCAGCCAAACCAGTGATATTCTTAAAGTAATTCTCTGCATAGTCAATGGCTTCATCAAGAGTAGCTGCATGGTATTTGAAAGTACCCTGCGTAACTTCAAAACCACTCTCTATACCGGTAAGTCTAACATTCTCACCAAAGAGATTCACTACACCAGACTTACGGAGCTCATCAAGAGCACTGGCTACAATTTGCTCACGTGCAGGCATACTGAGCTCACCAATTGTTGCAATACGGCGCTGCTGCTGGAGGATCTCAAGAGAAGCTTCCAAAGAAGCACGCTGCTCTGTAAGCTGTGCAGCTGCAGCTGTGAACCGCTTAACAGAGTCAGGGTCTCCAACCTGCTCAATTGCAGCAGTGAGCTTATTAAGCTCTTTCCCTGTATAGTCAAGAATATCTTGAATCTGCCCAATTCTGGGGCCAAGCGTATTTTTGATAACACGTGCAACACCAGGATCCAGCTCAGAAAGAGGATATGCAATACTCTGAGCACCAGTAACAACTTCATTCAAGCCAGCAGCAAGCTCCTCAGCGGCTTCAGCAATCTGCCCACCCCTAAGCACGCTAGCAGCAGCTTGCAGCTTGTTAAAGGTACCAGAAACCTCAGTAAGGCCAGAAGCAGTTTCTGCAATCCTGGCTACGGTTCCGTCCTTGATGCGCTTCCAGACTTCATAAGTCATCGCAATGTCATTATCAGCAAGGTGTGCAAGATCATCAAGGGTACCGACAGAGATCTCATAGGCCTCTACCAGCTTAATATCCTTACCGAACTGAATGAACTTATTGACTTCTTCGTTAAAGAGGCGCATGACATCAGCCCCAGGCAGGAAGGTCTTCCCGTCAGGCATCCATGCATTCAATATATCAAGGTCATAGCCGCCAATGTTCGACGCATTGTAGCCAGAAATAAGTGTCTTATCTGCTTGTGTGAACTGATAGACTTCACGCATAACAGTATCAATGTCATTCGCTGCATCCATCATATCCACTGTGACACTTGAGAAAGCTTTCTCAAAGTCTGCGTTGATGCTACGCATGTAGTCAAGCAGTGCTCTGTTTTCAGTTCCCCAGTTTACCAGCCAAGAACGCTGTTCACCAGCAGGGTTTATAGCACTGATCTGAACAGGACGCGGCTGAATGGCACCAGTAGCTGTCTGAATCGGGAAGCCACTAGCCTCAATATCAACGAAGGACATAATCTGAGGAAGCGACTGCTTTGCTGCGCGCAGGGTGGCATCAAGTGGGGCATAATTGATATCCTGCAACAGACCTGTAAAGAGTCCTCTGATTTCTTTTTCTACACTATCTGCAACCTGAATGACACCATCGTCAATATCCTTAAGAAGCTTATTGCCCCAAATGCTCAAATGCTCCTGAATATTAGCGATGTGGACAGGAAGCTCAATCTTAAAAGCCTCAGCACTTGACAAGATACGGGTCTCTGCACCAGTGGCTTTCATGAGCTCATTAAGCTTATCAATCTGCTGGCCCATCTGGTAGGCAGCAGAATCTGTCTGAAGATGCAAAAGTTCAATGAGGCGATTGTAGCTCCTAGACAAAGTAGCTACATCATAAGCAGTAACTGCTAAGCCATTCTCGATCTGGAAATTCAGCCTTGTTGCAGCGTCTACAGTGGTCCGAATCGTCCGAGGCAGCTCACTGGTGAGCATCGGAACTTCTGCAAGAAGCTCTGTTGCTTCAGCAAGCTTACCGAGTGCTGCGCCATAATTAGTGATATCCTGACCAGCACTAAGGAAGAGGCCATCAAGTTCTGCAGGAACCACTGAGCTGCTGGCGAGCATCCTTGCAGTTGCACTAATCTTCTGCATGCCTTCCCTAAAGGTAGCCATTGCTGCAGCTGCATCTTCCCCTGCCCTGATTGCCTGGTTATAGGTTCTTACAAGCTTATCAATTTGGCCACGCACAGGAGCATGTGTAAAGAGGCCACGCGTCTCAATTCCTTTAAGCGAATCAGGTCCAAGCAAGCTATCAAACCAGCCGGTGATACTACGTGAGAAATCATTGTAGCTACGCAGGACAGGCGCAAAATCCATTTCAGAAAAGACTTCCCGACCATCGCGTACTACACTGAAATACGCCTTAGACAAATCACCAGGTACTTGCTTATTTGCAATGAGCAGTGCAATTGCCTCGTTCATTGCATAGAAGTAATCAGCAAGCCCAGTAATCGCCTTAACATCTACTCCAGAGTAATCTACTACAAATTCCGTCATGAGTTTACGGAAGGTAGCAACATCAAAGAAGCCTTGTCCGTTAGTAAAGGCAGGCCGAATAACTTCTTCAAAGTAGAGCTTGGTAATAGTTTCCTCATCAAGTCCTGCTAATGCAGGCCTGAAGCTTGCATATGCACGAACAGCATCAGTAGATAGAAATCTGCCTTCAAGGGCATCTACAATATCAGTCCGTCCATTACCGGCTGTAAAACTCCTTGTGAGCTTCTGAACCAGAATATCACCAAGCTGCTTAAAGTCAAAGTCACGATTGAGAATAGAGATTAACTCACGACGATTATTAGCACCAAAGGCTTCGAGATGCGGAATAAACTCATAGTACCAAGAAGGTTTGTTTGCAGCAAGCAAAGCATTCGAGGTAATAACTTTGATACCATTAACTTCATCTACAACAAACTGAGAAAGGGTATCCACCACACTACCTGTGGTGACTTTGAAGTCAACGCCAATCTCAGAAAGAAGCTGTACATTATCATTAAGCGTTTCATTGAGCGCCTTAAAGAATGCTACAGAAGCATCATTCTGAACAATGATCGGTTGACCAGGCAGAGCTGCATGACCAGTACCATGCACGATACCAACTGCTTTGTCCATAGCATCCAAGGCAAGTGCATAGCGCATAACAGGCTCAAGGGTGACACCGAGTGCGGCAGTCATTCTGGTGAAGGCACTTTCTACACCACTGATTCGCCCAGTAATCTTAAGCAGATCACCAAAGATTCTATCAGTAAGCATAGGAATGCTACCACTGAACGCATCCAAGCCATTAGTAAGAACTTGGAACTTTGTACCAGTGGCTACCAGCTGATCGGCAGACATCCCAATAGCATCAAGTGCCTTAGAAAGCTCAGGAGAGAGGCGACTGTTAAGCAATCCGCGCAGTTCTTCTACTGCATCGTCAAGACCAGAGAGATGCGGGGTAGCTTTTTCTAATGCTGCTGTAAACTTGTCATAGCTTTCAAGTGTGCCCCGGGCAACTTCAGGAAGAGTCTTAAGTTGTGCAACACTTGAGCTGCCCAGAATATCAGCAAGCTCTTTTTGGTACGCAGCAAGCGTATACTCAAGTTCATGAATATGTCTCGTTGCTTCGTCTATATCCTCGAAGAGTTTTTGTGCATACTTAGCACCAGCAGCAGTACGCGTATCAGCCAGTGTAAATGCTTCCTTTAGCTCGCTAAGGTCCTGCTTTGCAGCCTTGATAAGGCTATTCTGCGTACGAATATCTGCCTGAATGTCGCTAAGTGTACGTGTTTCAATAATCTCGAGCTCAGCCTGTGCACGGGCAACCCGGGACTGCATCTCAGTTGCCTGCAGTGCAGCCTGCCTACGTGCTCTATCAATAGCATTCCAGGCATTTTGTACATTTGTGACAACATCAGTATTTGCTTCTGCAACCTCTTTGATACCTGCCTCAAGGCGCTGACTGATTGCCCTACGGATTGCCTCTGCATTTGCTTCTGCAATTGCCTCAGGATTGAGCTTACGCATATCCGCAGCAATATCACGAAGAAGCTGATCTGCATGATCTACGCTAGCAATAATCTTATTCTGTACATCAAGCTCCTGAGGAGAAATACCCACGTGGCGTGCAGTCTCAATGGTAGTTCCTGCAACATTCCTAGAAACACCATAGCTACTGATAGTATCAAGCGCTTTACGGATTTCTTTGGAGTTAGCATCAAAGAGGCGCAAGAACTTTACACCAAGTGCATCAATGTCAGTGGTAAGTTCTTTAGCCCGAAGTTTATATGCTGCAGACAGCTCCTCAAGGAGTTTGTATTCTGCATCAGCCTGTGCAACAGCAGCCAGATTATAGCCCCTAGTTCCATCCGCAAGGCGCTTAAGCGGACCAGAGAAAGCAGTAGTAAATGCCTCAGTTACTCGCTCAGCTTGATCAGTAAGTGCTTTTGCAAGGTCCTCAGGAGTGAGGCTAGAAAGATCCATAGCTACGCTGCCTGCCTGCAGTTGCTTCAGTCGCTTATCAACTGCAGTCAAGCGCTCAGTAATGCCCTTATATTCGCCCTGTGTGAGATCAAGCTGCCTAGTAGCTGCAAGCAGCTGCTGCCGCTCAAGCTGCAGGGAGTTTGCGAGCAATTCTTGTGCACGATGCCAATCTACTGCACCATCTGCAAGCAGTGGAATAGCTTTATTTGCATAAGAAGCAATTTCACCAAGCTGCCCAAAGTTCTTTGTAAAGAGTTCAAGCTGTGCATCCAGTGTAGTGCTGAGACGCTTCAGTTCGTCAAGCGACTCAGGCGTATTTGCCTTGACACGCTTCTGAATAGCAACCTCAAGGCGGTCCATCGTGCCATTGAGTGTCTTAAGCTCGGTAGAAACAACATCTTGAAGATCATCGAGCTTCTTAAGAATAACAGCTTCATCGGAGAAAGCATCTACCTTGCCAGTCTTTGTAGGCGGAGTCGCATCACCATACTTAGGTTGGTCTGTTTGCTGCTTTGCAAATGCTTTACCAAGACCAAGTACCAGGCCCATGATGGCGCCAGGGAGCATGTGACGCCAGAAGTCAGCGTCAGCAGCCCCAGTATCATCCCAGATACTATCTCCATAGACATCACCAAAGTTAAAAGTAGGTTTCTCAGGAAGGTCGATGCTGGAAGGGAATGGGAAGTTTGCCTCGAGCAGGTCAATGAGGTCAGTAAAGTCATCGAGGATGTCATCAAGCTGCCCACCAGTCGGCTCGTCCTCATTCGGGACATCATAAACCTCATCAAAAGCAGCAACCCACTCTTTGATAGTGGTATCTTTACTTCCACTAGACTTGCTCTTATCATCATCGTCCTTCTGCTTCAGAGACACTTCAGAAGGATCTCCGAGGTTCTTATAAGACTCTTCGTACTTTGCACGGTATGCATCTACTGCTGCATTATAATCCTCCATCTGTGCAAGGTACTCTTCATATGCAGTCTGCCAGTTATTATTGAGCCCAGAAGAACCGTTTTCAGTGCTCAGACCAGCAAAACTGTTATTGATCATCCCAAAGAGACTTGCAGCAGCTACGAGGTACGCAATGAGTGTTGCAACAGATGCAGTAAGGGCCACAACACCAGCATTTGCGCTCATACTTGCGGGCAAAACTGCAAGAAGCCCAGAAGCAGCCTGATAGCCTGCAACACCGGCACTTGCAAGTGCTTGACCAAGGAGGGACACAAACTGTGTTGCTTTATAGGCAATATAGAGAGAGGCAATGCCTTTACCTACTACTCCAGTGCTAATTCCCATTTTATCCAGCGCATCAATAACACCATTGATGGTCTTTGCCAAAGCAGTCAATGCGACAAGACCAACATTGATAGAAGCACTGAAGGATTTTCCAATGATAGACAAGACAGGAGATGCTGCATGATACAGCTCTATAAAAGCATCCTTGAGCTGCAGGAGGTTACCAACTGTAGCAAGGATGTCATTGCCAAGTTTACCAGTCGGATCGATACGCAGGATGACATCATTAAAGAGGCCAGGGGTACCCTTTTCAGTGACGATATTTCGCCAGTCATCAAGAGTATCCCGGATCGTACGAGTTGCATCAGTAAGCCTATCATAAAGCGGATCAAAAGCCTCTCTTGCAATGATCTTGGCATCATCAATGATGGTATCCTTCATACCTGCAAAGGTCTCTGCAATACGGTCAGCAGCGCCCTGATATCGCTTCTCCAGGCCATTAAGGATTGCAACTACTGCCTTATCAGCATCAACCCAGTATTTACCGATGTTACTAATCTGGGCACCAGTAAGGCCAAGCTCATCCTGCAAGATATCATAGATAGGAATATTTGCATTGGCCAACTGACGAATTTCTTCATTAGCAATACGGCCCTTAGTCAGCATCTGACCAAGAGCAAAGACAATGCGTTCAAGGTTTTCAGAGGTGGCACCTGTGGCAGCAGCCGCATCAGTAAGTACTGCGAGTACTGACTGTGTCTGCCCCATTGCAACGCCTACGGACTGCATGTACTTAGACAAGCTAAGCACCTGGTCAGTACTAAACGGTGTACGCGCTGCAAACTCATTCACTTCACGGAGGTAGGCAGTAACCTTAGCTGCTGCCTCCTCCGTGCCGACTGCAGAGTCTACGAAGTACTCGAGCGAGATACTGGCCTGCTCCATAGCAGAGGAGAACTGCAGAGCAGCTGAAGCAGCTCCAGTCAAAGCATTCATAATGGCATAGAAGCCCTGAGAGATAAGAATGCCCGAGACTACGCGCTTCGTATCTTTTAAGCTGCCGGTAAGATCTCTCCAGCGCTTATCAAAAGCTGTAGCCTGGGACTGCATATCTTCGAGTGCTTTGACAGTAAGCCGCTGTGTACTCGAAATATCCTTTGAAAATTGTTTGGTATCGACATTTAAGCCAAGTGTTGCGGTTGAAAACACAGTAGCCATAAAAGCCCTCCTTATATCTCGAAGCCCACTTCTTCAACAGTATCAACTACCCTGCGAGTACTCGGACTATTTACCTTAGCATGGGCCTGACTTAACATATTAAGCTTAACGGGCGTGCTGCGCCAGAATGACTTTTCAGACATCCGCAGCACAGTCACGCCCGTATAGAACAACATCGGCCAGTCCCAACCCTTTGTGGTTACTGCGCCGAGGGATTGAACTGCAGTATCGTTTTCTTCTCTTCCGCCGGCAGCTCCTCCTCCACCGGCTCCTCTGCGTTTTTTGGCGGGATAAGGTCACGCAGCAGTGCAACGATGATCTTTGCATTGATCTCGCGCAGGTTTCTGAAGGTAACGTAGCTACCCAACTTACTCTTGGAGATGTTGTAGCCGATGATCTCGTCATGCTGGTCATACTGCGCTGCATCATGCAGGCAGCCTGCCCAAAGAAGATTCAGAGTGTCTTCATGCTTGGCCTGCTTGGTATGAACCTTCTTAAGATAGTCAAGCAGGGGAGTGCCTGCGATGGTGATCGTCTTACCATCCACAGGCATATCACCGATACGAACCTGTGTCAGAAGCTTCTCAGGATCAACATTCTCCTGGGTCCCAAGAACCATCTGAATGACAGAATCTACACTGTCATATATCTTCTCGAGCTCACAAAAGGCATTCAGGTCATATACGAGGCGGACCTTATAGTCCTCAGCAAGCTCGATCACCACATCATCAGGCTTGAAAATAGCTGCATTTTCATTTGCCATGGTCGATCAATTCCTCCTATTGTTTTTAGA
>JAEEGL012156635.1_pt1 | contig 15681 bp, 12 predicted proteins | sample 9134231 | NCBI WGS metagenome assembly JAEEGL01 (sample SAMN16246548, study PRJNA631951) | gut metagenome | biome: gut microbiome; feature: rumen; material: fiber-attached | host: Bos | place: Iran: Karaj | collected 2018-10
ACTTTCTAAAGGCCAATGATCACTATCTGATCCTCTCTCACCGTCGGCCCGACGGGGACACCGTGGGCTCCTGCGCCGCCCTTTGCATGGCCCTGCGGGCCATGGGAAAGCGGGCCTGGGTCTATCCGAACGCCCAGTTCACGCCCAAGTTCGCGCCGTGGCTGGAGGGCCTTGTGCTGCCGCCGGCGGAAACCGCAATTTCCGATTCTCAATTTACCATCCTCAGCTGCGACATTGCCTCCCGCGGGCTTTTCCCCTTCGGGGCGGAGGACTTCCCCGTCGCCCTGGCCCTGGATCACCACGGGACCAACGACGGCTTCGCAGCGCTCACCCACGCCGACGAAACAATGGCCGCCTGCGGCGAGATCCTGGTGGATCTGCTGCCCCTTTTGGGCGTGGAGATGACCCGGCCCATGGCGGAGGCGATCTATATCGCCGTCTCCACGGACACCGGCTGCTTCCGCTATTCCAACGTCTCGGCCAACACCTTCCGCTGCGCCGCTGCCTGCGTCCGCGCCGGGGCGGAGATCTATCCCATCAACCGGGCCTTCTTTGAAATCAAGCGCAAGCCCCGGCTGCGGCTGGAGGCTCACCTGGTGGAGCACATGGAGTTCTTTGCCGGGGGCAAGGTGGCCCTCTCCGCCATCCCCCAGAGGCTCATCGACGAGCTGGGGCTCACCGAGGACGACATCGACGACATCTCCGGCTTCGGCCGGTCCGTGGAGGGCGTCAAGATCGCCGTGATGCTCCGGGAGGTGGAGGGCGGCATGGGCAAGGTCTCTGTGCGCACCAGCCCGGATTACAGCGCCGCCCGCATCTGCGCCAGACTGGGCGGCGGCGGGCATCCCGCGGCCGCAGGCGCCAGCGTCCCCGGCGGCATCCCCGCCGTGCGGGAGGCCGTGCTGCGCTCCATTGCCCAGGAAATCGAACTCTGAGCCCGGCCGCAGCATTCGACCATTCAGCAGAAAGGAGGAGCCCATGGCAAACGGGATCCTCATTGTCAATAAGCCCGCGGGCTGGACTTCCCAGGATGTGACGGCCAAGCTCCGCGGCGTCTTTCACGAAAAACGAGTGGGCCACGGCGGGACCCTGGACCCCATGGCCACGGGGGTTCTGCCCGTGTTCCTCGGCAGAGCCACCCGGGCCGTCCCCTTCTTCGAGCACGCCGACAAGGTCTATGAGGCCGTGCTGCGGCTGGGTCTGGTGACAGACACCCAGGACATCACCGGGCGTACCCTGGAGGAACGACCAGTTAACATAACAACAGAGCAGCTGGAGGCGATCCTGCCCCGGTTCCGGGGCGAGATCCTGCAGATCCCGCCCATGTACTCCGCCGTCAAGGTGAACGGGCAGAAGCTCTACGCCCTGGCCCGCAAGGGCAAGGAGGTCGAACGGGAGCCGAGACCGGTGACGGTCTACGAGCTGACGCAGCTTCACGGTTTTGTATGTAGGGGCGAGCATTGCTCGTCCGCGGACAAGCAGTGCTTGTCCCTACATGCCTGTGTGGAACTGCTGGTGCATTGCTCCAAAGGCACCTACGTCCGGACCCTCTGCCACGACATCGGGCAGGCCCTGGGCTGCGGGGGCTGCATGGCGGCCCTGACCCGGACCCGGGCAGGACGCTACGGCTTAGAGCAGGCCCACACGCTGGAGGAGATCCTGGCAGCGCCGGATCCGGAGGGGCTGCTGCTGCCGGTGGACAGCCTCTTTTCCGACCGCCCTCCCTGTACCGTCAGCGAGGCCGGCGAGAGAAAGCTCCGCAACGGGGCGGCCGTCCCCGCCGGGAAGCTCTCCGACGGAGAATACCGGGTCTACGGCCCGGAGGGTGCTTTTCTGGCCCTGGCCGCCGTCACCGGCGGCCAGCTGACAACGATCAAAAGCTTTTTTGAGGTATAGACTTCATGCAAACTGTCATCGCTTTGGGTTTTTTTGACGGGGTCCATCTGGGCCACGGGGATCTGCTTTCCCGGACCGCGGAGGCTGCCTCCCGGGAGGGACTGCGCGCCATGGCCCTGACCTTCGACCGCAGCCCCGGCAAGGACGGGCGTCTGCTGACCTCCGTGGAAGACCGAACGCGGCTGATCCGGGAGCTCTACGGCATCGACAAAGTCGCCGTGCTGCCCTTTACCGACGAATTCAAGCACATGGACTGGGAGGACTTCCTTCAGAGCCTGGTGCGGGACTATGCCGCCGCCCGGCTGGTCTGCGGCTGGGACTACCGCTTCGGCTACCGCGGCGAGGGGGATCCCGGGAAGCTTCGCGGCTGGTGCGCCTCCCACGGCCTGGGCTGCGACGTCATTGCGCCGCGGATCATCGACGGCGTGGTCGTCTCTTCCACCCATCTGAAGGCCCTGATCGAGGCCGGAGACATGGAGACCGCTGCCCGGTTCTGCGGCCACTGCCACACCCTGACGGGCACCGTGCAGGCCGGTCGGGGCCTGGGGCACACCCTGGGCTTCCCCACGGCAAACCTCCTGCCCGCGCCGGAGCTCGTGCTGCCGAAGGACGGGGTCTACGCCGTGCGGGGGACCGTCGAAGGTCAGAGCTACACCGGCGTCTGCAACGTGGGCACCCGGCCCACCGTGGACGGACACCGCCGCACCGTGGAGACCTGGCTCTTCGGCTTCGAGGGGAACCTCTACGGCAAGCGGCTGACTGTGGATTTCTGCCGCTGCCTGCGGGAGGAACGAAAATTCGAGAGTCTGGAGGCCCTGCGGGAGGAGATCCTCCGCAACCGGACCCAGGCCGAAGCGTATTTCCGAAAACACGATCCAAAAAAACAGGAGGAAACCCATATGAATGCCAACCCGTTTTTCCCTGAGATCCACGGCCGGTTCGGCTTCGGCTGCATGCGTCTGCCGAAGCAGGGCGAGGAGATCGACAAGGAGCAGGTCTGCCAAATGGTCGACGCCTTCCTGGAAGCCGGCTTCAACTATTTCGACACCGCCCACGGCTACCACAGCGGGCTCAGCGAGCCCGCGCTGAAGCAGTGCCTGACCTCCCGCTACAGCCGGGACCGCTATCTGCTGGCGGACAAGCTCACTGAGCCCTATTTCAAGAGCGAGGCGGAGATCCGCCCCTTCTTTGAAAGCCAGCTGGAGCTCTGCGGCGTGGACTACTTCGACTTCTACCTGATGCACGCACAGAACGCCCGGAACTTCGAGCATTTCAAGGCCTGCCGGGCCTATGAGACCGCCTTTGCCCTGAAGGCCGAGGGAAAGATCCGCCACGTGGGCATCTCCTTCCACGACACCGCCGAGGTGCTGGACCGGATCCTCACCGCCTACCCCGAGCTGGAGTTCGTGCAGATCCAGTTCAACTATCTGGACTACGAGGACATCGCCGTGGACTCCCGCCGGGTCTACGAGACCTGCGTCAGGCACGGCAAGCCCGTCATCGTCATGGAGCCCGTCAAGGGCGGCACCCTGATCAAGCTGCCCCAGGAGGCCCTGGAGGACTTCGGCCGGCTGGGCAGGTCCCCCGCCGAGATGGCCCTGCGCTTCGTGGCGGGCTTCGATCAGGTGTTCATGATCCTCTCCGGCATGAGCAGCCTGGAGCAGCTCAAGGAAAACGTGGGCTTCATGGCCGAGGCCGCGCCTCTGAACCGGGAGGAGCTGGCCGCCATCGACCGGACCAGGGAGAGCTTCCGCAAGCTGAATCTGATCCCCTGCACCGGCTGCCGCTACTGCACCGACGGCTGCCCCATGGAGATCCGGATCCCCGATATGTTCGCCTGCCTCAACCGGATGAAGCAGTTCAACGACTGGAACCAGATCCGCTACTATCGGCAGATCCTGACCGGAGAAGGCCGCAGCCCCGCCTCCGCCTGTCTGCAGTGCGGCATGTGCGAGGCCAGCTGCCCCCAGAATCTCCCCATCCGGGACCTGCTGGTCCAGGTGGCGGAGACCTTCGAGAAGAAGCAGGAAGCCTGAGCCCGGAAAAGGAAGGCAGCCATGGACAAGAAAGAAAAAGCCCTTCACGTGATCGAGGCCCTCAAGCGGGATTACCCCGAGGCCCTCTGCGCCCTGCACAGCCGGAAGGACTATGAGCTGATGATCGCGGTGCGGCTGTCGGCCCAGTGTACCGACGAACGGGTGAACCTCATCACCCCTGCCCTCTTTGCCCGCTTCCCCAGCTTGGAGGCCTTTGCCGGGGCCGACGTGGAGGAGGTGGAGCGGATGGTCCACTCCTGCGGCTTCTACAAGCACAAGGCCCGGGACATCGTCCTGGCCTGTCAGATGCTCCTGACCGACTACGGCGGCAAGGTGCCCGACCGGATGGAGGAGCTGCTGAAGCTGCCCGGCGTGGGCCGGAAGACCGCGAATCTGCTTTTGGGCGACCTCTACACGGTGCCGGGCTCCGTGGTCTGCGACACCCACTGCATCCGCATCTGCGGCAAGCTGGGTCTCACCGACGGGACAAGGGATCCCGCCAAGTGCGAGACCCAGCTCCGCGCCGTCCTGCCGCCGGAGGAGAGCTCCGACTTCTGCCACCGCATCGTGCTCCACGGCAGAGCGGTCTGCACCGCCCGGAAGCCCGACTGTCAAGGCTGCAGCCTGGCTCCCTTCTGCGACCATTTCATTCAAAACTCCTGAGGAGGTCGGATCATGGGACAACCGACGACTGATACCACCGGCCGGAGCCTTCTGCGGCTCACCGGGACTCTGATGCTGATCTTCGGCATTCTGGGCGTGGTGATCTACGCCGTCTTCATCGCCGTGCTCATCGCGGCAAACAAGATGACCGGCGGCATCTTCTCCTTTTCCGCCGATATCGCGGGCATGGGCCTGCTGTTCGCGGCCGCCCTGGCGGAGCTGATCAGCGGCGTTTTGGGCCGCAAGGCCGCCAAGGCCCCCGAGAAGGCCGGCCGCTGCCGGGTCTGGGGCTGGATCACCCTGATCCTGACTCTGGCCGGCGTGGGCTTCATCCTTCTGCGGCGGCCCGCCGGCGCCTGGTGGCAGGCCATCGCGGCGGTGGTGCTGGGCATGGTCGTGCCCGCCGTCTATCTGGTGGGCGCATCCCGCTGCAGGCGGGATGCCGCGGCAGCCGCACGAGCGGCTGCGCGGGCCGCAGCCTGGGCTGCAGAGGAACAGGACGTCCCGGCGGAGCAAGACGCGTCCGTTTCGAATTCGAGCTTCCTGCCTTAATCAGGCTTCTCCTCATCCGACCCTTCGGGCCACCTTCCCCCAGGGGGAAGGCATACACTCCTTTACACCGCCTTCCCTCCAGAGGGACGGCATATCTCACCGGAGGTGAGCTCCATGTATCAGCCACTGGCCGACGAGCTGCGGCCCCGCGAACTGAATGAGGTCTACGGCCAGGACCACATCCTGGGCAAAGGCGCGATCCTGCGGCGGATCATCGAGTCCGGCACCGTGCCCAACCTGATCTTCTACGGTCCGGCGGGCACCGGCAAGACCACCGTGGCCAACATCATCGCCGAGAAGACCAATCGCAAGCTCTTCAAGCTCAACGCCACCACGGCTTCCACCGCAGACATCAAGACCATCGTCTCCCAGCTGGACACCATGCTGGCCCCCAACGGGGTGCTGCTGTACCTGGACGAAATCCAGTCCTTCAACAAGAAGCAGCAGCAGACCCTGCTGGAGCACATCGAAAACGGAAAAATCACCCTGATCGCCTCCACCACAGAGAACCCCTACTTCTATGTGTTCAACGCGATTTTGAGCCGCTCCACCATCTTTGAGTTCAAGAGCCTCACCGCGGCCGCGGTCCGGAAGGCCGTGGACCGGGCGGTGGACTATATGTCGGAAAAACTGCAGGTGCGGGTGGAGTCCGAGCCCGAAGCCCTGGCCCACATCGCCTCCTCCTGCGGCGGCGACGTGCGAAAGGCCCTCAACGCCGTGGAGGTTCTCTTCACGGCCTGCGCCGGCCCCGACGGGACGGTCCGCATCACCCGGGCCGACGCCGAGGCCGTGAGCCAGAAGTCCTCCATGCACTACGACCGGGAGGGCGACAACCACTTCGACTCCGTCTCCGCGCTGATGAAGTCCCTGCGGGGCTCCGATCCGGACGCGGCGCTGCACTATCTGGCGCGCCTCCTGGAGGCGGGCGACCTGCCCGGCGCCTGCCGGCGGATCCTGTGCTCTGCCAGCGAGGACATCGGCCTGGCCTATCCCCAGGCGGTGAGCATCGTCAAATCCTGCGTGGACGCGGCCCTGCAGCTGGGCCTGCCCGAGGGGCGGCTTCCCCTGGCCCAGGCGGTAATCCTGCTGGCCACCGCCCCCAAGTCCAACTCGGTGGTCATGGCCATCGACCGGGCCATGAAGGACGTGAGGGCCGGCAAAGCCGGCCCCTTCCCCAGAGAGCTCCAGAACGTCCACGCCGACGGCGCGGGCTTCGAGCGGGAGCAGGGCTATCTCTACCCCCACGACTTCCCCGGCCACTGGGTCAAGCAGCAGTATCTGCCGGACATTCTGGTGGGCACGACCTACTACGAGTACGGAGACAACAAGTTCGAGCAGAGCTGCAAGGCCTATTGGGACAAGATCAAGGAATGAATCGGCCGCCTCTGCAATGCGGCTTCATTGCGGCTGAAAGGAGCATCCTATGCCCATGGACGTCCGGGTCGGCGACGTGCTGACCATGAAAAAAAAGCACCCCTGCGGGTGCGACCGGTGGACGGTCCTGCGCTCCGGCATGGACTTCCGCCTGCGCTGCCTCGGCTGCGGCCGGGAGATCCTTCTCCCCCGCTCCAAGGCCGAAAAGGGCATCAAAGCCGTAACACGAAGCGAAAACTGACGCCAAAAACAGGCCGGTTTCCCCATTGGGAAACCGACCTGTTTTTTCGCGGGACGGGTGTATAATGCGGACACGCAAGAGCGGTGGGAATTAAGAATTAAGAATTGAGAATTTATTGTGTTTTGCAGATTGGGGTTTGGCGAGCTGACATTGCGAACGCTGCGTAGGGCGGGCTGACCTCAGCCCGCCGCGATGACAGTCTGCGTTTCGGCGGCGGCCAGGGGTCTACCCATAAAGGGCACAGGTGGCCGCCCTACGCAAGAGCCGGCCGTAGGGGACGGGTTCCCCGTCCCGCGGTAACGTCATCCTGCGCTTTGACCTTCCAGGTCTGTCATTGCGAGGCCCCATCGGGCCGTGGCAATCTGTTCTCCTGCCTTTCCTCTATTTCCTCGCTGGCATGCCTGCCGGCGGCCTCACTTTCTGCTCGTGCAGAAAGTAAGCAAAGACACGCCAGGGAGGGGGAAGATTCAGAATCTCTCCCCCCTCCCTGGACCCTCTCCTCATTCAAACTGGTCAAGGAGTGTCCTCCTTGACAATTCTCCGTGCGAGTCGGGAGTTGATTGCGTATGATCAATTTTTTCCACCATACACTATACCGAAGAATGCAACGATTCCGAAATCAATTACACAGCCCCACAACAAGCCCTTGAAAAAACCCATTTGTTTGATACAAACACAGATCGGAATCAATGCCAAAATGAATAAAACCCATCCCCATCCGAGCATGAATTTCTTGAACGCTTCCCAACATCCTTCCATACTGTTTCCTCCTTTTTGTTTACGGGTAGTCAATCCCGCCGTTAGGCGGACGGCAGCGCTTGATCCTGTTGACCCCCATTTTTGAACCCTTAATTACCCCATACTTTTCTATTGCTATGATCATATACTCAGAACAGCTCGGAACAAATCTGCAACGGTTCCTCATATTGTCAGGTTTATGTATTTGATAGAATCGAATCAACCCGATGATTACCTTCTTTAGGATGCTATTTCTGCGATTAGTTTCAAATTTATTCTTCTTATCACTATATCGTATAAATTTATACCGCCGATTTGACATATTATCTCTTCATCCTTCTATGAAAGAAACCACAGGCGCAAGATTATGGGGCTTTTCCTCCTATAATTATACGTATATTCTTCCTGTTTGTCAAGCACAATGGGAATTATAATTCCTATATCACCGCATTAGGAGGAAGAAATATGTTGGTTTTTGACCAGCGGGCGATTGGAGAACGGCTGCATTCGATTCGGAAGCGCATGGGGCTGACCCAGGCAGAGGTGGCTGAGGCTGCGGGGCTCTCGGACCGGACCTACGCGGACATTGAGCGGGGCGGTGTCAATATGCGGACGGAAACCCTTCTCCGGATCTGCCAGGCCCTGCACGTAACTCCGGACGAGATTCTGACCGAAGACCATTCCACCGTTTCCGAGCAGCAGGCTGCCCTGTGGGACAGGCTGAACGCCTGCAACCCAAAGGATCGAGAAACCGCGCTGCGGCTGCTGACGGTTTTTCTGAAATCTCTGGGCACATGATCCTCCAAAAACAGGTCGGTTTCCCCATGTGGAAACCGACCTGTTTTTTTCGCAGGGCAGAGTATAATCGGAACACCGAGGACGGGGACGGGGGACGCGGATTGTCACGGCTCCTTCGGAGCCTCGCAATGACAGGATCGGAGGGTGGTGCAGAAAACGGTCATTTACATCGACGAGGTGTTCTTTGTCAACGCCCTGGTGGATCTGCTGCTGCTTTTGACCGCGGACAGCCTCACCGGCTGCGGGACGCGGCGGTGGCGGCTCTGGGCCGGAGCCGGCTTCGGCGGTCTCGCCGCGGCTGCGGTCTTTCTGCCCGGGCTGGGCTGGCTGGGTCGGCTGCCCGGCGCCGTGCTGACCTATGCAGGTCTCTGCGGGATCGCCTTCGGCCTGCGGGGACGGGGCCGGTGGAAGCAGTGGCTCTGGTTTTTCTGCGTCTGCTGCGGCTTCGCGGGGCTTTCTCTCGCGGTCTGCGGTCTGCTGCGGCTGCCCGCCTTCGGCCGGGACGGCCGGGTCTACTACCGGCTGCCCGGGCGGCTGCTGGCGCTGCTGGCGGGGGCCGTGTACGGGCTGTGCCGGCTGCTTCTGGACCGCTTTGCCCGGCACCGGGGCGGCGAGCTGATCCGTCTGCGGCTGGAACTGGACGGGCGGTCCGTAACCTGCACCGCCCTGCGGGACAGCGGCAACACCCTCTGCGATCCCATGACCGGCCAGCCGGTGCTGGTGGCCCGGTGGCAGCTCGCCCATCGGCTCCTGCCCGGGCTGGGGCTCACCGCCGACCGCTTCCGGGACCCGGCGGGGCTCATGACCCTGCTGAGCGCCGTCGCCCCCGGTCTGCAGACCAGACTCATCCCCTACCGGGCCGTGGGCGTGGAGGGCGGGCTGCTCTGCGCTGTCCGCATGGACCGGATCCTGGAAGACGGCAAGCCGTCTCCGGCCCGGCTGGTGGCCTTCACGGCGGAGGAGATCTCCGACGGCGGGGCCTACGACGCCCTGGCCCAGGGTTAGCGGGGAAAGGGGCTTGTGGGTGCGCGTCCGACCAAGGCCGTAGGGGACGGGCCGATGTGGTCATCGGCCCCTACGTTGGTATCGGGCGGGCCGATGGGGTCATACTTCGTGACTCTAAAGAGTTCGGCCCCTACTTCGTGACTCTAAAGAGTTCGGCCCCTACGGACGCGAAACCGTAGTGGCCGCTGACCTCAGCGGCCATATCCCCCCATCCCGCGGTGCGGATGACCGGATCGGTACAAATGGGCCGATGGGGGCATCGGCCCCTACGGAAGGAAAAGGGCCGCTGGGGTCAGCGGCCCCTGCGGCGCTGCGCATATTGAAAACGGAGGAACGACCATGAAGCTTTCTGATTTGATCCAACTGCTGCGGCGGATGCGGCGGCAGAGCAAGATCCTGTACATCGGCGGCAGCGAGATTCTGCCGCCGCCCCTTTCCGCCGAAGAGGAGGCGGAGCAGCTGACCCTGCTGGAGCAGGGCGACCCCGCCGCGAAGCGAAAACTCATCGAGCGAAATCTGCGGCTGGTGGTCTACATCGCAAAGCGGTTCGAATCTACAGGGATCAACATTGAGGACCTGATCTCCATCGGCACCATCGGCCTCATCAAGGCCATCGGCACCTTCCGCCGGGACAAGAACATCAAGCTGGCTACCTACTCCTCCCGCTGCATCGAAAACGAGATTTTGATGCACATCCGCAAGACCGCCGGGCAGCGCTGCGAGGTCTCCCTGGACGAGCCCATCAACACCGACTGGGACGGAAACGAGCTGCTGCTCTCGGACATCCTGGGCACCGACGGGGACGTGGTGCTGCGGCGGCTGGAGGACAACGCGGAGCTGGAGCTGCTGCGCCAGGCCCTGAGCCGGCTGCCCCAGAGGGACCGGGAGATCGTCTCGCTGCGCTTCGGCCTGACCGGCCGGACGCCCATGACCCAAAAGGAGGCTGCGGATCTGCTGGGCATCTCCCAGTCCTACATCTCCCGGCTGGAGAAGCGGATCATGGAAAAGCTGCGCCAGGACATCACCAGGCAGCTTTCGGCATAGCACAAGGCGGAGATCCGGGAATCGGATCTCCGCCTTGTCAGCTTGTCAAAGAAGTCTTTTTGCTTTTTTCCGCCGCCCCACCCGGAGCGCCGGGCGCGGAATCAGGGCAGGGTGACGGTGATGCGCTCCTCGGACCGGAACAGCTCCTTGGATCCGGTGAGATCCATGATCCGCAGCACGAAGCTGACGGTCTTGGGTCGGTCCTTCCGGTAGACGCAAAGGGCGGTGATGCTGCGCTGCCCCGCGCCGACCTGATTGGTGGAACCATAAAAAGAGCCGAAATAGGTGTGGGTCTCGCCGTCCGGGACAAGCATGCCGTCGATAAGGAAGTCGGTGGCGTCCAGGGAAATGTCCTGATCGGTGTCGTTTTCCAGGGTCATGTAGACGATATCGTTTTTGTCTTCATCCTGGAGCGCAGGGGACGTGGCCAGCCGGACGCCGTGGCCCTCATAGAGGGTGACCTCTCCCGGCTTGAACACGGAGGGGGCTGCGGCTTTCTGCGACAGCAGGACCGGAAGCCAGCGGACCTCCCCGTAGCCCTGCCAGGCGGTCATCTTTTCCTCACCCACGCGGAGGCAAAGCCGGATCTGCGTTATGGCGTCGATCCCCGTCTTTTCCAGATAATCGTCGTCTATATAGAACCAGTCCGCCGAAATCGCGCCGGCAGGGAGATAGACGCCTCCGCCCCCCGGGCAGAAGACGTCGTTCAGCGCGACGCCGTCGATCTGCAGGGGGATCATCCGATCCGTGTGGTTTTCATAGAGCAGGACCGCGGTGAGCTCTTCGTCGTTTTCCCGTTTCCCCAAGCGCAGCAGCCGCACGGTGAGCTCCTCGTCCTCCAAAAGGACCTGCTCGGTCGCATAGGCTCCCCCAATGGGCTCCGTGATCTTATCCGGCGACCGCCATCCGCCGCCCGCTATCCCTGTACCCGGCGCGAACTCGATCCGGACCGGCTGATAGTAGATCAGCGGCTCCCGGGTGGCGCAGTTGCTGACATAGAGATAAAAATCCAAAGATCGCAGCTCCTGCAGCATGCCCAGATCGCAGTTTTTCCCCAGCTCGAACTCGCTGCTGTCCTCCGCCGGGCCGCCCGCGCCCGGCGGGTCCGATATGGCCCAGCAGGCAAAGCCTCCGTCGTCGCAGCTGATGTTGTCGTTGCAGAAGGGATCTCTTCCATCGATCCGCAGATCCATATCGGTTTGGTTTTCCGCCTTGATAAAGATCTGCAGGTCGTCGCTCCAATCCGTATCGAAGTAAGCCGTCAGCCGCAGCCCGTCCTGATTCAGGATCTGCAGCTCCTCCGCGCCGGCGGGCCATTGCAGCGTGATGGGCTCCGGAGACGCGATCTTCGGCGGCGGCAGCTCCGGCCAGGTCCCGGTCTCAATGGGCAGGGGCTCGGAGCAGTACAGATTGCCCTGGGTGTCCCGGATCTCAAAGACCATGGCGTAATTGCCGTAGCTCAGCGGGCCGCAGAGGAAGTCGATGCCCCGGGCGATGGGGATATCATGGGCGGTGTAGCTGGCGCTGGCGACCCATTCGTCCACCGGCATGACCGCGCCGTTTTCGTAGCGGGTCAGGGTGCGGTGCCGCTCGTCGTTGAACCAGTAGGTGGTCCACCGACTCAGATCCGCGTCCTCCGCCTTGCCTTCGGCCAGCTCGGCCTTGCTGTCCTCCTGATAGGGCAAAAGGGCGGTGATCTCCACCTCGCCCGTGGCGGAATCCAGGACCAGGTGGAAGCAGTAGCTCTCCGCCTCGTGGACATAGCCCTCGGGCTCTTCCCCGGTGAAATAATCGGTATCGTTCGTGAGCCGCACCGGGGCGGTGTAGGCCGTGCGGGTGCCCACCCGGTCGTGCTGAACGGTGACGGGGATGAAATAGGACCCGTAATCCGTGACGCCGTAGAGGATGTTGCCATCGAAGTCCGCCACCAGCCGGTCGCCCTCTTTCATGACCGTGCTGCCGGAGAAGATCTTGGTGTAGGCCTCGTCGCCCTCCTGCTTCAGAATGTAATACCGGGCGGAGGCATAGTGCTCGGCCTGCTCCGGGGTCAGCTGCAGTGAGAATCGGCTCTCTGAGACCTGACTGGGGGAGACGCTGCCGGCATACAGCTCCAGCATATCGCTGCCCAGCCAGGTCTGCTCAAAGGCCTGCAGATAGCCCGTATAGGAAGAAAAGACGTCAAGCCCCCGGTAGACCTCGCTCCAGGCGCCGGTGTAATAGGCCTTGTTGAAGAAGGGATAGTACAGCGACAGACCGCACAGGCCCTCGGCATTGTTGACGTTGGCCGCCACCGTCCGGTCGATGGCCGCCGTCAGGGCGGCAGCCTGCTGCGGATACCGAGACTCCATCTGCCGGGCCAGGTCCCCCAGATCCACCAGGTCGTACTCCGAACCCGTGCTGGCGCGGCCCAGGGCCCGGGTCTCGGACCGGGCGGCGGCCAGCTGGTCGTAGGCCTCACCTACGTCCTCTCCCGCGGCGGCAAAGAGGGCCTCCACCGCCTCATGGAGCGCTTCGGCTCCGGAAAGGTCCATCACAGAGAGGGTCGTGTCGCGCTCGTCAAAGTCCTTTTGCTGGTAATAGGCGCGGCAGGCAGCCAGATAGGCCTCCGCCATATCCGGCAGGAGCGTCTCCGGGCCGCAGGTCCCCAGCCGGGACAAAAAGCCGTAATCCCAGCCCATGGCAGGCTCCACCTCCTGGGACGCCGCGAGGTAATCTGCATAGGGCGCCCAGACACAGGCCAGCTCCGCCGAGGCCATGAGGCAGGCGTCAAAGCCCACCCAGTCCAGCTTCCGGCCTTCCCGGAAGGGGGTTTGCTCCATGGCCTGCTGCATCTCCGCCAGGGTGAGGGCGTCGTTTTCAAACAGAATGTCCTTGCCATAGCCGATCACCGGGCCGCTGCCGTGATCCCAGAAGATCAGGGCGTAGTGCTCCGAGGGGGCCAGCTCCACGGCGAAGTTGACAAAGTCGGCAAGGCACGAGGGATCGCCCATGGACCGGCTCGGGCCGGTCTTTTCGGCGACGTAGCCCGTCTCGGTCAGCCGCAGGATCCGGTTTTCCTCCGGCGAGCCCAGCTCGCTGTGCCAGTGGGGGCTGCCGCCCACACAGACCAGGACCTGATTTGCACGCAGGTCCACGCCGCTGTCGGCGATCTCCTGCAGGTCGGAGGATCCGGCGGCGGTCTTGGCCTCCAGATCGGAGCCCATCAGATAAACCATGAGGGTAGTGCCTGCCGGGAAGGAGCGCGGCTCCGTCTCGGTGGGCGCGGCGCGCTCCGTCAGGCTCTGGCTTCCGACGGCCGCATCGGTCGTCTCCGGAGTCTCCGGCCCCGAGCAGGCCGAAAGCTGCGCCAGAAGGACCAGGCACAGCAGGATACACAGCAGCTGTTTCATCTTGTTTTATCCTTCTTTTACACTGTAACGTCTGCCGCCAGCAGCGTCAGCGTGCCGCCGCAGACCATGCCCTGCTCGGCGGCGTCCTCATTGGTGAGATCCACCCGAATGACCGCGCTGCCTCCGGTGTCGATCAGGCGGCGGGCTCTGGCCATGGCGGCGGCCTCAGCGCAGCCGCCGCCCACGGTGCCCACGAAGAAACCGCCCCTGTCCACCGCCATCATGGCCCCGGGCTTGGCCGGCGTGGAGCCTGTGGCAGAGAGTACCGTCAGCATGGCCCGGGGGCACTTGGCCTCTGCCAGGAATTCCAGCACCGGCAGCTCCGTCTGGGTCTGGCCCAGAACGCCGTTTTCGTCCGGCCTGCGGCCCGCTGCCCGGTGGGCGATGAGCTCGGCGCAGATGGAAACGGCGATCTCCTCCGGGGTCACGGCCCCGATGGGCAGGCCGATGGGCGCATGAAGGGCTTCCACCCGGGCATGGTCCACGCCCTCTGAAAGCAGGGTCTGCCGCAGAGCGGCGGTGCGCTTGTGCGAGCCGACCATGCCAAGATAATTCGGCTGGGGCCCGGCAAAGACCGCGTCCAGGCACTCCTTATCCCAGCGGTGGCCCCGGGTCATCACGCAGACGTAGTCTTCCCGCCGCAGCTTCAGCGACCCGATGGCTGCAGCAAAATCGTCGCAGATCACCTGCTCCGCCTCCGGGAACCGCTCCCGGTTGGCAAAAAAGGGCCGGTCGTCGCAGACCGTCACCGCGAAGTCCAGCCGGGCGGCGAAGCCGCAAAGGGCCTTGGCCACATGGCCGCCCCCCAGCAGGATCAGCCGGGGCTTGGGCAGGAAGCGGCGGACATAGGTCTGTCCCTCCGCCTCCAGGCGGAGCTCCGCCGGTTCACCCCGGCGCACCAGGTCCAAAACCCGCTGCAATTCTGCTTGCTTCATGGGAAAGCGCCTCCTTCTTCTCCTTGGATCAGACGGTCCTGCTCTCGGACAGGGCCGGTGTGGATACCGGGAGCCGGTCGAATCGCCGCTCCGGCTTATCGGCCCAGACGATATTTGAAGTCGCGGTAGCCAAAGGCGGTCAGCCGCTCCAGGCTGCCGTCCGTGTGCCGGACCCAAATGTCCGGCAGCGGCATGCCGTTGAAGGTGTTGTTTTTGCAGGTGGAATAGATGGCCAGGTCCCCGAAGAGGACCAGCTCGCCCTCCTTCAGTGGATGGTCGAAGCAATAGTCTCCGATCACGTCTCCCGACAGGCAGGAGGGCCCGCCCAGGCGGTAGACGAAACCGCGTGCCGCATCGGCCCGCCCCTCATCCGGCCCTTCGGGCCACCTTCCCCCCAGGGGGAAGGCTTCCTCGGTTCCCTGTTCCCGGTTTCCGGTTCCCTCAACCGCACCATAAAGGGGCGGTTGGTAGGGCATCTCAATCACGTCCGGCATGTGGCAGGCGGCGGAGCAGTCCAGAATCGCGTTTTTGACGCCGCTGTTCTCCGTCAGGTCCAGCACCCGGCTGGCCAAAAAGCCGGCGTTCAGGGCCCAGGCCTCGCCGGGCTCCAAATAGACCGTTACCCCCCAGCTTTGCTGCGCAAATCGGATGCAGCGCTCCAGCCGGTCAATGTCATAGCCGGGCCGGGTGACGTGATGACCCCCGCCCAGATTCAGCCACTTCATCCGAGGCAGGACGTCGCCGAACTTCTCCGCAACGGCCTTTATGGTCGTTTCCAGGTCGTCGGAATCCTGCTCGCAGAGGGTATGGAAGTGGATGCCGTCCAGCAGGCTGATCAGTTCTTCTGTCATCTGGGCGTTCCACTGGGCCCGGGTGGTGCCCAGACGGGAGCCCGGCGCGCAGGGATCGTAGATGGCATGGCCCTCCTGGGTGGAGCACTCGGGATTGATCCGCAGGCCCAGGCTCTTGCCCGCGGCCCTGGCCCGGGGGCCGAACTTCCGGAGCTGGGC
>JAEEGL012396103.1_pt1 | contig 15681 bp, 15 predicted proteins | sample 9134231 | NCBI WGS metagenome assembly JAEEGL01 (sample SAMN16246548, study PRJNA631951) | gut metagenome | biome: gut microbiome; feature: rumen; material: fiber-attached | host: Bos | place: Iran: Karaj | collected 2018-10
CGATAGCTTTTCAATAATCGCACTACACGCGAAAGTCCTCCTTGCTCATCGTCACCCTTGCCTTGCAGGAAATGTGAATAGCAGCACTCCCGGTTGTTAGCAATCATGAAGTTTGCCACAGAAGACACACCACTGACGTTTTTCGTGGAGTCCAAACACGGTGCAACGATGAGGACGTTCATTCTCTTTCAGATTAAAATCTCAATAAAAATCTCAAATTATCACCTTGACTGAAGTTGCTTCTCATGCTCACGGATTTCGTCTTCAGAAAAACGATACCGAATCAATGTTGCCGGCACACCTCCAATTATCGAATAAGGCTCACACGACTTTGTCACTACAGCCCCTGCTGCCACGACACTTCCACTACCTATAGTAACGCCCTTCAAGATGGTAACATTTGCCCCTATCCACACATCATCCCCAATAACAACAGGAAGATCATTTTCCGGCAATTTTACAGTATTATCAATGATATTGGAACCTACGACGTCAATTCGATGATCACCAGTGATAATCGTCGGTTTAGGTCCAAATATCACATTCTTTCCTATTGTCAAAGCAGCCTTCGTACAATAGAAAACGCTGCCTTTTGGTATACTCGTATTGTCACCTACGGAAAGATTATTCAGTCCCTTGAAATCACTCGACAGCGGGCGAATATAGACATTCTTTCCGCAATGTTTCATACAGCCCTTGAAGAATGGAGCAACCATTTTGTCTAGCAAATAAGGAAATGCAAGAACAACCTTAACGACAATAGAACAAAAGAATCTTTTAGGGTTCATGCTTTATTATTCATCTATAATAAACATCTTCAACGTGTGCCACTCTCTTCTCTTCCGGGGGTAACGTCATGTAATCGCCGTACATCTGGGTCAGATATGTATGATAATCTTCTACCCCTTTAAAAAATAATCCTCCAAACTTATACTCATGTGAAGACCGATAAACTTCCGACTTGAAAATTTCTTTCTGTTTCCAGCGACCTAAAATATTCCCAACATACTCACCTTTTTGATTCTTGCAAAGACGCCTCTCTATCAACCGTTGTAGATAATTCTTGCCGAAGGGGACCAACCTCTGAAGCAGCTGTCTGAGAAACGCTCTGCATTTAGAGTCTTCTGCAGATTCCACAAATAGGATTGTCTGCAACTTTATCAATAGTAGTACCCACTTAACATTCAAGCTATTGACTTCACATACATCCAAAGGGAAAACATCAACGTTGAGTCCGATCTTCTCTTCCAATGGACAATTCAAACGGGGATCATCGATACACGTACGGGTATCCTCAATTTTAATGAAGGGGTACTTTATCTGCTCACAGTTCCTATAAGTCAGACATTTATATTCGCAAGGCAGTTCTCTCTCCAAAAAAGCTATTAACCGATCATAATGCTCACGAGGTACTGCAAAGTCCATATCATCGTCCCAGGGAATGAAGCCCTGATGGCGCACAGCACCTAACATGGTACCTCCAAGCATCACATAGGGAATACGATGCTTCTCGCAAATGCCACTAAAAGCGACAGAAATATTAAGAAGTCGCTGTTGGACCTCCGCTAAGGAGTTTACTCTTCTCATAATCTTGCATATAGAAAATATACCCAACCCCTATGGCAAGGAAAACAAATGCCAGGTTTCCTGGATGCGAAATTGTATTGGCAAAAATCCATGAAACACAAATAGAAAGATAATGGAACTTATTGTCCACCCCTCGGACTTTCAATACATATCCTAAGAGCAGGACGAAAAACAAACCATATAAAATTAACCCAATAAATCCATAGTCACAAAGGACCTGAATAAAACCATTGTGTGGAGCTCGAGCTATCGGAAAGAAAGCGCCAATATACCTTCTTCCAGTTCCAGGACCGCCTCCAAACCACTGGGTCATATTATCTGAATTCTGAAAACCACTCATGGCGACAGCCCACAACTGAAGGCGTCCGCTATCCGTGTCTTCTCTCTCTTCCAGCAACTCCTGACGCGACAACAAGTCTTTAGAGATACGCATTACAAAATTGCTACTCACAAGAATTAAAGGCACAACAATGATAAAGGCTAAAAACTTCCTCTTCTGGAAATATAATTGATAAATTGTTTTTAAAGAAAAAATCAATACTATAGCTAAACCTGCTACAGCCTGTCTTTTTGCTGAATACAAACAAATGAAGCAGCAAAGAAGAAGAAGAAATGTTCTCAGTTTCCCTTTGAAGACAAGGAAAATCAAAGGTATAATCATATAGACCGATGCAGCCATATTAATACCCATAGAAATTCCCAATCGCATAAGAAGTGCCTTCTGCGTGAACAAGCGGTATGTAACATAAATCAGATATGCCGTCAAGACCATCTTTACCATACGTTTCAGAAGTTCTGACGGTATTAACCTGAAACATTTTAGACCAAAAATAAGACTTCCTGCCCAAAAACACATATTAAAAATTGAGGAAAAGCTAAAGATGGTGTGTCGTGAGTTATCTATTGCAAATCCCATATATGTCCTAAGTGTAATATAGAAGAGAAAAACAGCCAAGACCTTGGTCAATGAATAAGAATGATTTGCCTTTGTCACTATAGCATAGTAGAGAACAAACAGCACAAATATACCTGCAGTCAGCTGATTGAATATGTTATGCTCGGCTTCCAAGCCGCCAGACATTCCTGAAGTGATTGGGGAAGTCAGAAGATTGATAATATAATATAAGGATAGCAAAAAGAAAAAGGTTGTTACCCTGTTTCCTTTTCTGATATCATTAAAAATAATTCGAATAATATTGAATAGTTTTTTCATTCTACAAGTTTAATATTGCTATCATTAAATCATGTGTAGGCTTCCAGAGTTTCTCATTGCATGACTGCCGATATTCAGTATTCATTTGCAAACACACTTTCAACTCATGATACGTATAAGTTTGAGGAATTCCTTCCACCAAATCGTCATAGTCCATTTGGAACACGCGACTACCGTTATTATATTGTTCCTTATCAAATGGGAAGAGAACTATCTGCCTATTGAGTCGCATGAAATCGAATACGATTGAGCTATAGTCGCTGATAAGCGTATCCGTAAAAGGCATGATATAGTTTGAATCAACAAACTTATCAAGCATGATAATGTTTGATCTATCAATCTTTTGACTTGGCATCAACCGCGTTGACGGGTGGAATTTCACCAGGAAGAGCCAGTTGTTCTCTGCCAAAAGTTCATTCAGGTCGTCGAAATCGATTCCACTCTCTGCTATAAAATCATACTGTGTATCGCGAAATGTCGGTGCATAGAGGATAACCCGTTTGTATCGCTGCATCGTAGAGATCAGTTTTTCACTTTCTACGGCACCAACCTTTCGGATATGGCTGAGTATGTATTCCTGCGGCTGCTGCATGAACTTAACGCGGGGATAGTCGTCTTCGATACATCGATTCTGAGAAATCTCAAACATCGGTGCAAAGAAATGCTCGGTCATATAAGGAGATGACGACAGCAGCAAATCTGGTTTGTAATAAAGATGGGGGTAAAAAAGCCTATGAACATAATTGGCCCAAAAGCCCTTTTCTCTGTAAACAGAATGGAACGGGTTGCTCCACAAACAGGCCTTCCACCCCACTCCATGCCACAAGTTGACGATTTTAGCTCCACCACTTGTCCAGAAATCGATACATCCCTGCGTATGGTCGACTATATAGTATTTAGATGTCAGGCACAGCCAAAGCCCGATAAGAGAGAATCGGGAATATGACTTGTATCCCAATTGGCGTACCAAAGCAGTGTTCTTTCTGTCGTCAATCCAATAAGCCTTGATCTCCGGATGGTTTTCAACGACATCAATAAAAAAATACTTTGCATTATTGTTAAACCCCGTGGCACTGCCAAAGAGCCATCGATTGCTTTTTCGTGGGAAAAGCATCGACACATAGTAGCAAACAAGCGCTATGGAGCGAAATAGAATAGAGATTGCTTTCATTGAACAACAGTCAGGAGCCTCTAATGAATAATCTTTTTGAGCTTTTTCAGCAGCAACACCATAGGAAGCACACGATCCACGCATCGGAAAAGGAAGTATGGGAGCTTGTCGTCATCGTTCTTGATTGCAAAAGTACTGGCACTGTGCTGAGACGAGCGGTATTGTCTATACGTCATGAGACCCTCATAATACATCTGTCTTAAGATGTTCTCATTGGCGAAGGTGAGACTATCAAAAGATTGAGGAGTATTTGCTACGGGCAGTCCATGTCCGAGGAGATTATGCAAGAAAAGTCCCGGAAGGTTGACAACAGAGTTGGACAGTGCAAAGCCATTGGCACCGAACCGGACGTTCAGTTCGTTGAAGTACAGCTTGCCACCACTCTCATACATATCAATATCAAAAAGACCAGTCAGCTGACTTCTTCGCATAAAGTCTGATAAGAACTCCTTCATAGAAGGGATTCTCGAGATTGGCATCAATGTTCCCAGTGCTGTTATACCATGAAAACTATCTTTCATCTCTATGACTGAAGGTATTAAGCTGTAGTCTTTCAATGACAAGCCTACAACGGCAAATTCTCTGGATATTTCATGATAATCCTCTACAAGAATAGGACCATGAAAGACTTTCCCTACAGAATGAAGGAGGCCTTCTAACTCCAGGGGAGTATTACACTTCTTTTGATACCTCTTCAGATGACCTTGGGAACTCAATTGAGGCTTAGTAAAACAGGGATAAGAAACGTCAGAAGGAATAACATAGTGGTCATCGTGCCACTCACAAATCCATTCACGTGCAACGTTCATTCCGGCCTCCAAGGCTATTTTTTTTTGTAAGCTCTTGTCCATTAAGCGCACAACCGCCCCCTGTTCGTTGTTCACATGAGGAAGGAAGAAATCGTCCCTCAAGGAGTCGAGATTCATATCGATTGTGGCTGCTGTATAGTCATCGGTAGGTAACAACACAGGTTTGTCACCATCACTCTTATATGACTGTATAAGGCGGATCAGACCTTCTCTGTCAGGTTCTGGAATATACTGGCGGGCAACAACATATTTACTGCGACTGTCAATGGGCCTCAAAAGAGGCTTTTTATGCTCTGTCTGAATGACAACGACATCGCATCCAGCTGTTCCTGCAGCACGAATCATGCCCAACCTTGATGTATAGTTACGTCCCATCACTATTGCAATGGGTTTCTTATGAATATGAGAGCTCATCGATATCTTATTGTAAAAGCGTTACCGAATATGGATCATTAAATGCGGCCATTGCACACCGTTTACATAAATCATAGTCTTGCTCCGTACCTTCAATAACACTCCCATGTCGGCCGGGGATATCCTTGTTCCAAACCCACTTCTGAGTAATACGCAGAGGACTGCTTTCTATAGTCTTCTCAATTCCAAAGAAAGAATACAATGATTGTGTTGCAGTATACGCCTCTATTAAGCAAGGGAGTCCTTCTTGCAGGTGAACCCCCTCGTAACTCAAATAATTATATGCTCCTAACCCTTTTAAGCGAGTGTGTAATGCATTCTGGATTGCCGTTCCACAAGGGATGACATAATCAACCAATCCATTTACTAACAAGGTCTGGGCATTTGAACTAAACAGTTTCCATTCTGCATCCATATCATCTTCTTTGATAGCTTTCGGATTGGGAGGTACTATCATGAAAGAAATGGGAAAGGCGCCATAATTATCGTATATAAAGTTTTTGATGCCATGAATCCTGTTTGACACATCGTTATACGCTTTTGATCCAGTCCACGTATCTTGGAGAATGACCATATCCCACTGAAACTCTGATAGCACATCACTTGCTGACCTATCACTAAAGCTGTACCACTTACCGTCGGAACCAGCCTTACAATAATCAATAACATAGGTAGGGCTATCTGTTGTTAATCGCTTATAATGGCCTCCTAGATTCTCTGCTCCTTTATAGAGGATAACCATGTTTAATTGGAAATTCTCTCCTGCTTCCTCAAAGAGAAATGGGACATAACTAAACGCATCTCTACTTGCCGAATTACCGATAATCAGCACATTACGTTTAAAAATAGGGATACTATCCGTCATTTCAGATTCATCATCTAAAATTTCTTCGAAAGTAGCTTCTGTCCCTGAACACGACAGGAGCATGATGAATAAGGCTAAACTGAACAAATTAATCCAACGCATAAGAAAAGAATTAAATACCAAAACGCTTTATATACCCAGGCTTAAAACGCAACTTTATATAATACTTGCGCAACAAGAATCTGAGTTGACAGTACCAATCAAGATAAGGACAGCCGTTAAGCCATTTTGCAATGATAACTGCATAATTCCCACCAGAGGAGTAACACTTAAATGATACGTAGCGAAAGCCATTCTTCAGGAAAATTTTTTGTATTGGCAAATTATGCTCAGCAGTATCCATTACAAAAAGATCATATCCTTGTTTTTCCACATAGGACTGGCGTAAGTTAAAAAGACGAGCATGGATTCCCTTTCCGGCAAATTCAGGAAGGACGCCATCAAGTATATAATAAGCCGTCTTCCTTCCTTTGCTATACCATGCATTCCTATTGATTGGTTTAAAGGAGCATGTTCCTACAACTTTATTACCTTCCATTGCGACAAAACAATGGCCTGTGCTTCCGATAAGTTCCTTCAATTTTTCTCCTGGAAGGCTTGGGTATAGCATGTACATTCCATGAGCGCGGTTTTGCTCATGCGCCTTCCATAAGACTTCATGAATAGAGTCCCATGAAACATTGTCGGGTTTCTCTCCAAAATAAAAATTATCGATGTCTGACATACCGCCTTACTTGAAAGTATTTTGACGTGGCCAAAGTTCACGAAGGATTCTTTCAGTGTATTTTCCAAATCCTGGTCCGAAAGCCGACTGGCTTAGTCCAACCCGTTGGTTCCATTCAATGAGTACAGGATCGCCGGCTTCGTCAATAGCGATGTCCCACCCTATCAAGTCAAAGAAAGGCAACTGGAAATGCAGCTTCTTGACGAGATCGATTGCCTTGTCATAAGACGGGATCTGGAAACCTTCAAGGACTGTCCCACAATCCGTCTTTGTCAGATTATCTTCCTCATAACCACCAAATCCATATTTTCCAAGCCTTCCGTTTTCATCGATGATGGCACTGATGCCACCAGCACACTGATTGTCAACGACGGAGCCCATTTTGCCAATTCTTACAACGGCGTAGATGAGCAGTATTTCCATATCAGAGCGGAATGTCACAATTCTGATCGTATTAACTGACGTCGGGTTGAGTGCATTCATACGCTCATGTTGCTTGACGCGCTCCTGAACCAGGAAGTTCTTACCGTAGAGTTTGAACACCTGCTCAATGGTCTTACCCTTGAGATCTGTCTGTCCATCAGTAACTGTTATACTTTCAATACCTCGTCCCTGAGAAGACAATGCGGGCTTGATCAAAACATTCTTTAAATTGCTGCACCGCTCGATAGCCTCTTTTTCGGAAACCGGAGCGCCTTCGTAATAATAATGGCCATTCATCCTTTTTAGAATGGTATGAGGCTGTTTTGCATTAGGAAGCAAGGTCTCTGTAAGATTTTTATCGCCATAAGCTGGTATGAATGGCCATCGGTTGGCCCTTCCCATCAACTCAATCATGTAAAAATTGGTGGGAATATAGTATTTTGAATACACTCCTGTACGAGAATAAAAATACTCATGAGAATAAAGATCAATCTCTTTGCCAATGATACTCTTGTAAAACTCTTGTATCTCGCGTTTTTGCTCACGGGTAAGTTTACGTTGGTTCTTCAGATTACCCATGTGTTTGGTAATCTGATGTTTATACTCTCGCATCTGTGACCATTTCTTCAATTGCAAAAAAATATCACTGATTTTTCTTTTAGCATTCATATTTTTATTATTTATGTTTTAAAACTCTAAGTAATCCAGCACGCTGAACATCATGCTTGAGCATGCGTCGAACGGCATAATCGGACCTATTCTGTTTCTTTATTAACTTATTGAATATATATCGAGCTATTGCCCGTAGGGATTTCTTTAGCGTAATGTCATGAAAGGTGGTATCCAACTTAGGAAGATCTTCTGTCAAGACAATCTTTCGTACTTGTTGTTGGAAACATCTATCATATTCTTCTTTATCAGTCAGATAACGGCATAACTGCTCATTATGATTATCTCTCTGCTTATCGTTGTCGACAACTATTCCTAAATTGTCAACATTCCGAGTATTAACCGTACGATAGGAGAATGTTCGTGTCAGTGTTTCTAATTCTAAGATAACACATAGCCCCTCGTACCAATGTGGTCGGTTCAAGGCGCGATAGGAATAGTCCTGCTTACTGTTAAACAAGAAATTGCCAAGGCTATAAAAAACAGGCTTCCCATTATATAATTCCCAGCCTTGCGGACAATGCGGATGAGTACCTATCACAGCATCAGCTCCATAGTCAATGAAATCACGATAGCGGGCGATAGTTTCAGGAAGGGGAATGTCTACATATTCAATGCCATCATGCGGGAGGACAATCAGATAATCCACCACTTTCTTAGTATCTATGATGATATGGTTTACTTTCAGATCATTGATATAGGCACAGCCATAGCCTTCATGCTCACAGACATCATCAAAAACACCAAAGCGAGCAGCAAAGCACAATGCTAAGAACCCAACTTTAACACCATCCTTCTCAACGACCTTTACTCTGTAAGCATCCACGTAGGTTCCAGAGCCAAAGGGTTGGGTATGAAATGCATCCATTGTCTTCTGCCATCCTTTCACTCCATAATCGAAAGCATGATTGTTGGCAAAAGGAAACACGTTGAAACCTAACTCCTCCAAAAAAGCAGGAGCATCGTCTTGCTGATAGTATCTTTCTTTCTGCGGTTCAACACCAGTAGGTTTCAATGGGACTTCAAAGTTGCAAACCTTGAAATCGCAAGACCTGATGATACCCTTCAATTCCTCCGAAACAAAAATTGGCTTTGTGGAGGGAGTGGAACAAAAATCACCTGCAAAAAAGAATTTCATAAATAGACATTAATTGCTAACTCTGACAGGCCGTAACTTTCGATAAAGTGCTGTCAAAACATTTTTAGCAGATAAAAATGTTTCCAACTGCAGGAAAACTGATGATGATATATATATAGCTATAAAGACTAGCATCTTCACCAAACCATCAATATACAAATTGTGTATTCCCAAAAAGGTAATCAAATATGTAAATGTACACGTCATACCAGATAAAAAAACGACTGGGAATAAATCAGCAAACTGCTTCTTAAGTGAATAGCCTACATATTTCGATACGAGCCAACCGTTAATAATATAGATAAGCCACGATGTAAGGACTGTTCCTATAAGCAAACCGTATAATCCATAAAGCCATAGTCCAAAGAAAACGAGAAAAAGGCCTAACAAACGTTTCACAAAAGTCCACTTAAACAATTGTTTGCTTTTTCCTAAAGCAGCTACTGCATAATAATTCACATTCTGAAGACTTATAGCAATGCCTGCAATACACAACAGTTGGAAATAAGGAACACTATCTAACCATTTCTCTGAATAGAGAAGAATGAACAAAGGTTTGGCCAGAAGTATCAAAAGAAACATCAACGGAAATGTTAAGAATGCGGAAGCCCCTATGAATTGTTTTAGGACTCGAATCATTCGTGGCTTGTCGTATTGAGATTCAGAAAAAACTGGATAAGAAACCTGATCAAGTACACTTGATATGAAAGTCGATGCATAACCTTCCGTACGTCTTGACTTCGTATAATAGCCTAATGTCGATGAATTATATACTTTACCTATCAATAACCCCTGAACATTATTGCAAAAAGTATTAAAAAGGTTAGACAATAATATAAAACCGCCAAAACTGAATAGCTCCTTGAAAGATGTCCAAGAAAAAACCAACATGGGCCTCCACTTACTAGTAATCCAATACAAGATGGTCGTTAACAAACAGAGCAATAACTGTTGTACGACCAATGACCAGACCCCCCATCCCATTGCTGCAAGTACAATGGTAACTAAAAGAGCTACAATATTGGATGAGACATTGATAATTGCTATCCTTTTAAATGCCAGTTGTTTTCGCAGTTGAGTACGTTGAACTATTCTTGCTGCATTTATTATCAGAACTACCCCCTGTACACGAAGAACTTCTGTAAGCAAAGAAAGATCATAGAACCGAGCTATAGTTGGAGCTGAAACATATAGAATAACATATAATACAACTGAAAGTCCCAAATTCCAATATAATATGGTAGAATAATCTTCATTTGTAGGACGTTTCTTCTGTATCAACGCAGAACCAAATCCCCCATCAATAAAAGTATTGCTAACTGCAATAAAAATTGTTAGCATCCCTATCACTCCATAGTCATGAGGTGTAAGTAAGCGTGCCAACACAACACCAGAAATAAACCCCAGTAATGTGATGGAGAACTTGTGAATACCACTCCACAATGCACCAGAAATTGCTCTTTGCTTAAGACTATCAGCCATTAATAACCTTCAGAATAATCTTTTAGATAGGAGAATCTTTCTGTCAACTTGCCATCCTTAACGATGGTTGCCCTTTCAATTACCTTTGAGTCCTCACCATGGCCCTCAAGAAGAGGAGTGAACACGTGAGGTATGAGCATGTTACCAAAAAACTCGCTGGCATCCATGGGCAAAGCATTTGGACAGGTGTCGACGGCCTCAACAGTGATGTTGTCTTTGTTGGCGAAGAGCGGTTCCTCCTTCTCTGTTATCGGATTATAGTCATAATAGGGTTCTGCATGAGTAGCTGGACGGATTGTAGACTTGATGCTACCCATGATATCGCAAGTGACATCACCAATCATACGGATCTTGTTATCTGCACTTCTGAGATCTTCTGCACTAAGATATACAGGAGCATCAGGAGCCCAGAAATGAGCACAAATCAAAACATCGGTATATTTTGCCCAACGCATGAAATCACTTTCATACTCTTGAGGATTCTTGATGAAATCGTCCCACGTGAAATCTTCTCCATCCTTGCGTTTCACAAGAAGGTCAGCATCGGCAACGCTATATGTAAGGTTGGTAATATCAGTATCTTTAAGATATTCCTTCTCGCTGACTTTCACTGCACCGATCTTTTCAAGGACATACTGAGCACCTTGTGAGACACGTCCGGCACCAGTAACAAGAAGTTTCACTTTCGGCAGTTTAATATTCTTCAAATTCAGAATCAGTTGCTCTAAAGTAAACGTCAGATCCGGTTTCGGCAACTCAAACTCTTTCGTCTTCAGCCCATAGCCACGCAACGTATAATAAACACCTACAACGCCAGCCCACCAGCCGAAAGCACAAAGGCGGATATTATGGTCGTCAACCAAATACTCATAATCGGTAAAGGTGATGCCCTTATTCAAGAAAGCCTGTAGCAAAGGACGATTATATTCCTGCATCTTTGCAATGTGCCCGAAGAATACATAATGCTTATTAGGAAGTAAGGTAGAGATTTTTGCCTCTTTGATGCCAAAGAGGACATCACAATCGGAAACATTATCTACTACTTTCACGCCTTCTTTGCGATATTCTTCGTCAGAGAATGCACGGATTTCACTTGACTGTACAACAATTTCCGAATCAGGATATTCCTGATTCAGTTTTGCAACTTGACTTGGCGTTAATGCCACTCTGTTATCCACAGGAGTTTTTGTCTCCTTTAACAATCCAATTATCATAACTACTTAGTAATTGGGAGTTTGAACAATTCTCCCATCTTCTGATTAAACTCTTCTGGTTGATATTTAAACATTCCCCCACCAGGGTATAATGTCAATTCTGCAACATACAATTTTTCGTCAGTGTCAAAAAAATCCACCCTAACGTGAGGAAAATCCTTTGATAACTGCCTGCTTATTTCCAGCATTTCTTCGTAATGCCTTGGTTTTTCACATTTTTCGATTTCGTGAACACCTGATTTCACATCAAGCATATTCCAATCAATATCATAATAAGTAATCGGGAATGTATGTTCCTTTCCTTTTTCAAAATGTTGAGTATTCACACAACAACAAAACGGCTCACCGTCAAAACAATAAAACTTATAATCGTAAAGTTGATCCTTTACGTTCTCCAAGTACTGCTCTGCAATAATACGTGGTTTGCTCTTATGATAAGCTATACAAAAGGAATTAGCCAATGTGTTTTTCGGAAGGAGCCAATCTTTTAGTTCTCGTTTGAGCATGCCAAAAGATGTAGAAGATTTCTTATGTATAAACTTAATATAATTGCCATCGCTTTGTATTGTAGATTTTAAGCAAAACTCTTCAGGTAATCGATGCCAATCCTTCTCAAGATCTTTGATGTTTTCCCATACACCTATCAAGGGCACTGTATACCCTTTTCCCAATTTTTCTTCAATATATCCTTTAAATAAGTATTTGTCTACTACTCTCTCAAGATTTCCATCACCTTTATAAAAGGTTTTGTACCATTGAAGTTTTTCTGTATAAGTTATAGGATGATATATATCCATTCTATAACCAACTATCCGTTCGTATTTGTCCATCAGCATCTCTATCCTTTTTTCTTGCGACAGAGATCTTAAATCCAATTTCCTAGCATATGCAAAATGCTCTAGGCATTCCTCAACTCCAGGGATTCTTTTCAGCAAGTTTTTAATACTCATTATTTTTAAATTCTTTAAAATATGATACTTTATAAAACAATAGCTCCAAAAACTTTAAGATGACGCTTTCAAAAGCTTCAGATTCAATTTTTATTTAAGGTAAATACCCGATCGGTCGTAACGACGACACCTTTGGCAATATAGTCACTGACGAGGTCAGGGTCGTTGATTGTCCAAACAGCAACTTTCATGCCTAATCCCTGCGCTTGAGCAATCCACTCAGGATGCTCCAGAAAGACAGAATGGGTATAGTCGATTCCACCATAACCTGCCTTATGGATGCTTTGAGGCGATAGGGTGCCTCCCAGATAACATGTGATAGAGCCATAGCCCTTTTTTACCAACTGGTTGCAGAGATTCTTTGAGAATGAGATAAACAGAACATGCGACATCACATCATATTGGCTCAGCAAGGCGAGCAACTTGTCTACAGAACACGACTTCAGTTCGACCACCATAAGCACACTGGTAGTAATTGTACAGTAGGTTCTGATAAAATCTTCAAGAAGAGGAATCTTCTCTCCGTTGGGAAGCGTAGAGCGGCAGAGGTCGGCATAGCGTGTCTGGGAGATTTCTTTCCCATTGAACGTTGCATCGTGGTTGATGACGAGTTGCCCATCAAGGGTCTGACGCACGTCGAACTCAGTGCCATAAATATTCTGACGGAGGGCCTTACGGAATGAAGCGAAGGAGTTTTGAGGAAGGCTGTCGCCAGACCAGCAGCCACGATGGGCAATGACCTGCATGGCCGTGGGGTTTTCAATGGTTTCTACATCAATCGGTTCAATATAGCCGTCATCTCCACTGCAAGAACAGAAATGCAATGCAGCGAACAGAAAGGCGACAGACGAAGCTATTTGTAGAAACTTACCCATCATTATGACTTAACCCTACCACTGGCAACTTTATAGTCATAGCTATGGAGTCCTTCCTTGCGGAAATCGTCATGATAGCGTTGCAAGACATGACAGAACACTTCATCGTATTGCGGGATGAAGAGGTCGTCCTTCGCTTGCAGATGATCAATGATGTCGTTGGCAAGATCTTTCGTTAAAGAAAGGTCGGTAGCTCCTTGATTGAAGCTTGTACCTTTGATAGACCCCGGGCTGACATTCAGGATACGGTTGGTTGTTCCAGCCTTCTCCAGCTCAACATTGACACTCTCGATGAATATCTTCAGGGCAGCCTTTGTGGCACCATAGACAGCAAAGAAAGGCGACGACATGAATCCAGCGATACTGACCATCACTCCGCAATAGAAATCTTCTTTGCCCTCCAACTTGCCATAGAACCGCTTCACAAGGCGTAGCACTGGCAGCGTGTTGACCTGGAAAGAACTGATGATATGTGATTCTGAGACATCGCGGAACAAGGCAAGATGCCCAAACCCTGCTGTGATCATCAGACCATCAATGTCGACAAAACGATCGAAGAAACCGTAATCTTCTGATGTAAGGTCGAAGACGAACGATTGTATTTTCGGATGTCGGTATGAGTCTGAAAGTTCTTGTTTGTCAACGACATACACCTGGTCGGTGGTGTCGCGGCCAGCTAATTCCATTGCGATAGCCAAGCCGATACCATTAGCTCCTCCTACCACTAATATTCGTTTCATAACTCCACTACATTTTTATGATGACGGTAATCGTCAATGAGCTTTGCGATGGCGATGCTCTCGCGACGACGCAGGCGATAGGAACTGAGGCGGCCGGCTACGATCATCGAGATGAACTCCTGAATTTCATAGCGCAGGCCTTCGCCGTCGTAGCTGTAGAAATACTTCTTGTTGCGCGTCTGGTCCTCGTAGCGCACCTCGAAATAGTCGGTCAGCCACCAGGGGGCGGGCACATACACGTAGCCCTTCGTGCCGGAGATGACGAGGTTGCCCTCGGTCTTCACGCCAATGCCCAGTGTCACGGATGCCGTGGCATGGGGGAAGGTGAAAACACCCTTGGTGAAGACATCTACGCCGTCCTGCATGCGGGAATAGAACGAAGCCTCGCGGATGTCGCGCCCCAGGAGTTTGATGAGGGCCAGGAGCGTGAGCGAACCATGCTCAGTGACGCAGCCGCCGGCCTGGCTGGCATCGAGTTCGCGCGTAGGAGGTGCTACCATCTTGGAGAGGGAAGCCTTCACGTCGACGACGTCGCCGATGACGCCACTCTTGACGAGTGTGACAAGGTGCATGAAGCCAGGGCAATGGGCCGTCTTGCTGGCTTCGAGGAGCACCAGTCCTTTCTGTTCGGCCAATGCATAGAGCTCGCGTGCCTCGTCGCCTGAGAGGACGAACGGAATCTCGCAGAGCACATGCTTGCCCGAGAGCAATGCCTGCTTGGTGTAGAAATAATGAGTGAGATGGGGCGACGCCACGTAGACGGCATCGACGTCGGCAAGCATGGCCTCGTAGCTGTCATAAGCCGTCAGGGCAAAATCCTTAGCGAAGGCGTCGGCCTCAGCGGGGGCGGGATTGAAGACTGCCGTGACCTCGATGCCGTTGACGACCTTCGTCTCCGGTACGAAGCGACGGGCAATACGGCCGGTACCAACGATGCCGACGCGATAGACCTGCTGTGAGTCCTCGCGCAGCTGGGTGGAGGAGATGCCTTCGGTGCGAGGGAGATAGACTACGTCGCAATACTCCTTCAGGTAGTCGAAATGGCCTACCCAATCGGAGCCTACGGTGAAGATGTCGACACCATATTTCTGAATATCATCAATCTTCTGACCTAGATAATCTTCTATAATGATTTTATCCGCAAGACCAGTGGACTTAACGGCTTCAACACGCTCCAACACATTGTTGCGTACATTCAGCTTTCCTCTGCCACGATCGAAGCTGTCGCTTGTGACTCCTACGATGAGGTAGTCGCCCAAAGCCTTTGCCCGCCGCAACAGGTTGATATGCCCCTGGTGCAGCAGGTCATAGGTACCATATGTGATGACTTTTTTCATGATGTAAAGACCTGCAGCCGTGTAAAGCACATATAGGCCAAGTTAGCCTATGGCTCAAGTAATGGCTTGA
>JAEEGL012787870.1_pt1 | contig 15681 bp, 13 predicted proteins | sample 9134231 | NCBI WGS metagenome assembly JAEEGL01 (sample SAMN16246548, study PRJNA631951) | gut metagenome | biome: gut microbiome; feature: rumen; material: fiber-attached | host: Bos | place: Iran: Karaj | collected 2018-10
ACTATCGAGTAGCGAATGTCGAAAGACAACTTCGGAGTCTTTTCTCTCAAGTCCTATATTGCCGTGGTTATAGCGGTGAGGAACCACCTCTTCCCATTCCGAACAGAGAAGTTAAGCTCACCATCGCCGATGGTACTGACCTACCAGTTGGGAGAGTAGGTAGCTGCGGTTTTTCGGAAGGCCGGACGCGAAAGCGCCCGGCCTTCTTCGTTTATGGGCCTGCGGCCAACCGCCCGGTCACCTCATTACGCGAAAATCGGCAAAAATGCGTAACCATCTGCCCGCCGGGACATCCCATTACGCGAAAAACGTCAAAAATGCGTAATGGGTGTGGTGCTGGGGCGCGGGCAGAGATGCTATGTGCCCCATTTTTCAGCGGAATTTATTATATTTGTGTCCGCATAATTATGGACACTATGAGCAAATACATTCTGGCGCTGGACCAGGGAACCAGTTCGTCCCGGGCCATCGTCTTCAATCACGAGGGAGCCGTTTGTTCTACGGCCCAGATGGAATTCACGCAGCATTTCCCCAAACCCGGATGGGTGGAGCACGATCCCATGGAGATATGGTCTTCGGAGGCCGCTGTCATTGCGGAAGCCATTACCAAACTGGGAATCAATGGTTTGGACATTGCTGCCATTGGCATTACCAACCAGCGGGAAACCACCATCGTGTGGGATGCGGAGACCGGAAAGCCGGTGTACAACGCCATTGTCTGGCAGGACCGCCGCACCTCGGAATTCTGCGACAGCCTCAAGGCGCAGGGCCTGGTGGAAAAAATCCGCGAAAAGACCGGCCTCATCATTGACGCCTATTTCTCCGGCACCAAAATCAAGTGGATCCTGGACCATGTGCCGGGCGCCCGGGAGCGGGCAGAGGCGGGGAAACTCCGCTTCGGAACGGTGGATACCTGGCTCGTGTGGCAGCTCACCAAAGGCGAGGTGCATGTGACGGACGTTTCCAACGCCTCCCGCACCATGCTCTTCAATATCAACACCTTACAATGGGACGAAGAACTGCTGGAACTGCTCGCCATCCCCGCTTCCATGCTCCCGGAGGTACGCTCCTCCTCGGAAGTGTACGGCCATACCAAGACCACCATCTTCGCCCATGAGGTGCCCATCGCCGGCATCGCCGGAGACCAGCAGGCCGCCCTTTTCGGCCAGATGTGCACCACCCCCGGTTCGGTGAAGAACACCTACGGAACGGGCTGCTTCCTCCTGATGAACACCGGCGAAAAGCCCATCCTTTCCCGCAACAACCTCCTTACCACGGTGGCCTGGAAGATCGGCAGCACGGTGAATTATGCCCTCGAAGGCTCCATCTTCGTGGGCGGCAGCGTGGTCCAGTGGCTCCGGGACGGCCTCGGAATCATCCGGAGCTCTGCCGAAATCGAGGCCCTGGCAGCCTCGGTGCCGGATAACGGCGGCGTCTACTTCGTGCCCGCCCTCACCGGCATGGGCGCTCCCTACTGGGACCAGTACGCCCACGGGGTCATCTGCGGCCTCACCCGCGGCGCCACGGCGGCGCACATCGCCCGGGCCGCCCTGGAGGGCATCGCCTTCCAGACCATGGATATTGTGGACGCCATGTCCAAAGACGCCGGCGTGCGCCTGGCGGAGCTCAAGGTGGACGGCGGCGCTTCCCGCAACAACCTCATGATGCAGTTCCAGGCCGATATCCTGGGGACATCCGTCATCCGGCCGCAGGTGACGGAAACCACCGCCATGGGCGCCTGCTACCTGGCCGGCCTGGCCGTGGGCTACTGGAGTTCGCTGGACGAAGTCAAGCGTCAGTGGCAGGCGGAACGCACATTTGTCCCTTCCGGCGAAGACACGGCGGCCCTCAAGGCCGGCTGGGCGGATGCCATTTCCAGAACCATAAACTGTAAATAACTATGCAACAGTATCTTTTTGAATTGATTGGCACGCTGGTGCTGGTCCTTTTGGGCGACGGCGTATGCGCTGCCTGTTCCCTCAATAAATCCAAGGCGAAAGGCGCCGGATGGGTGGTCATCACCCTGGGCTGGGGCTTCGCCGTCATGGCGGGCGTCCTCATAGCCGGTCCGGTCTCGGGCGCGCACCTCAATCCGGCCGTCACCCTCGGTCTCGCCATCGCCGGCAAGTTCGAGTGGGCGCTGGTCGCCGGTTATATCATCGCCCAGATGGTGGGCGGTTTCCTCGGAGCCGTGCTCGTCTGGCTCTTCTATAAAGACCATTACAAGGCCACTGCCAGTGAGCCGGACACCATCCTCGGCACCTTCTGCACCGCTCCTGCCATCGCCAATCCCTGGCGGAACTTCCTGTGCGAGGTCATTGCCACCTGCCTCCTTGTGTTCCTCATCATCGCCCTGGGCACGGAAGGGAATACCCCGGCCGGCGCCGGCGCGCTGGGCGCCTTCCCGGTCACCTGCGTCATCATGTCCATCGGTATGTCCCTGGGCGCCACCACGGGTTATGCCCTCAATCCGGCCCGTGACCTGTCGCCCCGCCTGGCCCATGCGGTCCTCCCCATCACCGGGAAGCGGGAGAGCGACTGGGGTTACAGCTGGGTCCCCGTGGCCGGCCCCATGGCCGGAGCCGCCCTTGCGGCCCTCCTGGGCGTCCTGGTCTTGTAATTCTTCCGAAAATGTGTTATTTTTGTACGATTTACAGGAAAGTATTCCATTAATTTTATAAAACTATGCAGATTGTATCCGTTTTCGGTAGAGAAATCCTGGATTCGCGCGGAAATCCTACCATCGAAGTTGAAGTTACCCTTGATTCCGGTTACGTGGGCGTGGCTGCCGTTCCTTCCGGTGCTTCCACCGGCGAGAACGAAGCCCTCGAGCTCCGTGACGGTGACAAGAAGCGTTATGGCGGCAAGGGTGTCCTGAAGGCCGTGGATAACGTCAACAAGGTCATCGCCCCCGAAATCATCGGCATGGATGCCACCCAGCAGCGGGCCATCGACAAGGCCATGATCGAGCTGGACGGCCCGCCCACCAAGAGCAACCTGGGCGCCAACGCCATCCTGGGCGTCTCCCTGGCCGTGGCCAAGGCTGCCGCTGCAGAACTGGGCCTTCCGCTGTACCGCTATCTCGGCGGCACCAATGCCTATGTACTGCCCGTTCCCATGATGAACATCATCAACGGCGGTGCCCACTCCGATGCTCCCATCGCTTTCCAGGAATTCATGATCCGTCCCATCGGCGCCGCCAACGAGGCAGAGGCTGTCCGCATGGGTGCCGAGGTGTTCCACGCCCTCCAGAAAGTGCTCAAAGGCCGCGGCCTCAGCACCGCCGTGGGTGACGAAGGCGGCTTCGCTCCCGCCCTCAAGGGCATTGACGATGCACTGGACTGCATCATCGAGGCCATCAAGAACGCCGGTTACGAGCCCGGAAAGGACGTAACCATCGCCATGGACTGCGCCGCTTCCGAATTCTGCTTCAAGGACGAGAACGGCAAGTTCTTCTATGACTACAAGCAGCTCAAGGACGGCAAGAAGAAGGATCCCCGCGGCCGCAAGCTCAGCACCGAGCAGCAGATCAACTACCTCAAGCAGCTCATTACCAAGTATCCCATCGACTCCATCGAAGACGGTCTCTCCGAGGAAGACTGGGAAGGCTGGGTGAAGCTCACCAAGGCCATCGGCGACCGCTGCCAGCTGGTGGGTGACGACCTCTTCGTGACCAACGTGAAGTACCTCCAGAAGGGTATCGAGATGGGTGCCGGCAACAGCATCCTCATCAAGGTGAACCAGATCGGTTCCCTCACCGAGACCCTGGACGCCATCGAGATGGCCCACCGTCACGGCTACACCACCGTCACGAGCCACCGCTCCGGCGAGACCGAGGACACCACCATTGCCGATATCGCCGTGGCCACCAACAGCGGCCAGATCAAGACCGGCTCCCTGTCCCGTACGGACCGTATCGCCAAGTACAACCGCCTGATGCGCATCGAGATCGACTTGGCCGATGAAGCTCGCTATGGCTACAAGAAACTTCGCTAAATGCTTGGCTCTGGCTGTTTTAGCCAGTGCCTGCACCCCGAAGGAACAAATGAATCCTCAGGCTCCGATTCCCTCGGAGCCTGAGGCTTCTTCGGCGGAGGTGCCGGGTGTTCTCTCCGTTCAGTTCGATGATGCCCTTACGGATGCCGTGGAGCAGGCCCTCGCCGCCGGCGAAGTGGTCCCCACCAAGGCTGCCGGGATGAGCAATCTGCTGGAGGAACTGGGAATTGAAAATCTGGAGCGCGTTTTCCCGGATGCGGGAGAATTCGAGGCCCGCAGCCGGAAGATGGGTATGCACCGCTTCTACCGGGTCAGGTTTTCGGAAGACGTGTCGCCCACCAAGGCATCGGCCTCCTTTGAGTCCCTGCCCGGCGTAATCTCCGCCCATCCGGTCAAGCGGATTCACAAACGCTCCTACACCTCGCCCAATGACCCGAATTTCTCAAAACAGTGGCATTATTATAACACCAGCAAACCCGGGGTCGACATCAATGTCCGCGAAGTGTGGAATAACTACACTACCGGCAGTGAAAAGGTAATCGTGAGCATCGTGGATGAACCTGTAGACCCATCCCATCCGGATCTCAAGGATGCTTTGTGGAAGGATGCATCCGGCCATACCGGCTACAATTTCGCCCGGTCCAGTTGGGATCTCTCCATCCGACCCCCTACCTCTTATTACGATGAAGATGGAGATATCGGCCACGGGACCCACGTTGCGGGAACCGTGGGCGCGGTGAGTAATAACAGCCTTGGCGTTGCCGGCATTGCCGGCGGAGACGCCGCAGCCGGCGTCAAGGGCGTGCGTCTGCAGTCCTGCGCCATTTTCTCCGGCGACAAATACGCCGACGACACCCAGTGCGCCAATGCGCTGAAGTGGGGCGCAGAACACGGTGCGGTGATTTCCCAGAACAGTTGGGGACCTACGGCCGACCTGGACGGTAACGGAGACATCACATCTTCCGAGCTTTCCCGGTATCGTAACTTCAGAATCAACACCTTCGATCCGGAGATGAAGGCTGCCATCGACTACTTTATCGCTTTCGCCGGCTGTGATGCTCAGGGCAATCAACTGGCGGATTCGCCTATGAAAGGCGGTCTGGTATGCTTTGCTTCAGGGAATGAAGGTGAATATGGGGTGGACTGGGATCCTTATGCCGGTTATGAACCGGTTATCGCCGTGGGCGCCTTTAACGAAAACGGAGAGCGGGCCTCCTATACCACCTACGGCAGCTGGGTGGACGTAGCCGCGCCGGCCGGTGAGGGCACGAAGTCTTCCAACTCCGTATGGAGCACCGTTCCCACCAGTATTACTTCCAGCGGTTATGGCGGCACGGGCTGGGTGGGCACCTCGATGGCCTGCCCGCACGCGAGCGGCGTGCTGGCCCTCATCGTCTCCTACTTCGGCGGCCCCGGTTTTACGGCCGATGACGCCCGCGCCATCCTCTTCGGGGGCTTGGGTAATACAATCGGCGGCAGCAAACCCGCGGGCAAGAAGATAGATGCGCTGGCCTCCTTCCAATGGGCCCTTCAGAATGGTTATACGGGCGGCGGTTCCGTGGATCCGCCGGAAGTCCATCATCCTCCGGTGGTGGAACTGGAGAAAACCAGCATTACCGTGAAGGCACACGAGAGCATCGAGGTGACCTACACGGTCTCCGATCCCGACGGGGATCCCGTCACCGTCACCTGTGAGACCGGGTCGATCGCGCTCAAGCACGATGCATCGGCCCAAAAACTCACGATCGACGGCTGGAAGGCGAACCCCGGCACCTATACGGCCACCGTCACGGCCAGTGACGGCACGCTGGAAGGATCGGCCACCCTCACTTATACGCTCCTTGCCAACCACGCGCCCAAGGTTAACGGCGGCTTCAGCGACCTGCTTCTCAGCGGTCTGACGGACGCCAGGGCGTTCAACGTCGCAGCCCTTTTCACCGATGAGGACGGAGAGGAACCGACCCTTTCCGTACAGGCCGGGGGAGACCCCTGCGTCAACGTGAAAATCGTGGGCGGTCGGTTGGCCATCACGCCCAAGGGATACGGCATCGCCAACGTCACCATTACCGCCTCGGACTTCCTGGGGGCCGATACTTCCGTCAGCTTCAGGGTAGCCGTCGTGAACCCCGACCAGCCCGTACAGTTGGTGGAGGAAGTGGTTTCTTCTGAGTTGGAAATGCGGATCGAAACGGCCACGCCTACGGCCGTGAAACTTGCTATTTATGCCTCCACCGGCGGCCTGGTTTACAAGAAGGAAACGCTTGCCAGCGCCTTCCTGCCCATCCAGCTGAACGTGGCGGGGCTTGCGCCGGGCCGCTATACCGCGGAACTGGCGTATAACGATGTCACGCACCGCGTGCGCTTCATCAAGTATTAAAGCAGGTCCTGTTTCAGGTTTTCTACGTACCGGGCGATTCTACGGAGTTCGCCCGGTATTCTTATTCCCTGGGGGCAGTGCTTGACGCAGACCCCGCAGCCGATGCAGTGGTCGGCCTGGCGGACGCTGGCTACGGCCCTGTCGTAACTTACCAGATAGGCTTTTTTCAGTTTCGAATAGCCCTTCTGGCTACTGCTTTGGGCATAGGTCCCTTCCGTGACGGCGCGGTTGTAGTGCTGGAAGACGCCCGGGATGTCGATCCCCCACGGGCAGGGCATACAGTACTGGCAGCCGGTGCAGCCGATGAGCGGATACTCCTTCATCTGGACCACCATCTGTTCCAGGAAGCCCATCTCTTCTTCGTTCAGGGGCTTGAAATGGCAGAAAGTGTCCAGGTTGTCCAGCAGCGGGTCCATATTCGTCATTCCCGACAGGCAGCATAGCACGCCGGGATGGCTGCCGCAGAAGCGGAAGGCCCAGGAGGCAATGCTCTTTTCCGGTTCCCGCGCTTTCATCTGCTCGGCGATGCCGGCGGGAACATTGGCCAGCCGGCCGCCCAGCAGGGGCTCCATTATCACCACGGGGATGCCGCGCTTTTCCAGTTCCCCGTACAGGTAGCTGGCGTCGGTCTCGTCTTTGTCGTCCTGGTGGTTCCAGTCCACGTAGTTCATCTGAATCTGGACGAAGTCCCAATGGTATTTCCCTTCGTCGTGCAGGGCCATCATCTCGTCGAAACCGCTTTGCGGCCCGTGGAAGGAAAAGCCGAGGTTGCGGATGCGTCCGGCAGCCTTTTCTTCCTTCAGGAATTCCATCAGGCCGCTTTCCTCGTAGCGTTTTCTGAACGCTTCTCCGCCGCTGAGCGAATGGAGGAGGTAGTAGTCGAAGTAGTCGGTGCGGAGCTGCTCGAAGGAGTTCCGGTACATCGCGATGGAATTGGAGGCCGATGCATCCGTGAAATTCGAGAGTTTGGTTGCGAGGAAATAACTGCTGCGCGGATGGCGGCTCAGGGCCTCTCCGGCAGCCTTTTCGCTCTGCCCGCGCAGGTACACGGGCGAGGTGTCGAAATAATTGACGCCGTGCTTCAGTGCATAGTCCACCATCTCGTTCACGGCTTCCTGGTCGATGACCTTTTTGCCGTCGGGGCCGTCGATCATCGGCCAGCGCATACAGCCGAAGCCCAGCAGCGACACTTTGTCGCCGCAGACGGGATTCTCCCGCAGGACCATTTCGGCCTTGGATTTTTCATCCGTCCCGGCCACTTTCTCTCCGCAGGCGGCCACAACCGCCGCAGCACCGGTTATTTTGAGGAATTCTCTACGCTTCATGGCTGTACCTCCCGTTTACTGTTATGGCACTGATGGGCCGCACCGGACAAAGATATTCGCAGGCGCCGCAGCCCGTGCAGATTTCTTCAGCGATCACCGGTATGCGGTGCCCGTCCTCCGTCTTTACCAGTTTGACGGCGCCAGACGGGCAGGCCTGTACGCATTTCCCGCAGTGGCTCTTGCCGGTAGCCATCAGGCAGGTTTCCGGGTTCACCCGGGCCGTGCCGATGTGGAATTGCGTTTTTTCTTCCCGGCCGATTTTCCGGATGGCGCCCGTGGGGCAGAGTTCGCTGCAGCGGGTGCATTCCGGCCGGCAGAAGCCTTTTTCGTAACTCATCTCCGGCTGCATCAGGCGCTCCAGGTCGCCCGAAGGCCGCAGGACATTGTTCGGGCACTCCGCCACGCACAGCTGGCAGGCGGTGCAGTGCCTGTAAAAATCCTTTACGCTTTTGGATCCGGGCGGGGTGAGCGGCACTTCGCGCTCCGGCGCCTGCTTCGGGAGAACCTCGGCCAGTCCGCCGTCCAGTTTTGCCACCGCCTGGGCCTTTGCCGTGGCGCCTTTCAGCGCAGCGGCCCCCACGGCTACGGCCGTGCCGGCGAGGAACGCCCGCCGTTCAGGAGCCTTGGGACTGCTCTTTGCCCCCGACCTCCAGGCGAAGCGGTACTTCAGGCCGCCTGCCTTGCAATGGTCGATGCAGTTGAAGCAGTCCACGCAGCGGGAGTAGTCAATCTTCGCGGAATCTTTGGTGATTTCTATGCAGCGGGCCTTGCAGTTGAGCTCGCAGCTGCGGCAGCGCACGCACTTGCTTTCGTCGATCACCGGGCGGAACATCGCGAAACGCGAGAAGAAGCTGAGCGTGGTCCCCACGGGGCAGACGCCGTTGCAGTAGGCGCGGCCGCCCCTGAACGCCACGACGGCCAGAATGATCAGGGTGGCGAGCGCGACCAGGAAGGTGGGCAGGCTTCGCATCCACACTTCCTTCGTATAGAAGGCATAGCTGCCGGCTCTTTCGGCCATCCAGGCCAAAAGGTTGTTTCCCCAGAGATAGAGCGGCTGCAGGAGATTCTGCACCATACGCCCGTAGGCGCTGTAGGGGGCGAGCAGGGACACGAACACGTGTACGCCGGCGATGAGGGCCGCCACGAACAGCACCCAGACGCCGTAGCGTAGCCATTTCATCTCCTTGTGGTATTTGTAGGGTTTCTTGCTCCGTCGGGCCCGCAGCCAGGCAATGCCGTCCTGGAAGACGCCCAGGGGGCAGATGACGCTGCAGTACACCCGCCCGAAGAGGAGGGTGAGGAGAACCAGCCCGGCGATGACTCCCGCGTTCAGGGCCAGGACGGCCGGCAGGAACTGGATTTTGGCCATCCATCCCAGGTAGCCGTGAAGCGCCCCGGTGAAATCCAGCAGCAGGAGGGTGATCCCAATCCAGAACACCCAGGCGAGCGCAATGCGAATCTTTTTCAGCATAAAGAGTCCAGAATGATATGCTTACAAATTTAGGAATAATTGCTATCTTTGCAAATACGCAAATTGAATCACTATGTTACCTAAGGCAAAAGAAATCGTGGATGCCATGTCCGTCAAGATGCAGGACGCGGTGGAATACCTGGAAGAAGACCTCAAGAATTACCGGGTGGGGAAGGCCTCTCCGGCCATCTTGAACCCCGTGGTGGTGGACTATTACGGAACCCCCACGCCCATTAACCAGGTGGCTTCCATCACCACGCCGGACGCCAAGACCATCGCCATCCAGCCTTGGGAGCGCTCGCTCATCGGCAAGATTGAGAAGGCCATCCTGGATGCGAATGTAGGGCTCACCCCTTCCAACAACGGGGAAATCATCCGCTGCATCGTGCCGGCCCTCACCGAGGAACGCCGTAAGGAACTCATCAAGAAGGCCAAGGCCCAGGGTGAGACCACCAAGGTGAGCATTCGGAATGCCCGTCGCGACGGCATTGACTTCCTCAAGAAGGCCCAGAAGAACGAGGGCCTGAGCGAGGACGGCGAAAAGGAAGGCGAGGAAGAACTCCAGAAAGTCACCGACAAATGGGTGAAGAAGGTGGACGAAGTCATCGCCGCCAAAGAAAAGGACATCCTCACCGTTTAATGATCATCGAGCCCGCCAGGAGAACCCTCTCCGTCAAAGAATACTATTTCTCCCTCAAGAATAAGGAGATCGCCGGCCTGAACGCATCCAGACCGGCCGATGACCCCATTATCAACCTGGGCATCGGCTCGCCGGACGGCAGTCCTTCGCCGGAAGCGGTGGAGGCTCTCTGCGCCTGCGCCCGCCGCCGCGGCGTGCACGGGTATCAGAGCTACACCGGTATCCCTGCGCTTCGGGAGGCTATGGCCGATTGGTACGCGCGCTGGTATGGCGTGCAGCTGGATCCCGCTTCCGAAATCCAGCCCCTGATGGGCTCCAAAGAGGGGATTCTCCTGCTTTCGCTGGCGTTTCTGAACCCGGGCGACAGAGTGCTGGTGCCCAATCCCGGGTACCCCACGTATACATCGGCCACCCGGATGTGCGAAGCCGAACCTGTCTTCTACGACCTGGTGGAGGCCGATGGCTGGTACCCCTCCTTTGAACAGCTGGAATCGCTGGACCTTACCGGCGTGAAGCTGATGTGGGTGAACTACCCCAATATGCCCACCGGCGCCCCGGCCAGGCGGGAGGTTTTCGAAAAACTGGTGGACTTCGCCCGCAGGCACAGGATTCTGCTGGTGAACGACAATCCCTACAGCTTCGTGCTGAACCAGCCGCTGTCCATCCTCTCCATTCCGGGTGCCCGCGAGGTGTGCCTGGAGATGAACTCCCTCTCCAAGAGCCACAATATGGCCGGCTGGCGTGTGGGGATGCTGGTAGGCGCGGCCGATGTCATCAAGGAACTGCTCAAAGTGAAGTCCCAGATGGACTCGGGGATGTTCCGCGGCATCCAGGAGGCCGCCGTGGCGGCCCTCTCCGCCGGTCCCGAGTGGTATGAGGCCCTCAACGCCGAATACCGCCGTCGCCGCGACGTCGCCTGCCGCATTATGGACGCCCTGGGCTGCACCTACGACCCATCTGCCGGAGGGCTCTACGTCTGGGGTCGCTGCCCCGGCAGTCCCGAAGGGAACACCCCTTCGGTCGCTGAAAAGAAGGCCGATGCTCCCTTAGGGGTGTCCGCCTTCGGCCCTGCCGCAGCGTGGAGCGACCGCATCCTGTACGGTGCGGGGGTGTTCCTCACCCCGGGCTTTGTGTTCGGCAGCAACGGTGCCAATTACCTTCGCATCTCCCTTTGCGCCGATGTGCCCACCCTGGAGAAAGCCCTCCGGAAAATTAAACAGCTATGACGGTTGGCGTAATTGGTCTGGGCCTCATCGGCGGCTCGATGGCGCTGGATTTAAAGCGCCGGGGCTTCGCATCCCACACGCTGGGTACGGAGAGCGACCCCGTGGCGGCCGAGGCGGCCGGGACCATCGGCCTGGTGGACGAAGTCGTGGATCTGGACACCCTCGTGGCTCGGTCCGATATCATCGTCCTCGCCGTTCCCGTCGGCACCGCCGTCAGTCTCCTTCCGTCGATTTTGGATAGGGTTGGAGGAACTCCCTCCCCCTATACTTGTCCGGGGGTGGACAAGCCCGTGGGAGGGAGTTCCTCCAACCCTCAAATAGTCATCGACGTCTGTTCCACGAAGGAGGCCGTCTGCCGGGCGGTGGAGAACCATCCCGCGCGGGGACGCTTCGTTTCCACGCACCCGATGGCCGGCACCGAGTACAGCGGCCCCTGGGCGGCCCAGCCGGGCCTTTTTGACGGCCGCGCCTGCATATTCTGCGATGCGGAAAAGAGCGACCCGGAAGCCGTGGCCGAAATCGACCGCCTTTACGCCGCGCTGAATATGCGCATCCTGCAGATGCCGTCGGCCCAGCATGATATGCACGCCGCCTATGTCTCTCACATTTCCCACGTCACGTCCTTCGCCCTGGCGCTCACCGTGCTGGACAAGGAAAAGGACGAGAAGCATATCTTCGACCTTGCCTCGGGCGGTTTTTCCAGCACTGTGCGTCTGGCAAAATCGAACCCCGATATGTGGGTTCCCATCCTCACCCAGAATAAAGACAACATCCTGCAGGTGATGGATACCTATATCGAAAAGATGCAGGCTTTCCGGGAGGCCGTCGCCGCGGAGGATCAGGAGCGCATCCGGCAGCTGATCGAGGAAGCCAACCACATTAAAAAGATACTCCGATGAACCTGGACATCATCCCCGGGACCGAGTGGGGCTTTTTCACCCTGCCGCGCCCGATGTGCATCGCCGGTCCCTGCAGCGCGGAGACCGAGGAACAGGTAATGGAGACGGCCGAAGGGCTCAACGCCTTCGGCATCCACGTTTTCCGCGCCGGCATCTGGAAGCCGCGCACGCATCCGGGATCCTTCGAAGGCGTGGGCACCCAGGGCCTCAAGTGGCTGCGCAAGGTCAAGGAAACCTACGGGATGAAGGTGTGCACCGAGGTGGCCAGCGAAAAACACGTCCTGGAGTGCATCAAATACGGAGTCGACATCGTCTGGGTGGGGGCGCGTACATCGGCCAATCCCTTCCTGATGCAGGAGATTGCCGATGCCCTCGAAGGGACGGATATGCCCGTGCTGGTGAAGAATCCCGTGAACCCGGACCTGGACCTGTGGATCGGCGCGCTGGAGCGGCTGAACCGGGCCGGCCTGCGGAAACTGGGCGTGATTCACCGCGGATTTTCCACATCGGCCGCCATCCCTTACCGCAACGACCCGGGCTGGAAGCTAGCCATCGAACTTCGCTCCCGCTATCCCCGGATGACCTTTTTTGCCGATCCTTCCCATATGGCCGGCGACCGGAAATATCTGCAGGAACTCTCCCAGCGGGCGATGGACCTGGGTCTGGACGGCCTGATGGTGGAGAGCCATCATTGCCCGGACTGCGCCTGGTCCGATGCCAAGCAGCAGCTCACCCCGAAGGACCTGCAGCACCTGCTGGAGAGCTTGGTCATCCGTGAGAATACCTCCGAGAACGATGCCTACCGCGAGGGAATCGACGCCCTCCGCGCCCGGATCGACCTCATCGACGAGAACCTGCTGAAGCTCCTGAAAGACCGGATGGACGTGAGCCGCGCCATCGGCGAGTACAAGCGTGCGCACAACGTGGCCATTCTCCAGACGGGCCGATGGGAGCAGCTCCTGGGCGATATGGTCTCCCGCGCCGCCGAGCTCGGAATTTCCGCGGAGACCATCACGGCCATCATGACCGCCATCCACGACGAATCCGTGCGGGTCCAGAAACTCTGATCCAGTGAAAATCGGCAACATAGACCTGGGTTACCGCCCCGTCACGCTGGCGCCGATGGAAGACGTCACCGACGCCAGTTTCCGCATCCTGTGCCGGGAGGCGGGCGCCGCGATGGTCACCACCGAATTCGTCAGCTCCGACGGATTGGTGCGGGACGTTTCCAAGACCATCGCCAAGATGCGCACCCTGGAGGAAGAGGCGCCGGTGGCCGTGCAGATCTATGGAAGCCTTCCCGAGGCGATGGTGGATGCGGCGAAGATGGCCGACAAAGCCGCTCAGCTCGCCGGCGGTCACGGGGCCGATGTCATCGACATCAACTTCGGCTGCCCCGTCTCGAAAATCGCCGGCCGGGGAGCCGGGAGCGGGATGATGCGGGAACCGGACAAACTCGTCGCCATCACCGAGGCCATCGTGAAGGCCGTGCCGGGCAAACCCGTCACCGTGAAAACCCGCCTGGGCTGGGACGAGAACTCGAAGATTATCGTGGAGCTGGCCGAAAGGCTGCAGGACGTGGGGGTCGCGGCCCTCACCATCCACGGCCGCACCCGCTGCCAGATGTACAAGGGGGAGGCCGACTGGACGCTCATCGGCGAAGTGAAAAACAATCCCCGGATGCGCATCCCCATTATCGGGAACGGCGATATTAATTCGGCGCAGAAGGCCCTTGAGGCTTTCGAGCGCTACGGCGTGGACGGCATTATGGTGGGCCGCGCCAGCTTCGGCCATCCCTGGATTTTCACCGAAATCCGGCACCTGCTGGACACCGGCGAAGAGCTGCCGGCGATGTCCGTAAAAGACCGCGTGGCGCTTGCCAAACGCCATTTTCAGTTGTCGCTGGACCTGAAAGGGCCCGTCACCGGCGTGTATGAGATGCGCCGCCACCTCAGCTGCTATTTCAAGGGGCTGCGCGATTTCAAGGAAACCCGCATCAAACTGGTCACCTCGAAGGATCCTGAAGAGATTATCGCTACGCTGGATTATGTGGCCGAACGATGGGGAAGCGAAGCTCCGCCGGCCGAAGGAGCGTACGGGCTCTGAAAAATTGCTATCTTTGCGTGTTATGATATACAGGCTCATATTGGCCCTCAGGCACCTCGCCTACGACAAGGGCTGGAAAAAGACCTTCAAGGCTGCCGTTCCCACGGTCTCGATCGGCAACCTCACCGTGGGCGGCACGGGGAAAACCCCGCATACGGAACTCCTGCTGCAGATTCTCCAGGAAAACTGGGTGGTGCCGCTCTCCGTCCTCTCGCGGGGCTACAAACGCAAGACCCGCGGCTACCGGGTGGCCGGCCCCGATGCCACCGCCCGCGAAGTGGGCGACGAGCCGCTGCAGATTGCCCGCAAGTTCCCGGCCGTCACCGTGGCGGTGGACAAAAACCGCGTGCGGGGGTGCCAGGAGCTCGCTTCCAGCAAGGTCATCATTCTGGACGACGCCTTCCAGTACCGCAAGCTGGAAGCTACGCTGAATATTGTGCTGGTGGATTACAGCAGGCCCATTTTTAAGGACAGCTTAATGCCGTTTGGGCATCTTAGGGATCTCCCTTCCCAGCTGAAACGGGCGCAGATTGTCATCGTCTCCAAATGCCCGGCCGAACTCTCCGACGAAGAACGGGCGGAGTGGCGCGCCAACCTTAAGCTCGCAGACGAACAGGAACTCTACTTCACGACGGTGTCCTACTGCCCTCCGGAAGGCGTCTTCCCGGAGGCCGATGCTCACTACCTCTACTCCCAGCGCCTGGTGCTCCTGTCCGGCATCGCCAACAATGCGCCGCTGAGGATGTATCTGTCTGATACTTACAAGATTGCGCAGCGGCTGGAGTACCCGGATCATCACCGTTTTTCCAAGGCCGATATCCGCACGGTCGCATCGGCCGCAAAAGCCAATCCCACGGCCTGCCTGATGACCACGGAGAAGGACGCCCAGCGTCTGCGCGACTGCAAGGACGTCCCCGCCGTCATCCGCGAACGCCTCTTCTACGTGCCCATCCGCGCCACCTTCCTCACCCAGGAGGAAGAGGCGGCCTTCACGGCACACCTCCTCAAGGCGGTGGAATAGCGGTTTTTGTTTGGTATTTTCGTAGAAAATCACTACCTTTGCGGTCCCTCTGAATGAAGGGGGATCGCAACATTTATGTTAAACCATTAATAATCAAGACAGTGGACACACTTAGCTACAAGACAGTTTCCCTCAATGCGGCAACTGTGAACAAGGAGTGGCTCGTTCTTGATGCAACCGATCTCGTGCTCGGTCGCCTGGCTTCCCGTGTAGCCCTCGTGCTGCGTGGAAAGAACAAGCCCGGCTACACCCCGCACGTGGACTGTGGCGACAACGTGATCATCATCAACGCCGAAAAGATCCGTCTCACCGGCAAGAAGATGACCGACCGCGTCTACACCCGCTACACCGGCTATCCCGGTGGCCAGCGTTTCACCACGCCCAAGGAGATCCTTGCTTCAAGGCCCGAGGAACTCATCCGCCGGTCTGTAAGGGGCATGCTCCCGAAGACCCGTCTTGGTGACAAGCTCATCAACAACCTGTATGTGTATGCAGGTCCCGAGCACCCGCACCAGGCGCAGAAACCCAAAACCATTAACTTTAACGAAATCTAAACAGAGCACATGGAACAGAAACACGCCCTTGGAAGACGTAAATCAGCTGTCGCTCGTGTTTATGTA
>JAEEGL012885484.1_pt1 | contig 15681 bp, 13 predicted proteins | sample 9134231 | NCBI WGS metagenome assembly JAEEGL01 (sample SAMN16246548, study PRJNA631951) | gut metagenome | biome: gut microbiome; feature: rumen; material: fiber-attached | host: Bos | place: Iran: Karaj | collected 2018-10
ACCAAAGCAGAGCTGACGGAGGAATTTAAGACCTTTTTGCAGGAAGTCGATGCGCAGCGGGAATGGGTTGCGCAGGGGCGTCCTTCGAATACAGATCGCGATGAAACGGTCTGGAGCGAAGAGGAGGTCGAACAGATCAGCGCCGACTATGCGGCTTCGATAGCCGCTGCGCCCGAGCAGAACGAATCGCATCCGTTTACCGGCTATCGGGACCTGGGGCCGCGCGTTTTCCATCATCTGACGCTTGCAAGCGGGGAGCAGGCCGAGCTGCATTGGGATGAGACCTACGTCAGCATCGGCCGAGGCGGAGCAACCTTCTATCCAAAATCCGAGTACGAGTTCACCCTGTCGCATCCGGAGGAGGACGATCCGTTTGCAAAGCTGTGGAAGCCGGTAACGCTTTCGTATACGGATGCAGCCTTGACGCTGACCGAACGGCTGAGAGCGCTCGGGCTCGATTCGTTCACAATCGCCGAAGCAGAGGAAGCGATGCAGATTTCGGGACGAACCGTGACGCAAAGCGGATGGATCTTCACGCTGGCGCGCGACTATACCGGCTATCCGCATCAATTGCGTACGAACGCTGCAACCCGCTTCGACTACGAGGAAGAACCCGCTGCCATGAATCGCCCGATCAATTCCGAAACAATTCGGGCGTTCGTCGCGCAGGACGGCGTGCGTTATTTCGAATACAACAGTCCCAAAACCGTGCTCGGTCTGGAAAACGCAAACGTCTCGCTGCTGTCGTATTCCGAGGTGCAGGATCGGCTTTGGAAGGCGCTCGAATACGGTCTTGCAAGCTACAACGAACGCGGATACGACGTTTCGTTCACCGTCTACGAGGCCGTCCTGACGGTTCGCACCCTTCGCGTGCGCAATTCGGACGAATACTATGAGATGCCTTGCTGGGTCTTTCCCTTTACCCGCACGCGCCCGGACGGCGTTTACGGACAGGACCATGTTGCCAAAAGCGCCGTGATTCTCAACGCGGTGGACGGTTCGATCGTTCGCCCGGAAACGAGGTGATTCAGATGAAACGCACTGGGATTCTGCTGCTTGCGCTGCTCCTTTTCGGCTGCGTCAAAACGCCCGATACGGAACCGATCGTCAGCAAAGCCGACGGCGCTCTAGAACAAGCGATTGCGGCATCTCCGGTGCCGATCACGCTCGAATTGGATGCAACAACAGCGCCGGATTTGTCGCAAACTCCGTTGCCGATTTCCTCTCCGATGGCAACTATGGAGCCGTTTCCTACGCACTGGGAGGAGGACGCCGTGCTCGCGCCTGGCATTCTGCTTTCGATCCGGACCGATCTGACCCTGCCGGAACAACCGGTTTACCCAGTGTATCGCGTCGAACCGTTTTTGCCTTCGCCCGCATGGGCGCAGCATCTGGCGGAAGCGTTTTTGCCCGAACCCGTTTCGGTACAACCGAATGAACGGACCAAAAAGGATTGGGAGCGTGAATTTGGGGCATTTTTGGCAGATACGGAAGCGCAGCAGACGGGCGAGCAAGATGATCTTGCGCTCTCGCAGGAGGAGATCGACGCCGAATCGACTTTCTATATGGAACGAATCCGGGAAGCGCCGGAGGAAAACCTGCCGCACGCCGTTTCGGACTATCGGAACATTACGCCCCGCAGCACGAACGTTTTTACAGGGTCCGACGGGACGAAAGCGATCGTCTCGCTGTCCGATCGGGGGCTTCTGATCTGCAAAGATTGTGATGATGCGCCGTACCTGCTCTATGAATCCCAATACGAAGCAGACCGGGTCTGGAATCCGAATATGGAGCGGCTTTGGAAGCCCGTGACCATGGCGCAGGCGGACGCAAAAGCCGCTGCGATCCAAGCCATGGAGTCGCTCGGATTTTCCGATTTTCGAATTGCCGAAGCGAATCCAACCAATCTGCTTTCCGGAATCGGCGGACAGCGAAGCATCGGAGCGGGCTGGAGCTTTGTCTTTCTGCGGGACTACGGGTATCCCCTGCTGCGCCGCTATGCGGCAAGCAGCTTTCTGTCCTTTGACGAGACGGGCTCCGCCGCGTACCGCGCTCCGCTCTATGAAGAGCACATCGAAGTGTTTGCGGACGAGAGCGGCGTTCGATTCCTCTCCGTTTTCAATCCGCGAAAGCTGCTTGGTACAGAGAACGAAAACGTCTCTTTGCTGCCGTTTTCCGAGGTGCTTGCCCGGCTCAAGGACGTGATTCGGTTCGGCTTATCCGAATACGCCGGCAACGATTCGATCCGACCGGAAATCTACGAAGCGGTTCTGACAACGCATACGGTCCCGATCCGCAATTCGGACGCTTATTATGTTCTCCCGGTCTGGGTGTTTTTGCTGGATCCGACCGGGTATATGCCTCATGATGAGCGCATAACGCGGGAAGCCGTGATTCTGAATGCGATCGACGGCTCCGTGATTCTGCCCGACCGCTGATCCGACGGAATCTGACGCCTCAAGTGAGGCGTCTTTTTTGGGTTAGGAACCGACGAAGCGCGTAAAAATCCCCATTTTGGCTTGCAAACGACCGGATTATTTCGTATAATAAACATGAGGCGGGATGCCCTGTCTACTTCTTGCGGATTCGGAGGGTCAGACCATGTATGAAAACAACGTCGGCGTTCTGGTGCCGAAAGTGATGCTTCCTCCCAAGGGAACGGACTTCTCCAAATGGGCGGTTGTGGCGTGCGATCAGTTTACCTCGCAACCCGAATACTGGCAGCAGGCACGCGCATATATCGGCGACGCGCCGTCCACGCTCGACCTGATTCTGCCCGAAGCGTACCTGGGCAACCCCGATGAGCCGGAGCGCATCGCCCGGATTCGAAAAAAAATGCGGGAGTATCTCGATGCGGGCATCTTGCGCGAGCTGCCCGAAGGATTCGTTCTCGTGCGTCGCTCTGCCGCAGGCAATACGCGCACAGGGCTCGTGTTGGCACTTGATCTTGACTGCTACGATTACAACAAGGGGTCGACGACGCTGATCCGCGCAACCGAAGGAACGATCGTATCACGCATTCCCCCGCGACTGCGCATCCGCTCTGGAGCGCCTGTTGAGCTGCCACATATCCTCGTTTTGATCGACGATCCGTTTAGAACGGTGATTGAGCCGCTGCTTGCCAAGGCGGATGCGCTGCAAACGCTGTATGACACCGATCTGATGCTCGGCGGCGGACATATCACGGGTTGGTTCGTGGATGATCCGAAGGACATTCAAGGCGTTTTGGACGCGCTTGCCGCTTTGACCGATCCGGAATCGTTCCAAAAACAATACGGCGATCATGCGCCGTTGCTCTTTGCGATGGGCGACGGGAACCACAGCTTTGCAACCGCAAAAGCCAATTGGGAACAGATCAAAGCAACGCTTTCCGAAGAGGAACAAGCCGTGCATCCGGCCCGCTATGCGCTCGTAGAGATCGAAAACGTGCACGACACTGGCATCGTTTTTGAACCGATTCATCGCGTGGTATTCGGTCTCGGCGGCATCGAGGGCATTGAAGCGCTCGTTCGGACGATGCAGGCGCAAAACGGCAATGCCACCGTAACCTACGGTGCCGAAGCGAACGCTTCGGGCGGCAAAACGCACGTGATTCCGTTTTATACCGGCGATCGGTTTGGGGCGATCACCGTGCAGACGCCTGTGCATCAGCTTGCCGTCGGTACGCTGCAGAACGCAATCGATGCGCTCTTGAACGAGCATCCCGATGCGGAAGTGGATTATATTCACGGGGCGGACGTGGTCCGGGAGCTTTCCGAAAAAACGGATGCCATGGGCTTTCTGCTCCCGGCGATGCAAAAGAGCGAGCTGTTTCCGACCGTTGTCTTCGATGGTGCGCTCCCGCGCAAGACCTTCTCCATGGGCGAAGCAAACGAGAAACGCTACTATCTGGAGTGCCGCAAAATCGAACCGTAACCATTTCGCAACCATTCCCCGCGAGGACTGTTTATGTACAAAACCGTAAAATTCGGCGGAAGCTCACTTGCCGACGCCACCCAGTTTCAAAAAGTAAAGAACATCATTCTTGCCGATGACTCGCGCCGCTACGTAGTGGTCAGCGCGCCCGGCAAGCGTTACAAAGGCGACGATAAGATTACCGACCTGTTTTACGAGTGTCAGCAGCTCGCGCAGGGCGGCGCACCTTTCGATCAGGTCTTCGGCCGAATTCGGCGCAGGTACCTGCAGATTCGTGACAAACTGAATCTGAAAGTCGATCTTGAATCCGAGCTGTCCGACATTTACCACATCATTGAAAACGGCGCGAGCCCGGACTATGCGGCAAGCCGCGGAGAATATCTGAACGCGCTCCTGATGGCCGACTACCTCGGCTATCGGTTTGTGGATGCGTCCGAACTGATCTGCTTCCATGATGACGGCACATATGACGACGAGACGACGCAGGCACGGACGCGGATGCTGAAAAAGTTGGACCGGGTTGTGATTCCCGGATTCTACGGCAAGCGGCGCGACGGGAGCGTTCGCACCTTCTCCCGCGGGGGCAGCGATATTACGGGCGCAATCATCGCCCGCGCGACCGAATCGGACCTGTATGAGAACTGGACGGATGTGGACGGATTTTTGATGGCGGATCCTCGGATTGTTCCGGACGCAAAGGTCATCGAAACCGTAACGTATTCAGAGCTGCGCGAGCTCAGCTATATGGGCGCAACCGTGCTGCATGAGGATTCCATCTTCCCGGTGCGCAAGGCGCGCATCCCGATCAACGTTCGCAATACGAATCGACCCGAAGTGCACGGCACGATGATCGTGCCGGACGTGATGGCTTCTCCGGATCGGGATTGTCCGCTGACCGGCGTTGCCGGGAGCCGCGGCTTCACGGTTATCACTCTGCAAAAGGACAATATGAACTCCGAACCGGGGTTCGCCTACCGGGTCTGCAGCGTCTTTGCGCGGTACAACGTTTCCGTCGAATGTATGCCCTGCGGCATCGACACGATGAGCATCGTCTCCTCCGACGCGCAGCTGCGCGGGAAAATGGATGCGATTTATCACGATATCATGGCCGAGTGCATCCCGGATACCGTTGAAATCGCAAGCTGTATCGCTCTGATCGCCACGGTTGGCATCGGCATGGTCCGCAGCCGCGGTACCGCTGCCAAGATCTTCTCCGCCCTTGCCGACGCGGATGTGAACGTACGCATCATCGACCAGGGCAGCAGCGAGATGAATGTCATCATCGGCGTGGAACAGCGCGACTTTGAACGCGCAATCGAAGCGATCTATCGAAAGTTCGCGTAAGAACCCAAAAAAGCAATCCGGCAACCGTTCTGTACAAGCGGCTGCCGGTTTTTTCTTTACCGATCAGGACGGGCTATCCCGCTCACGAGATTCAGCTTTGTCCGCGTGGAGATATAGAGCAAACGGTCCTTTTCCTCCGTGAAAGCTTTCATGCCTTCGCACAAACGTTCTGCCCGCGCCATGCGATTTGCGTTCAGAATCCCATCCGCTGACCAATTTTTGGTGATTGCGTCAATCAACAGCGCATAGGGAAGCGCGCGCTGCGGTCCGTCCCGAACCACACTTTCCAGCAGGGCTTCCGCCTCCGCATAGCGCCGTTCGTTCAGGAGCCGCTCGCCCTCTGCCTGCCGGTTTTTACAACTTGCACAGAGAAATCCGTCTCCCAAGTCTGTACCGATCCAACCGCCGCAATCGACGCAATACCCCGTTTTTCGTTTCATTCGCCCTGCTCCGTCTTCAAAGATTCTCCCTTTATTTTAGTAAATATATTTACTAAAGTCAATAGTAAAGATTTTTACTGTTGTATGCTGACTTCAGAGGGGAGATGAACATGGATGGACTATCAAAAACGGCTTCGGGATTTACGGGAAGACCATGATCTTACGCAGTCGGCAATCGCCGCATATCTCGGTACTTCGCAGACAATGTATGCGCGTTACGAACGCGGCGCAAGCGAGCTGCCGATCCGTCATCTGCTTCGGCTTGCGGATTACTACGGCGTTTCGACCGATTATCTGCTTTGTCGAAGCGATCGGCCATAAACAAGAAAAGATGAATTCAAGATCCCTCGGCTGCTCTGCCGAGGGATCGGTTGTTTATCGATTTTGAGAAATGCTCTGAAGCGACTCGCCGTTAAGCCACCGCAAAAGATCCTTCGGGGACGCCGGGAGCGGAACGGTCTGAAACTCGGTAAACTTCGGAACCATGCGGGTCGGGTCGTCGCTCGTTGCCCAAATCACGCGGCCGAGTATCGGATCGGCGCACGATGCGATCGGGCCGTCACCCAGCTCGGTATGTTGCAGAAGAATCGTCGCTTCCCGATTATCGGTGATCCAACGACCGAAGTTGGTCGTCGGACTGTTCCATTTCCAGAATGTGACCTCTCCGCTCTGCCGCCCGCGCTTCAGATATCCGTTGTAAACGTCCTGCGTGCATCGCATCAGCCACACGACATGGTACCCGGCTTTTTGCAGATGTTCGCACACATCGAAGAACGCTTCCTCCATCAAAAGACCGTCCTGCAGCATGACGGCAAAATGGTTCACGAGGATATAGGCTTCGATCGTTTTTCCGTTCCAGGTGACGGGAACGTTTCTGCATTCGGGCGGAACGAGGCTGCGCCAGGTATCTTGCCAAAGAATCGTGTCGGTTTGCTCATAGGGCGGCTTCTGCCGCCGGAAAAAAGAAAACATGTTGATACTTCCTCCGTCTTTCGGCATAGTATACCAGAATGACGGAACCGGTTCAACCGTTTTTTTCCGGGATTTTTCCCGGGATCCCGGTCGAAGCGCAATCAACGCTTGCAATCGCGCCAAAATATGGTATAATCTCTGTATTCGTTTTGACTTCGGAGGATCGTATGCAATTACTGAAACTGCGTGACGTGCAGAAAGCACCGGAAACTTTTGTCGGAGAAATCACCGTCTGCGGATGGGTTAAGACCGTTCGCGTCGGCAAGGCATTCGGATTTATCGCTCTGAATGACGGGACGACGTTCAAGCCCGTCCAGATCGTTTTTGCGAATGACGATCGCAACCTCGGCGCCGGTCTGACGACAGGCTGTGCCATTGTTGTTCACGGTACGCTCGTTCTGACGCCGGATGCCCCGCAGCCGTTTGAAATCCACGCGGATGAAATTGCGATCGAGGGAACCTGCCCTTCGGACTACCCGATGCAGAAGAAGCGCCATACGCTGGAGTATCTCCGCACGATGCAGACGCTGCGTCCGCGCACGAATACGTTTTTGGCCACGTTCCGCGTCCGTTCGGTTGTTGCCGCGGCGATTCACGAGTTCTTCCAGGATCGCGGATTCGTTTATGTCCATACGCCGATCCTGACCAACGCGGACTGCGAAGGCCGCGGTGAGATGTTCCAGGTGACCACGCTTGACCTCGAGAACCTGCCGCGTACCGAGGACGGAAAAGTGGATTACTCGCAGGACTTTTTCAAAAAGCCCGTGCATCTGAGCGGTTCCGGACAATTGTACGGCGAAGCGTTTGCGCTCGCCTTCCGCGATATCTATACGTTCGGACCGACGTTCCGTGCCGAATACAGCTTCACCGCGCGTCATGCAAGTGAATTCTGGATGATTGAGCCGGAGATGGCGTTCTGCGATCTCGAAGGCGATATGGAAGTCGCCGAAGCCATGGTCAAATACATCATTCAGGCTGTGCTCGATCGCTGCCCCGCGGAGATGGAATTCTTCAATCAGCACATCGATCAGGGGCTGCTCGACCGGCTGCACAACGTTGTGGACAACGAGTTCGGCCGTCTCTCCTACACCGAGGCGATTGAGATTCTGCAAAAGAGCGGCCAGAAGTTTGAATACCCGGTTGAATGGGGCACGGATCTGCAGTCCGAGCATGAACGGTATCTGACCGAGCAGGTGTTCGGAAAGCCGATGTTCTTGACCGACTATCCCAAAGAGATCAAGTCGTTCTATATGCGCATCAACGACGACGGAAAAACCGTTGCGGCTTGCGATTTGCTTGTGCCGGGCGTGGGCGAAATCGTCGGCGGAAGCCAACGCGAGGAACGGTATGACGTGCTCGATGCGCGCTGCAAGGAGCTTGGGATGGATATGAGCGAATACCAATGGTTCCTCGATCTCCGCAAGTACGGCGGGGTCAAGCATGCCGGGTTCGGGCTCGGATTCGAGCGCATCGTCATGTACGTCACCGGTATGCAAAACATCCGCGACGTTCTGCCCTTCCCCCGCACCGCCGCAAATCTTGAAATGTAAACGCAAAAACGAACCACCCGGTTTTTCGGGTGGTTTGTTCGTTTTTTGGGAGACTGTCGCAAAGGAGCCGGATCAGGCCTGTTCCCAAGCGGATCCGATCGCTTGTTCGTTCATCTTTCTGCAAAGTCGAATGGCAATCCAAGCAATGACCGCCGTCCAAACAGCGCCCCAGACCTCGACCGACCATAACGGCAGGACGCCTCTTTGATACAGGCCGGCGAAGGTATCGACCAACATATGCAGAAGAATTGCCAACGGCAGGCAGCCCTTTCGGTCGTTTTGAATTCCGTAGAAAACAAGAACCGAAAACCCGATATGAACGATCATTGCAAGCAACCGTTCCAAAACGTTCAACGCCATCGCTGCGTAATCGAATGCGGCGACGGTCTGAACGGTCGGAAGCGCGGCGGCCGCGGTTTCCTCCGTGATTTGCAATGTCCGAAGAGCCTGTTCCGTATTCCCCGCGGAAAACAGTACGGCAATGACAAGATAGGTTACGATCAACGGCAAGACTGCTGTCAGGATTTCAATTCCGCCATGCCCGATTCCGTACAGAACCGCATTTTCCCATGTGCGGTTCTTTTTCAGAATGTACTTCAGAATCACATACCGCCCGCATTCCTCAAAAATGCCTGCCATGCTGCATCCGTAAACGACATAGGCAACGGTGTTTCCGTTGATGAACCGGGACACAGGATTCTCTGCAAGAATGCAGAAATAATGCACGCCCAATTCCAGCACGCGGGCAGAAACGATGAACCCGATCGCTCCGGCAATGCAATAGCCAAGATGCGTTCGTTCCCTGTTCTTTCTGCGCCAGAAAAGAAATCCAACCACAGGAATCGCCGTCATGAAAAGAATTGTCAGAATCAGCGACGGAACGCTGGCTTTTCCGATGACAATTTGATCAAACTCCGTCATACTTTGTCACCTCCCCAAACCTCCACGCAGAACCCTTTGTGTCCGCACGCGGTGCAGGTCAGTTTGCGCGTGTTTGGCGTATGCGCTGCCCAGAAGGCTTCCCGCAGGGTCGGTTTGAATACCTCGTGACATTCCGGGCAGATGTATTTCACATGTCGAAAGTAATATCTGCTGATCAAGATTCCCCAGACAACAGCCACGAATGCCCAAAGACCGAACGGCCACCAGATGCCTTTGCAGATCCAGATCATGATGGAAACCCATTGCAGCGCCGTGACCGGGATTCCGGTCAGGAGCATCATCCTGCGCATTTTTTGCAGTTTCTTCTTCCCTTCCATAGATACGGCTATGTCACCGATGGATTCGAGTGAGAAAGCTTCCCGGGTTTTCAGTCCGTTCTTCAATTCGCGCAGCTTTTCCAGTTTTTCCCGCTTATCGGAGATTTCCTCCGAAAGTACTTGCTCCTGCTGTTCGATCAGCAGCGAAATGACGTTTTCGGGATGCGCTTCCTTCAGAATCTGTGAGATCGCGTCGATGGAAAGATCCAGGTCTCGCAAAAAGCAGATGAGCTTCATCCGCTTCAGATCGTCCTCCGAATAGAGCCTGCGCCCTCCTTCGGAAAGCTGACTCGGGATCAGGATGCCTCTGGAATCGTAATACTGAACGGTTCGGACGGTAACACCGCAGAGCTTCGCAAGCTCTCCCGTCGTATACTGAGACATAGCCTTCACCTCCTTTCGCCGTACATGGTACAACATGACGCAGCGTCACATGCAAGACCTTTCGTAAGGGTTTTTTTCATAATTTACGCGTTGCTTGGAATTTGCCTGTATCTTATCACGGATCCCCCTTGGATGCAACGAAAAAGCACAGTCGTTCAAAAACGAACTGTGCAAAAACGATTTCCTTTATTCATTGCAGCGGATCCGGCTGATTCTCATCATTCCCAGAACTCGCCGGAATCGGTCGGCTCGGGCGTAGCTTTTGGCGTTGCGGTCGGGGCAACGGTCGGATCCGGACGCGTACCGACACGAATCTGCTTGGTAATCATCTCATAGGTCGTGGTCGTGGAATAGACCGTCTTATCGAGTTTGCCGTTCACGTAGCAATCGATGAACGTGTTGACAATCTTACCCTCTTTGCCGACGCGGTCGATGATTTGCTTATCCCCGACATACATCGTCTTATCCTTGATGATCTCCTCTTCGATCGGCAGGATCTCTACAAGCTCGGTCCGCTTGCGATACTCGGTCCCTTCCGGGAAGGCCTTTCCGTAAACCTCCACATGGATATCCTTCTTGCGGCTACTTTCGGCGTTTCTCGTGATATAGCAGAACACGAACAGCTTGCTGCCGGTGTTGTTCTGAAACTTGAAATCGATATGCCCGTCATCAACGGTGGCATCCCATCCATCCGGTACGTAATCGACCTGCATCGAGTGCGCGCGCCGTGCCGTAATCTTCACATTCGCCAGCAGGAGCGCGTTGTACATCGTCGTCGAAAGCTGACAGACGCCGCCGCCCGGCTCCGGCCGATGCGAGCCCTGATAGATTGCGTTTGCAAGCGCCCAACCGTTCTTTTCGGTACGACTGCCGGTGGCCTTGTTGTAACTGAAAGTCTGCCCGGGATTCAGCTCGATGACGCGCATCAGATTCACGGCTTTTGAGATGTTCGTATCGCGGCTCTCGCAGTTTAAAACGGACGTCTCATCCATGCTGCTCGTTCCGCGGAACCGATACGTTGTAACAAACGAACCGCGCAGCGAATACTGCTCCTTGAGCGTTGCAACCGTAACCGGCGGTTCGGAGATCGTAACCTCCGGTCGAATCTCTGCATTGAAATTACCCGAAGTCAGCGCTTCTTCGACCTGTTCGAGCACGCTTTGCGAATCAACCGCCATTCCGTTGACGCCTTCGACAAAATCAAAATACGGCTGCAGATAAACTTCCCCGCTGGATTTGATCTTGTTCTCCCGCCAAAGCACACGCGCTTCAGCGTTCTGCGCATGGTTCGGAAGTTGGTCATTCAATTCGGAAAGCGACGTGCGAAGCAGGGCCTCATCATGCTCAAGCGGAACAACGAGCGTAGCCGCATCCTGCAGCTGCGCCGCTTCCTCCAGCGTACGATCGAGCGCATCCGGATCGTAGAACATGCCGATCTTCTCCGCCGTCAGCACCATGGAATATTGCCCGTACGCGACGGTGACGGCAAGGTTCCTCATCTGCTCCTCGATGGCCTGTTCCACGGCGGTGCGCGCCGCCGCAACCGTCTTCCCCTGCACGGCAACGCCGTTGATCGTGATATTCTTCTGAATCACCGTTGCATCCGTCACCGGTTCCGGAGTCGCAGCCACAGCGGTCGGCAAAGCCGTCGGCAGAGCGGACGCGGCAGGAACCGCCGCGCATCCGGTTCCGTTCTTCGAAAGCCGCAGCGCGATCACAACGGACGTAACAAGGATGACAACAGCAAACAGCAAAAACAGCACCGCAAACAAGAGGGTGCGCTGTTGTTTCCTTCTTTTATTGTTCCGACGCTTCGTTCTGCTGCCCGAAGAAGTACGGGCGGTTACAGCCGTGGTGGGTTTGGGAACCTGCCGGGTCGCCTCCGACGCTTGTTTTTGCGCGGATGTGCTCTTGCGATTGTTCAGGTAATCCACCGGACTCTCCCGATGCGAACGGTCGGTATAGGGACTCGCCATATTGTGATTATACCAAATCCGTCAAAAAACGGCAACTGTCTTTTTTCCGGTTTTGAACGTTGTTTTTGAACGTCCTTTCCTATTGTACCATGCATCTTCCTTTTCGCAAGTGGCTTTGATGTTTTTTCATACATTCGTGACCTTTTGGACACATTTTTTCAAAAAAGAGAATCGCCAAAAAGCGATTCTCCCAAGATCGTTCAACGGGGTTACAGAACCGGAATCGCGCGTACACCCGGCTTGCTTTCAAAAAACAGTGCGAGCGCTCCCGGACCGACGTGCGCACCCGTGACCGGCTCATAATCCACAAGCAGAACGTTTTTCGGCGGACGCAGCTTTTTGATCAGCGACATCAGGTATTCGGCATCACTGCGGCACGCCGCATGCGCAATGCCGATCGTCTGCGTTTCGGGCGAAACCACGAGCTTTTCGTACTGCTGCGCGAGCGCTTCGATCGAATGCTTTCTGCCGCGCACCTTCCCGAACGCAACGATTCTCCCTTCCGGATCGCCCTTCAGAATCGGCTTGATGTGCAGGACGGTTCCGACGACCGCTGCCAGATTGCAGAGCCGCCCGCCGCGCCGCAAAAACATCAGATCGTCCACTGTGAAGACGTTGAACAGCCGTTCGGCACGCTTCCTGAGCTCCTTCGCCGCCGTGGAAACATCCATATCCCGATCGCGAAGCTCGGCCGCTTTGATGGCCAGCAAGCCTTCTCCGAGCGATGCACCGCGCGTATCGACGATCTCGATCTTCCGATCCGGAAATTCCTCCAAGGCAAGCTCGGCGCCGATCGCCGCGCTCTGGCATGAGCCGGAAATGCCGGACGACATGCTCACATACAGCACGTCACGCCCCTCTTTCAGAAACGGAAGGAACGTATCCGCGTACGTCTGCGGATTGATCTGCGACGTCGTGACCGGCGTCGTCTTCAGCATTTTATAATAGGCTTCTCCGTCAAACGTTTCCGAATCCAGGCAGGTGTGTTCCTTGCCGTCATAGGCATACAGAAACGGAATCACCGTTAAGCCATATTCCTGGATCTGTTGGTTCTGCAAATTTCCCGATGTATCCGTTACGACCGCAAATCGCATGGGAGCCTCCTTGCTCTGACGGAAATCCCGTCTTCTTGTGTTTGCCCTCATCATACCGTCCGCTCCATCCCCCGTCAATCTACGTCCCCTGATTTTGGCGCTACCGGGCGTTTCGGATGCGGTAGAGCAAAATTCTTCCGCTCTACCCGCCGAAAAAAGCGCTCTACTCGGAGTAGAATCGATAAAATACCGTATACTTTTCGAACCGATATTCAATTTTTCGTTATCGTTTCCGAAGCAGCGAATCGGAATTATGGATAGACAAACCCTTCAAAAAGGTATATAATACAATTTAAGAGCGAACAAAGGAGTACCCAAATGAAAGCAAGAAACGAGTTTGATCCGAAATACCAATGGGATTTTACACCGATCTATCCCAACGATGAAGCCTGGGAAGCCGAGCTGAACGCGGTCATGGCAGAGATTCCGAAGCTTGCGGCGATCGAAGGCACGCTCGGCAATAGCCGGGAAGCCTTCCGCAGCGGCATCAATGCGATGATGGCGGTAATGGAACGCGTGGAGCGCGTGTATGAATACGCAAGTCTGCACCGCGCGGCGGACGGCGGCGACCCGAAGCATCAGGAAATGGACGGAAAGGCGACGAATCTGTACGTGCAGTTCAGCATGGCTGTTTCGTTCCTAGAACCGGAAATCTTAGAGATTCCGGAAGAGACGCTAAAGGAGTTCCTCGCCCCCGAGGAGATGAAGACATACCGGCATTTTGTGGACGACATTACGCGTTCTCGCGCGCACAGTCTCGACAAGGCACGGGAACAGATGCTTGCGCGGCTCGGCGATGTTTCACAGGCGCCGTCCGATGCCTATGAGATGCTGACAAACGTCGATCTGGTTCTGCCGAAGGTACACGATGAGAACGGCAACGAAGTGCAGCTCTCCTCCGGCAATTTCGGAATGTTCCGCGAGAGCCCGGTGCGCGCAGTGCGCGAGGAAGCGTTTAAAGCGATGTTCGGCACGTATGGCAAGTTCAACAACACGTTTGCGGCGATGTACGCGGGCAACGTGAAAATGGACACGTTTTATTCCGATGTGCGCGGACACAAGAGCGCATGCGAGGCTGCATTGTTCGGCACAAACGTCCCGGTCTCCGTTTACGACAGCCTGATTGAAGCCGTCCATGAAAGCCTGCCGACCATGCGTGCCTACCTTGCGCTTCGCAAAAAAGCGCTGAAGCTCGAGAAGCTCGATATGTTCGACCTGTATTGCCCGATGGTGGCGGATGTGGATTTCAAAATCCCGTTTGAGGACAGCAAAGCGCTCATCAAAGCCGCAACGCTGCCGCTCGGCGAAGAGTACCAGAAGCTGCTTGATCGCGCATTCTCCGAGCGGTGGATGGATGTGTATGAAAACAAGGGGAAGCGCAGCGGTGCGTTCAGCATGGGCGTGTTCGGCGTGCATCCGTATGTGCTTCTGAACTATACCGACACGCTCGACGATGTATTTACCGTCGCGCATGAGCTCGGGCATTCGATGCACTCCTATTTTTCCGATACGACGCAGGATTATCTGAACCACGACTATCGGATCTTTGTCGCGGAGGTTGCGTCCACGGTCAACGAAGTGCTCCTCACAAAATACCTCTTAAAAACCGAGACCGACAAGGCGCGCCGCGCGTATATTCTGAATCACTTCCTGGAAGGATTCCGCACGACCGTCTTCCGTCAAACACTGTTTGCCGAGTTCGAGCGCAAGGCGCACGATCTGTATCAGGCCGGTACACCGCTGACCGCGCAGGTTCTGAACGAAACGTATCGTTCCCTGTGCGAGCTGTACTATGCCGGCGCGGACGTTCCGGAAGAAATTCAGTATGAATGGTCGTACATTCCGCATTTCTACACAGCCTTCTATGTGTACCAGTATGCCACAGGCTTCTCGAGCGCGGTGTCGATCGCGAATCACCTGGTCGAAACCGGCGACAATGCGGGCTATTTGAAGTTCCTGACGCTCGGCGGCAGCGACTATGCCATGAACGAGCTGAAGGTCGGCGGCGTCGATCTGACGACTCCCGAACCGGTCAAGGCTGCAATGCAGGTGTTTGCCGAATCCGTCAAGGAGCTGTCCGATCTCTTAGACGAACTGAACAACTGATCTCGATTGAAAAACAGAGGCTGTCACTGAACTGCACCCCATTTGTTAGACATGTGATATAATGTTTAACAAGTGGGGTGATTTAATATGCCAAAAGGAATACCAAAGAAGAAGTATACAGGCGAATTCAAACAGATGGTTGTAGAAACCATGCGGAAAGAAGGATTAAGTTACCGCGAGGCGGCACGACAATTTGAGATTAGTGAACATAGTCGCGTAGCATCATGGGAGCGCATCTACCTTGAAGAAGGTCCGGAAGGTCTGTATATCGAACGGCGAGGGAAAAAAAGTACAGGCAGACCGAAAAAGCTCAAGCCTGAGGTTGAAGAAGATCTGATTGCGGAAGTACAAAGACTGAGAGCGGAGAATGCGTATCTAAAAAAAATGAGAGCCTTGGTTCTGGAAGAGGAACGCCGCGGCAAAGGGCGCAAGTGATCTGGGAACTGAGGCATGAATTCACGATCAAGCTGCTGCTTGAAGTATCCGGGCTTGCACGCTCAACCTATTACTATTACATCGAGCATCGGAACGACGAGGACAAGTACAGCGAGATCAAAGAACAGATTACAAACATATTTTGCGAGAACAAAGAGAGATATCTGGGATATGAAAAGTCAGCAAGATCGGACAGCGACGACGCG
>JAEEGL013247821.1_pt1 | contig 15681 bp, 11 predicted proteins | sample 9134231 | NCBI WGS metagenome assembly JAEEGL01 (sample SAMN16246548, study PRJNA631951) | gut metagenome | biome: gut microbiome; feature: rumen; material: fiber-attached | host: Bos | place: Iran: Karaj | collected 2018-10
GCTCTGTCATCCAGGCCAGCAGGTCGGGGGTGCCGTCGTGCAGGGCCTTCACACGGACCTTGATCTTACCACCGCGGGGGATACCGACCATCTGTCCTTCTACGTCTGTTGCCTGATCGAACTCGTAAGTCACCATCAGTACTTCTCTCTCTTTGTAACCATCGATGGTCATCGATACTGGAGTCTTTGCCATAATCTTTTTCCTTTCTTTAATTTTAAATTGTTATTAATGTTGTTTGTCTGTCTCTTTCTGTTGTCGTTCAGATGTCGTTTGTTCTGATTGACGATGCAAAGTTACGACGGATTTAAGCCCAAAACAACTTTTTTCGCGTTTTTCTTCTCAAAAGCATGCGACAGGGATACAATATTGCGACAGATTGAAGGAAAGGCCTTCAAATCTGTCGCAAAGAAGGGAAAAAATGTTATTCCTCGATGACGGACCAGTTATTGGGGATGCCGCTGTCACCGGAAGTCCAGCCATTGAAACCGTCGGCCTTGACGAAGGTGCCTATCCTGGCAGTGCTTCTCAGCCAGTTGGATGTGCAACCGCTTGCTGAGATGTCTGTGGCTAAGCATTTGACATAGTTGAAATTAGTGCAGCCGTTAAACATATTGGCATAACAGTTTTTCCTCAGTTTCGTAGCGGGCAGCACGAGGTCCTTGCCTTCTGCATGGTAAATATCTCTATTTTCCAAGAACAAATTCATGAAAGTACTGGCATACGGCAGTTCTGTCATGGTCGCATAGTTGTCTTTATCGAGCAGACTCATGATATTGCCGTAGATATAGCATTTTCCGGAGCACGCGAACTGCGTACGAGAGCTGGAGCCAGTGTCCTGTGTTGACCATGTGCCACGGAAACAGATTTTTTCGCCGTTCTTGAAAGTAATCGAATTTTTGTATGTCTTCCATGTCGTGCCACCATCTCTGCTGAATTCCAGGTTGCTGACGTTGGACACCGTTACCCGACAACCATTTGGATCGAAACACTCCAATGTCAGTGGCTCGGGATAGGCCACAGGCATTTTCTTCAATCTGACCGTGACAGGGTAATACTGGCCGTTGACGAATGTCTTGGCCTCAGGGGTGGTGTATGAATAGGTCTGGTCGCCGACGGTGGCATTGAGGCTGACGATGCCGTTGAGTCCGCTGATGGCGGTATAGAGCTCATTGGTGGCCTCCGTCGGAGTGATGGTGACGGGGCCTGTGGTTGTTGCATTCTGCAGCAGCCCATCGGCAGAGATGGTCAGGTTGGAAACATTGATGGGATTGGAGTTACCGTCAGTGAAGTTGAATTTGACGATGGCTTGCTGGGAGGCGAAGTGGGCATCGGTCGTTGAGACAAAGGAGGCGTCGGCATACCTGACCTCTACCGATGCTGTAGCGTAATCGTAGTTAGTCGCAATGTCTGTTAAGGTTCCCTTCTGTCCTGTGTAGTCTTGCCCAGTGCGTGGGAAGACGAGGTTTAACCGGTCGCCTGTGCTGACGCGGACAGAACCGCCAAGCGTGGTTTTGAGTTTGGCTTTGTTGCCTTCTATCCATGTGGGCGCCATGATGCCAATCGCGGCATTACTGGCATTCAGGACGGTCACACGGTCGTCCATGCTCCAGGTGACGGCAATGTTGCTACCATCAGGATTCAACGCCCGGGTGTCGGTGGCCTGACTCTTGACGGCATCGACAGTCAGCGTGTAGCCCTTATCCGGGAGGGTGTCCTCCCGGATAAGGTCGTTACTGCACGCAGACCAGGCAAAGGCCGCAGCCAGCAGAAGGATCTTACTGCCAGACTTCCTCGCCGTCTTCATTATAATAGGCATCACGCTCGGTATAAGTGTCGTCGTAGTATTTCATCCAGATTTTAACCTTTTTGTAATTACCCCTGTAGAGGGTGATATCCGACCTGGTGTAGGTATAAAGTTTGCCATCGACGGTGGCAGTCAGGGTGTATTGGTCTGCTCCTTCGTTGTCGTTACGGATGGCTACATAAAACACGTTCGTAGGAGATGCCGGGGTGATGACGAGGGCGCCGCCCTTTTCTGTCGCAGTGCCGTTGAGACTGCACGCCTTCACCAGCTGGTTGCCAGCCGAGGTGATGGACAGTTCGGGTACTACCAAGGCTGTTCCGTCGGTCTTGAGGAGCGTGAACCTGACGATTGTCTGCTGGGCTTTCCCGAACAGGGCTGTCGTGGAATAGACGGGATTACCGCTGTCGTTGGTATCGATATAGACGACATTGATGTTGGCCGTGATATAGTCGAAATTCTTGGAGATATCCTCGATAGTACCTTTCTGACCTGTATATTTCCAGTCGGGACGGGGATAGATGAGATTCAGGGCGTCGCCCGCCTTCAGGTTGTTGTAGGTGATATAGCCTTCGAGCTTTGTTCTTTGGGGAGAGGAGCCTGCAGGCACTTTCTCGGGATGCGGGTTGAGCTCACCGATTTTCGACTGCCAGTTGTCCTTGAACACCGTGACAACGTCTGTTGTCTGCCAGGCGGTATTGATGGCCATCTCATCGTCGGAGAGGGAAATGGCACGCGTACCAAACTCGCCAGCGTCGAAATAGTCTGCCTTCTCGGCATCGAGGATCAACTTGGAAGTGGTGCCCTGTTCCTTCTGCTCGTCATCTGACGAACAGGCACTGAGCGTGGTGGTCATGGCGATCATGGCCGCCACGGCCGAAATGCTTAATAAAACCTTTTTCATAACGTTCATAGTTTTTGAGTTATACATTATTACATATTGAATTATGATTCGAACTTCATTCTTTTACTCACGTCAACGTCGGGACTGCCATCTTCTTGGCTGGCCTTCTGAGACAGGTAGCGCAGATAGCCGTCCTCTATCTCCTTGAGCTTCCCATCGCGGCTGTTGGTGATATTCTCCAGGGTGTTGTCGCGCATCTTGTCAAGTGCCTCGTTCACTTCGTCGAGATCACTGGAGTTGCTGCCCAGGAATTCGGCAAAACCGACCCGCTCCTCCTGGTAGACGGCCTCAATCTTTACCTTGGTCTCGTCGTAGAGACCCTTCACGGCCTCGCTCAGGAAGTCGTGGCGGTTCTCGTCGACCTCAGGCATCTCATATTCCAGATACTCCTGTTTCACGCCCCCTATGTCCATGGTCTTGATGCTGACCTTGAACTCGGGATGGGAGTAGGTGATAGCCTGCGCAATCTGGCTGAAAGAATCCTTGCTATCCGGAATGACGGCCAGATGGTATTCATCGGGGACGGCTACCTTAGCTACTTCCTCGATGTTCTTATCCTCACCGAGTATTGCGACGGTGACGGGTATCAGGGATGCTGGCTCGGCCTTGATGCAGAGGTTCATATAGCGGAAGTTCATCAGAGCCATATAGGCCGACATCTTTTTCTCCGCACTATCCAGTTGTGTTTTTAATAACAAGTTGATCATCTTTGTCTCTATTCTTTAAACGATAAACATTGTACTTTATGATTTCTTTTCCTGACCGGGCTTCTGATAGCCTACCTCCAGCGCGATGCCAAGGGCATTGTTGAGCACGTCGCCAGCCATGTTGCCTAAGGCGTCGCCCTGGTTCTGCTCCGTGGCAGCACCGCCGTCGAGGGCCTCCTTGTTGATGTCGGCCGACTCCTTCTTGATCTCGATCTTCGAGCTGGCGGGCGACGTGTTCTTGGTGGCAACAAAGACGCCGTCCTGGATGTTTGCCGTCTTGAGGGCGCTCTTCACCTCGAGTTTCTCTGCCGAGACGAGTGGCGACGTCAGGCACTTGACAGTCGTATCGCCAGAGATGGTGACCTTGCTGCCCGAGAGGTCGGTGTTGCCGCCGCTGAGTGTCAGCAGGTTCTTGCTGTCCTGCTTCACCTCGGTCGTCTCCTGACCGTTCACCAGCAGTTTCTTCGTACTGGTGAACTGTGCCGTCTCCTCACCGTGCGCCGCCAATTCTTTCTTGGCCACCAGCGTCTCCTTCTCCGCATAGACCTCTATGCTGCCACCCTGGGCCACCTCCTTGAATTTCTTCGTCTTCGGGTCTACATTGATGGCCGAGACCGTCACCTGCTTGGCGTTGATGGTGGCCTGTCCCGATGCCTTACCCTCATGGTCGGCAGCCGAGAGGCTCATCTTCTCAGCCCGTACGGAGAAGATGCTGTCCTTGGCAAGGGCGGTCTCCTCCAACTTGCCGCCGTCGAGCTTCGACTCCATGCCGCTGATCTGCACATTCTTCGAGAAGAGCAGTATTTCGCCCTCCGGCTTATAGGTAGCCTTCGTCACCTTACCCTTGTCATCGCTCTCCACGTCGGTGGTGTTGACGTTCGACAGTCCGATGCTCTTCGACCTGATGTTGATGCTTCCATCTTCCACGAGGCCCGAGTCCTTGTATTTCTTGTCGGCCACCTCGGCATTGATGGTCTGCATGGTGATGTTCTTTGAGGTGATGATGACATCGCCCTCAGCCGGCAGCTTGGCTGCCTTCAGGCTGCCGTCCTTATCGCGCTCCACACCCGACCTGCCTGCGGTGCTCACCTCGACGGTCTTCATGTTGACGCTCAGCCGGTTGTCCTTGTCGAGCGAGCCCTTCTCGTCGAACACACCCTCCACATTCAGCCGGTTAGAGAGGATACTGATGCCCGAGCCTTCGTCGGTTCGGAGGTTGCCGTCGCCGTCGGATGATATGATACTCAGATTCTCTGTCTGTATGGTCATCGAGCTATTGACGGGCTTTTTCATGAAGTCGTCGTCGGAGGTCTTGCCAATCTCTTCCTTCATCTTGGTGAAGAATTTCTCCTGACGGTTGATCTCGGCCAGATCGGCTGTGTTCTCTGCCTGACGGTAGAGCTCTGCGGCCAATTGGGGCGAGAGCTCGTCGATCAGGCCGTTCAGTTCGTCGATATCATGATAGCCCGACGTCAGTTCGTCATCGCTCATCAGTCGCATCTCGTCTCTGGCTTCGTTGATCGTGATCAGTTCCTTACTCTGCTCCATGAACTTGTCCAGGTCGTCCTTGGCATTCTTCTTCAAGACTTCCTTCTCACTCTTCAGGCCTTTGATCTTCTCTTCCAACCGTTCGGTGATGTCTTTCTTCGACGATACTGCCTCCATCGCCATACGCTTGTCAGAGTAGAGGCCAATGCCGCTACCGCCGTCGACTGTCCTGGCATCGAGGAAGGCTCCGCCCGAAGGTATGTCGTTACTGTCGACATCCACCTCGCGGGCTTGGATGATGACCTTCGACACGCTCTCAACGGTATGTTCTGCGCCGTCGATCCCCGGGTTCTCTGCCGTCTGGGTGATGATCGGGGCTCTCATCTCAACACTGCCCGTGCTGCCCACACCCTCCACAGCCACTTGGTTGCCGCGAATGATGATGGTACAACCACCAACAGGATTGAGTACGCCGCCCATGTTCACGTTGCCGATCACAATCTCCGGTGCTGAGAGTATCAGCCGCTGGTCGTCGTGGATCAGACGACCTTCAATGCGGCTCATCCTGTCAGTGTTGAGGCTGAACAGGGCCTCTTTCTGAGCCCTGACTTCCGCCAGTTCTTTCTCTATACTGTCGAGCAGGCTCTTTAACCTCTCTTCCCAGTCTTGGTATATTCTGTCTGCCATAATAATCTGAGTTTACTGTTTGTTATTTGACGGCCTTGACGGCATCCTTCACAGAATTAAGATTGCTCCAAGTGGTCACATCCAGTTTCTTAAGGCTTCCCTTTTCAACTGAATAGGTGATACCCTTTTCAGTGGACATGAGAATCTGACCACTCTTGTCGTTCCATACCTGATTTGCCCAGCCACAACGCGGGGCCTTCAAGTCTGCGACAGGTTTGTAGGAGCTGTCTGTCATGAATTTTTTGAAATACCATACAGCTGCTGCCGCAATAGAACTGGAAGTCGCTTTCCATGCTTTAGCCAGAATACTTTGCGGATGGGCAATTTCAACAGGGGCCGCTTCGGTGAAAGAAGCTATATCACCCCAATGATTTGTTAAACGGTCATCATTAATATCATTCTCTCGATGAATACAAAGATGGAAGTACTTGCCGGCCTGTTCATTTTCTTTATTCTCATCTTTATTGTACAATTGGACCAAGAACTTGGCAATCATACTTCGCTTGCTTATCAGCATTTTCTTGAAAGGATCATTCAGATCATCCACACTGTCGACCATGAAATGTTCATTATTAGGTTGCCCATCACCAAATTGTAATTTCCAAGCGTTGAGAAGAGCTGTCAGCTCGCTACTAACTACGTTCTTGAATACATTATCAATCCATGATGTATCACCATCTTGTGGCGGCTGATTCTGTTGTGGCTGATTCTGTTGTGGGGGATTTTGCTGGGCTTGGGCCGGTTGTTCATCCAGTAGGAACTGATTGACTTTTATGACTTCGTCGTTTCCTTCCGCTCCAAATAGATTGGTAATGGAGAGCACCTTCTTGTGCAAATCGACGATGGCTTTTCCGTAGGCCTGGAAGGTGGGTTGGACAGCAGTCTTGAATTGTTCTAAGTTGTTTACATTGCCATGACCTTTCACATTCCACGGCCCATGATTATTAAGCAACATATTTTCCTGGATGTTTCCCATCAGGTTCGCAAGCGTTCCTCCCTGGAATTGGGCGTCGTTCACTCTGAACTCATCATCGCCAGTGATAGCCCAGACCGCCCCTATGATATCGGGCTTCGGATTGTTTTGGTCTTGACGCCAACACGTCGACAGCGCTTTGTCAAAGGCTGCCTTTTTCTGATATGCCACCTTCTTTAACTTGTAATAATCTTTCTCGAGCTGACTCAGCTTCGAGTCCATGCGCTTGATATACTCGGTCATCTTACAGTAGACTTTACGAGTAACCAGTTCATCGATGTACGAGTAGTGTTTCTGGTATTTGGGTGAATAGCGGTCGAGCGGCACCTGGGCTTTACCCTTGCCGGACTCCAGCATCACGTAGTTGTTCGACTTCAGGAACAGTGTACCGTCGATAGGTCTGAGGAACACGTCAATGACGTTTCGTACGAGGGCCAGGTCGACAATTTTTAGTTCCACGAAATTGCTGAGAAATGTTTTGTAACCCTGTTCCAATATACCATCACTCAACGCTTGCTTGAACCTAGTACCCCAGTCCTTCTCGTCGATGATGTTCTTACCGGAGTGGATTGTCAGCTTGTTGCCGGCCTCGATGGTCACATTCTTACCGCTGATCTTGATGTCGCCGTTGGGTGCCTTGATGTTGATGCCGGTGAAGGCACCGATCTCTACATCGCCATAGGGGCTGTTGATCTTGATCTTACGGTCGTGCGACGACAGCGACAGCTCGTACATGCCGAAACGGTCGCCCATATAGATGCCGCCGCAGAGGTCTTTGATGTCACTTTTGAGAACATCTTCACCCTTGAGGGAGGGAATATAGAACTGCAGTGTCTTTAAGGCGGGCAAGAAGTTTTGCCAGAACTTCCATCCGTCGCTGGGAGCGACGAAGCTGATGTGCTGGCCGTTCGACGACATCAGGGCTATCTGGGCTTTCTTCTGCAGGTAGTTCTTCACATACTTGTCGAGACCCTCGCCCGGAGCCAGGTTGTTCTTCGAGTAGACACTGCCCACCACATACGGGCGCTCGATGTTGTCGCTATCGAAATTGACGAGCACCTCATCGCCCTTCTTGGGTTTGAAGAAGGCTCCTCCGCCTTTGGTGGCCAACGGCGTTGCGACACGCACCCACGGCGTGGCTGCTTTCTTGACCTCTTTATTCCATTCTTTTTCCTTATCGTCTACGACTTTATTTTGTGCCTCTATCGAAGATTCCATTTCCTTAGTCTTACTGTCAAGATCTGTGAATTTATTCGTTGCATCATTGCAGTCATTCTCCACCTTATCAAGAGCTTTCTTAGGATCTTTTCCAGAATCATCAATATATTTCAATAGGAGTTCCTTTTCCTCCTTTTCTTTTTTCAACCTCTCGTAATCGCCTCGGTTTTCCTTGTACGCATTTGCGTACTCTAAGTATGCAGCTTCCGTTATCTCAGCGCTGGCATCCGGATTCTTTTCCATAATAGGATCAGCAGGGAGGGTTAAGTCGAGATTTCTCATTTCTTCCTCGATCTGAGCCACCCTCTCCTTCCATTTCTTGTATAACTGCTCCAGCTCTTCTTTCGATATGGCCGTCAGTTTCTCCAGTTCGTCTTTGATATCGTTCTTCAACAACGTGAGGAATTGCAACAGTTCCGTTTTCAGCTTCTCACAATCGTCCTTTTCTTTCTTCTTTTTATTCAGTTCTTCCTTGGCGAGAATCAGCGCCTGACGCTTGTTGTCGTTAGGCGACTGCCAGGGGTAGGCGATACGCACACAGCCCTGGTACTTCTTTTCATCGCTGTCGATGACGAAGGCTGTCTGGGGTCCTGACTTGCAGATCATCGGCACGGGTGCCACTGGCGGCATCACCACCTCCGAGGTTGTGTCATTTATCATCTGCGAGCCGACAGGAATGGCCCAGATCATCTGCGACTGTCTGTTGGAATAGATGTCGGTAGTGGGGTCTGAGGGGTCAAACGTCTTGTAGTTGTGCTCCCACGCGAGGTCGGCGATCTGGTGGATGCGCACGACGATATAACTGCCTGTCAGGTCCTTCACTTTGATTCTGTCACCCACTTTCACAGGAACATAACTTGTGGCCATGTCGATGCAGATCATCTTCTTGTGCAGTTCATTCTCCTTTTGCCGGATGTCGGAATAGAACTTGTTGCTGATCCATCCTTTGCTGTCGAGCGACGAGAAGATGACCAGCTTCTGGCCGTCGTAATGTTCCGGTTTTTCTTTCCAGCTCCCCTCTACACCTTCCACCGCGTCCTTGTCTGCCCAGCCCAAACAGACGGCAGCATTCGCAGTGTCGGTCGCTAACTTAGTGAGATTATTTGCCACCAGTTTAGCCACGTTTCCGCCCTCGTAACCCGCTACCGCCGCCGTGGCTCTCAGTAAAAGGGTCTTGGCTGCTTCCGCGTCATTCCCCCTGAGGCAGAGTTCTCGGTTCAGGTTGTTGTATTTGTCGTTGTCAAGCGGGAAGATATACTCTCCGCCGCTCTGCGGAATATTGTACTGGGGCGTTGCCGGGAAGGTATCCGACGGATAGCCGGCATCGTCGACGTCAATGGCGTCATAGTTCAGCTCACCTTTGATGTTCCCGTCGTCCTTCACCCAGTCGCGGCTGTAGTCCTGCACGTTGTCGACAGGTCCTTTGGTGTAGTCCTGCATGGTAATCGTGTAGAATGTGTCCAACTCCTCCTCCTGGGTTTTGGGCAGACCGATGGTCATCTTGCCGTTCTCGAAGAAGAGGAACTCGCCACAACGGTTGGCGGTACGTACCATGAAGTTGTAGAACGACTCGTTGTACTGCACCACATAGGGTTGTATCATCTCTTCTTTCTTTTTCTTTTTCTTATTCTCATCGGCGGGGTCAATGATTTCATATTTCAGATGCTGTAGGTTATCAACATTTATTAGCACAGCACTGTCGGGTATTCCGAAGTTGGTAGATTCTTTCTTCAGGATTTCCGAAGCAAGCTTCATGCCGGTGAAGGCCTTGCAGAATTTGTCGATGTCCATCAGCTTGTCAAGGCTGTAGATGGTCAGTTTGAGGTAAATCTCCATATTGCCTTGGTTGTAGGCAATCTGGGGATTCATCATGTGTACGTAGTAATTCTTGGCAATGGTTGTCTCATTGTCATCAGTTATGGCCGTGTTGACGATGGTCAGTTCCACCTGCCGGTTCATAAACACGTTCTGCACCTGCTCGAAGGTGGGCAGGGGGGAGAGGTTTACACCTTCATTCCTGATGGGCCTGATGGTCACCTCGGCCTCGATAAGGCCTGGCTGATAGACCTGGCGGGTGAACTTCAGGCCAGTGAGAACGAGAGAAAAGCTATTTTTCCCGATCTTGGCGTATACATACTGCTTTGCGTGCAACGGGGGGATTTCACTGACCTCCTTATCTGGGTCTTTAATGTCATTGCCGAAGTAAAGACGGTATTCAAAGCTATTGATACTTTCCATGTTTAGTCTTTTGTTATTTCAAGAAAATGTACGGTGTTGCTGCCTAAGAAAAACATGTTGCTGAGAAGCATTTTGACGTGGATAAGCACCTGCTCGTCGCCTGTGTCGTCGTTGTTGTCACAACTCTCTTCCACACCGATGACATAACCATAGGTGATCAGACCATCTTCGTATTCGCTCAGTCGCCCGGTAGGGCTGAAGGTGGCATTGAAGATGAACGAAAGAGGTGTATTTCCGCTCTGATCCATTGCCTGATAGAAGAATTTGCAGGCCTCTATGTCGGACACGACAACAGAAAAATCAAGATACTCTGAGAGAATACCTCCAAACGGGTTGCCTTGGTTGTCACGGTTGCGATAGCAGTGGTAATGATAGTCTTGTACAGTGAAGCACTGTGACTGCACCACGCTGCCCCCCACCTCAGCCAGGTTGTTGGTGAAGAGGATGGCTTTCAGATATTTCGGACGATTGTTAAGCATGACTTATATACGTTTAAAGATGACACCATTGATATTGATTTGTTCGGCCACAAACCGCAGATGCAACAAACGGCGCTGGTTGCGGTTGATGTGATACTCTTCCTCGAAAGAGAAGCACTTGGCCTCTTCAATGAAAATCTCCTGATAGTCGGGCTCCGACTGGTTGTGCTTCGGTGGCAGTTGAATGAGCAGGCGACCACTTAATGTAGACTGGTGGATAAACCAATCGTAGAGCATCATGTCGTCACGACCTGGGGCAATGACGGTGATGTCTATGCTGTCGCAGTACTTGTCGGCATCGGGCCTGTATTGGTTATGCAGTCGGTGCGTGTTGCATTTGAAGTCGGAAAGGAGATACTCTTTGGCATATCTGCCAGAGTTTGGATCGCCTATCTGGAATTTCTTTAATAATGACATTTTGCTTACCTTATTTAATTATTATTATTTTCGATTTTGCTTTGTGTTGGCAAAGTTAAGCAAATATAGCCAATAATACAACAAAAAAATACAAAAAAAGGCCAATAATGTTGCGACAAGTCCGCGTTATTGCGACATGAACGTCATAAATACGGATAATTTGTCGCAAAAGAGGTCATCAGAAGGAGTTAGATGATATTGAACAACTTGGAGAACCCGACATCATTGAAAACCTGACAGAGGTAGTCGCTCAGACCGGTAATGCTCAAACTGCCGCCATGACTACGCGTATCCTTCAGCAGTAATAGAAACTGTCGCAGACCACTGCTCGAGATATATTTCAGTCCGGTAAGATCCAACAAGATGTTATGGTCTAGCTTGTCATTGAGTATCTCCATGTCACGCTTAGCCTGGATGGATGTTGTTGTGTCAAACCATCCCTCAATATTCACCACAAACGTGCCGTCCTCTTCTTCGTGGGAGGAGATATTTAGTACTCGTTTTTTGATTATAGTTTCGTTCATGGCGACAAAATTACATTAATTATTCCAAAAATGCAAGTATTTGCATACATTTTTTGGTCATTTGATTAATTTAATGTAATTTTGTACCAGATTTTACTATTTATTATCAAGGGCCCTGCAATATGAAAACTAAGACATTAAAAGAAGAGGAGGATGTCAGACTGCTGAAGGAGCAGAATGCAGCTCTCCGTGAAGAGGTGGAACGGTTGAGAGATGAGATAATACGTCTTGTCAGTCGTAATCTCGACATTACTGAAAGGTTGGAAGAGGATGTGGAACTGCGCCGTCGTGTAGAGGTTGCCCGAGAGATATTTGAGAATAACCTTGAGCGTCAGCGCAATGCCGACCTGCTCGATGACGGTCAGTTGATGGCTCTTCTGGAATTGCGCATTGAAGCAGACCGCTCTTATTGCCAGCCTGATTTCGATGCAGCCGCACTGGCCGAGAAGATTGGCGTTTCCAAGGAACGACTCAATCAACTGTTCCGTAAACAGACTATCTACCGTACTCCCGATGGCTATATTGATAATTTGCGCTTACTCACATGTATGCGCCTGTTACGTGAACATCCTCAATATAATATAGCCGTCGTTGCCGAGGAGGCAGGTTTTTCCAATGTGCGCACCATGCAGCGTCGCTTTCAGGACGCCATCGGCATGACACCCGTGGAATACCGCCTGATGGTAACACGGGATCTGTAAGCAGGGTGATAGCCACCGGCAGAGTGCCACTTATTTTAAAAAGAGAGTGACCGTTGGGTCAGGACCGAGGTAAAAACCGGGTTCTGAAGGTTGGTTGTATCCCACGTTTTGAGCGGCGGTAGAAAGACGATAGGGGATGTCCTCCATCAGACAATCGATGCGGTAGTCGGTGGGGATGGTACTGACGAAGATGCGGAGTTCGCTGCTGTCAGGGGTACGGGCAATGACTTCCTCGCGCCAGTCGCCAAGGATGTCGGCTGCCAGGCAGGGATTCGACTTTGTACCGTTGTTGAAGCGGATGCCCTCGAACCGGATGATATCCTTGACGCTCTGTTGCTCCCAGTCGTATTTCGATACTGTCTCATGGTCGAGCAACTCGCGTAGCAGGTCACCATCCCACCAGATGCCGAAGTTGATGGAAAGCCGACGCCCGCCAAGTCGTAGGTGGTTGCTGTGCTGAGGATCGTTCGGATCCTTGGCGTCGTTTAAGATGTCACCTTTGATGGTTCGAATGCCATGACTATCGGTGCTCCACATCTCGATGCCGGGGTTGGTGGGATCGATGTCTGCGGCCATTGCACGGCCCACATCGTTGGTGGACGGTATCTGGAAGATGACCTCACAAGTGCGGGCATTCCGGAAATCAGAGCCGTCACGACGGTTCTCGTGGCAGTCCCATACCTGCAGTTCCGTGCTCTGCGGGTCGAAGGCCATGAGGTGGATGGCATCGCCATGTCCCATGCCAGTGTTGTAGAGGCCCTGTCCGTCGTGGTCGACACACATCGAACCATAGGTGATCTCGTCACAGCCATCACCGTCGACATCGGCCACGCGCAGGTTGTGGTTACCCTGTCCGGCATAGGTGCTATGGGGCTTGCCGTCCTTGCCAGTGCCGGGTTCGTTGGTATCGAACACCCAATGTTGCTTCAGTTCTTGGCCGTCCCAATCCCAGGCGGCAATGACGGTACGCGTGTAGTAGCCACGACAGAAGAGGGCCGAGGCGTGTACGCCATCGAGATAACCCACAGCAGCCAGCATACGGTCGGAGCGGTTCGCATAGTCGTCACCCCAGTCGCTCAGGTTCCCTCTCTCGGGGATGTAGGGCTTTGAGTCCATGGCCTCACCGGTGAGACCGTTGAACACGGTGATATACTCTGGTCCGGAGAGGATACGACCCGTCTTAGGTCGTCCGGACTTGTTGTATTTCGACCATTCCTTCTCAGGTGTCGGATTCTGAGCATCAGCTGGAGCACGGTGGCGGTAGTCTGCCGTGCTGTCACCAATCACTTTCCCTTTGGAGTCACGGGTACCGTCAGCAGTACGCACAATCAACTCTGCCCGTCCGTCACCATCGAGGTCATAGACGATAAACGGCACATAGTGGGCGCCAGAGCGGATGTTGATACCCATGTTGATTCGCCAAAGAAGACCGTTCTCATCCCTGTTCGTCTGTGGCATGATTTTGTAGCAGTCGAAGAGGGTAGGACCCGTGAAACCGTCGTGGGCATTGTCGTGGGCGTTCGAGGGATCCCACTTCAGGATAATCTCATATTGTCCGTCACCATCGACATCAGCCACTGAGGCGTCGTTGGCAGAATAGGTATAGGTCTGTCCATCGGGTGTCACACCATCGGCAGGTTTCTGCAGCCTTACGGCCAGATACCCCTCTGGTGCAGAGGCACTTAGCGTGTAAGAGCCGTTTTTGTTACCACCACGCACTTCGTAAGTGGCATCCGTCATCAACGGGTGGTCATCGGTGAACAGTGTTCCTCCTTTCGTTAAGGGTTGTTTGTTTAACTTCTGTCCGTTTCGGTAGACATCAAAGGCCTCACCTACATGATCTGTTTTCAGGGTTCGCCAGCTTATGACCACCTTATCCCCATCGCGGAGGGCGACAACACCACGATCCAGCTGCTCACGTTTCAGTTTGCTCAGATCATATCGCGGCTGCGCCGTCACAGTGAATAATGTACAGTGGACAGTGAATAATAACATCAGTGCAATAAGGACAATCTTCTTCATTTGTTTTTGTTTTAGTTGGTTCGATTTGGTTGCAAATATACGCAAAAAGTCTTGATCATGCAAATCTGCGACCCCCAATTATCAAAGATTAAAGGAGGAATATCAAAAATTAGGGTGATTTCCCACATATTATACATATCTTTGCACCCAACAAACAGATCATGACGATATGAAACGGTTACTGATAATACTATTCACTTTTCACTGTTTCCTGTTCTCTGCCAAGGCGCAGACCATCGACACGATACTGAACCGGACTTCCGATCGTCCGTTTTCATTCGCAGTGGCGGTGCCTGACGGAAACTACCGTGTGACGGTTACCCTCGGTGCCAGAAAGCGGGTAGGGCAGACCGTGGTACGGGCAGAGTCGCGACGACACTTTGTTGATCTGGTGACGACCAAGAAAGGCCGCTATGAAACAGTATCGTTTGTCGTCAACAAACACAGTCCGGTGATCAATGGTCAGGAACGTGTGAAACTGAAGCCTCGTGAGGTGGGCTATAAGAACTGGGACGACTCGCTCACACTCTCTTTCTGTGGTCCTGCTCCTGCCGTGCAGCGCATCCATATCGAACCTGATACAACGGCAACGACCGTCTTTCTCTGTGGCAACTCGACAGTGGTGGATCAGGAAGAAGAGCCCTGGGCTTCGTGGGGACAGATGGTTCCCCGTTGGTTCACGCCTCAGGTGGCTGTTGCCAACTATGCCGAGAGTGGGCTTTCGTGTACCACCTTCCTTGCCCAGTTGCGTCTCGACAAGATCCTGTCACAGTTGAAGAAGGGCGACTATGTCATCGTGGAGTTCGGCCATAACGATGAGAAGGAAAAAAGGGCTGGTGACGGAGCATGGTACTCCTACTCGCATAACCTGAAGATCTTTGTGGATCGTGTGAGGGAAGCTGGAGGCACTATCATCTTCTGTACCCCCACGGCACGACGTTTCTTCAATGAAGACCACCGTACCATCCGCAACACCCATGGCGATTATCCTGAAGCCATGAAGACCGTAGCCCGTCGTGAACAGGTGCCCGTCATAGACCTTACAGCTATGTCCACCGCCTTTTATGAGGCTTTAGGTGAGGAGGGCAGCAAGAAATCGCTCGTTCACTATCCTGCCAACACCTTCCCCGGACAGGATAAGCCCTTGGCTGATAATACCCACTTCAACCCCTTTGGGGCATGGGAGATTGCCAAGATGGTGGTGATGGGACTCCAGCAGAATAGTTGTCCTCTGACAAGTGCCCTCCGTAGTGACTGGCAGGACTTTGATCCTGCGCGTCCCGACAATCCCGACACCTTTGTGTGGTATATGTCCACAGGCAGTAGTCTTGTCAAACCCGACGGAAATTAGTTGATAGTATATTGTTTTTAATATATAGGATTATGAAAAGATTTGCATTTAAAATGTACCTGAAACCAGGTTGTGAGAAGGAGTACGAGAAGCGTCATGCCGCCATCTGGCCCGAGTTGGTTAAGATGATCAAGGACGGAGGTGTCAGTAACTACAGTATCTATTGGGAC
>JAEEGL014277907.1_pt1 | contig 15681 bp, 10 predicted proteins | sample 9134231 | NCBI WGS metagenome assembly JAEEGL01 (sample SAMN16246548, study PRJNA631951) | gut metagenome | biome: gut microbiome; feature: rumen; material: fiber-attached | host: Bos | place: Iran: Karaj | collected 2018-10
ACGAATATGAATGTAACATTAAATGCATCCTCTTCGTCGGTGTGGCGATTGGGGACGGAGGGTAGGGGATTGGGGACTGGGGATCGGGTACTGTGCCCAAGCCCCAATCTCGAATCTCCAATCCTCAATCCCCAAGCCCCAATCCCCAATCTCCATCCCCAAGTATATTTTTTATGTGAAATATTATTTTTTTTAATATTATATATAAAGTATATAAATTTTTTATAATAAATAAAAAATTAGTTAAATAAAAACATTGCAGAATCATTTTGATTTATAAAAACAATAACAGGAGTTAATTTATTATTAATAAAACTTTCAACTTTAGAAAAAGTAGCAATAATTTGAATATTAGAATAAATAGTTAATTCTTTTTTTAAAACATTATATTTTAAATTAAATTCATGACTTTCATCATAAGAAGGAAAATTTATTTTTTTACAATTTTCATTATTATTATTACAATTAAACATATAACCATTAGAAGAAACAATATAAGAACCATTATTATAATTATGGTCTTTTTTTTTAAATATATAATTATTATTAATAACTTTAGGTTTATCACAAACTCCAAAACCAATCCAATTAGAACAATTACATAATAATATTCTCCAAGTATATTCTAAAGTCGAACCTTGTAAATTTATATCATAATGTGGATTTGCAAAGCAAAAAGAATGATTTAAATTTTTATCTCTATTTATTGCTTTTCCATTCTCAATCACAATTTCTTTTGGTAAATGTTTTTTATCATATATATTATTTATATTAAAAATAGTATATTCTTCTTCTTTTAAACTTCTATATCTTTTATTATTTAAATAAGTTTCTTTCATGTTAATTATTTCATTTCTTAAATATTTAATTTCTTCTTTTAATTCCTCTTCAATTTTTTCTTTATCATTGATAATTGTTTTATATTTTTGATTTTCCTTTTGAATAAATTCACAAATTAAACTTAAATGTTTTGGTAAATCATTAACCATATTCTGGTTAAACTCTTTTCTCATTAAATAATCATTACATCCAAAATCTTTAAATAAACAATCAGTGAAAGTACAATCACAAACATTTTTTTTATGATTTTCTAAATCTTCTCGAACAATATCATTACCACATTCATCGCATTTAATAATTTTTTTTGGACAAATATTATCATGAGATTCTTTAAATTTAAAAGGAATTAATTCATTACAAAAAATACATGTTATTGTTCTATATTCACATTCAGATTTATGGTTTAAAAAATCTTCTCTTTTCATTTTTTTTTCACATCCTTTAAAAAAGCATTTTATTTCTTCTTTTAAACAATCAATTTCTAAATGAGATTTTAACTCAGAAAATTTGCCTTCCCAAAAACAATTTTTATCTTTGTTTAAACAATAGACATTCATTTTATTAATTATTTGAGAAATGATTGGTATGTTTGTTATTTTTTCTTCAATGAAATCATTGTTTGAAAAAGGACATTTATTATTGTTTTCTTTACATTTTTCATAACAAATATTACAAAAAACATGACCACAAGAATCTTGAGTTGGATTAGATAAAACTCCTTTACATAAAGGACAAATAAAATCTAAAATATCTGCTTTGTTTATAAAGATATTCTGAGATATTGTTTGAGTATATTCTATTTTTTCTTCATTTTTATTTTTCATTTTATTTTTAATTTCTATTTTTTTTATTCATTAAATTTAAATAATTTATTTATTTAAAGATTTATCAATAATAATTCTATTTATCTTTTAAGCTTAAAAATATAAACTAATCATATTTTTTGTAAATATCTTTTGTATACCATAGTAATGGGATTGTTTTTAAATAATTCTTTTAGTCAAAAAAACAATTTTTATTTTTTTTTACGAATAAAACTTTTATTATTTATATTTTTTTCAATATACTAATTTTTTCTGCTATTTTTAGAATATATATACAAATATTATTAATATTAAAAGTACTTACATTTAATAAAAACATCTTCATATACAAAAAATATTTCTAACAAAGAAATCTTGTTGAACATAAATATTTTTATTTATTTTTTTCTAAATAAATTAAATGTCATTCATTATCAATGATTTTATTTAATTCTATATTATCAAGAGCAATTATATTTAATATCGAATTAACAATTTTAAAGTAAATTAGAACAATAAAAATGACTTTATTATTATAAAAAATTCAAGAATAAATGAATATAATGAAAACGTATTTATATCATCCAATCATAAAAACAGATTTTTATAAAATTGAATTAATTTAAAAAAAATAAAAATTAAAAAAGAATAACTAATACTTTAAATATTTCATATAATATTTTAATTGAAAAAATATAGTAAAAAATACCAAACAATTATAATATTTAGGAGAATTTCAATTGATAAAAATTATAAAAAATATTTGTTAATTTTGATAAAAAAATTTATAAAGAAATAAATAAAGTTAAACTAAAAAGAAATCAATTTTATAATTTAAAACAATTATAAAGATTTTCATAATGAAAATGGTTGAATATTAATATTTAAAAATTAATGAAATTATAATGTATAATTGTTATACTTTTTCTTTTATTTTTTATATTAAAAATATTATTAAATTAATTGCAATATTTTATTACTTATAATAATGTATATTTTATTATAAAAATTTTTACTTTGTTTTATATTTCTTTAATTAAATGGAAAATAATTTTAATAAAGGATTAGAAAATTTTCATAATAAAGAAAAATTAAAAAGATTAATAAAAACTTATTTTTCAAAAAAAATAAATCAAATAAATATTGTTTCATCTAATCAAGATCAAATTTTATTGAATTTAATGGATGAAGGTTATTTTATCTTAAATCAAATAGAAAATTTAAAAACAATAATAAAAAAAGAACAAGAATATAATCATAAAATTAATAATACAAATCAATCACAAAAAAATTTATCTTCAACAATTAAAAAAAATAATAATAATTTTAATTCAAAAAATAAAAGAATTTCTCTTTCAAAAAGTCAAGAAAAAGATAAAGTACTTCAAATAAATAATTCTGTATTTGAAAAATTATATAGAAGTAGAAAGAGAGAAAATACAAATACTTTTCATAGTAAATTATTTATATGTTATTCATTAAAAAATAAAACTTTAAAAGAAAAAGAAAATAAAAATTTAACTCCTAAAATAAAAAATTTAATTATTAGAAAAGAAAATAAATCTAAAACAGTTAAAAATACTTTTAAATTTGAAACAAAAAATAATAAAAACTCTATTATATGTAAATCTAATAAAAAAAAAGATCATAATATTTTAAGATTACATTTAAATTTTTCAAATAAATTAGAAATAAATAAATATAATGATACTAAAAATATTGATTTCGATTCTTAAATATTCAAAAAATATTTAAAAAGAAGTTTTAATTAAAAAAGTAGAAATAGAAGTATTAGTGTTATTAATAAACGGTATTTTAATTTTTTTAACGTGTTAAATATTATAAAAAAATAATAATCAATTAATTAAGTTTTAAATTAAATAATTAATTCTATTATTTTAAAAACAAAATGAAAAGTGGTTGTTCGAACAATTCAAATATTTTTAATTCGAAATTATTTTTTTCTAATTATCATTTTCCTAATATGAATATAAATGAATCTCAATATTTAAATTTAAATTATGATTTAAATCTTGATGATAATTTAATACAAAATTTTTTATCCAAAGAACTTATTGAAAGTATAGAAATTAAGAATGAAGAAAAAAAAACAAATAATTTAAAAGAAAAAGTTAATGAAAGATTAAATCCAAATTCTAAATATAATAATAATATTCAATATAATATCATAAATCCATATATTATATCAAATAATAATAAACAAAATAAAAAAACAAAAATTAAAAATAATAAAAAAAATTTTGTGGAAAGAGAAGGAGATTGGACTTGTTTTTATTGTGGAAATTTAAATTTTTCATTTAGGAAAAATTGCAATCGATGTTTTTCTTTAAGAATTAATTCAGAAATTGAACATGATAAATATATGGAAAATTTATTATATATACTTAATGAAAATGAAATAAATAGAAATTTAAAAAGAGAAAGTTAATTTTTGAATTAACTTATTTTTGTAAAATAGCTTTTTTTAATTAGAAGATTTAAGTGTGTTAATATAGTTTCTTTTGTTTTTGAATTGATTTAATTTAAATGTTTAAAAAGGTAATATTAAATAAAAGAAAATAGTATTGTAATTAATAAAAAGATATTTGTTTATTTAAATAAAATTTTAAATAATTTTTTTTATGTCTAATTAATTATAATTAGAAAATAAAATAATTATTTTTTCATTAGAATATAAAAGCAGTTCCATTTTTTTTATTTATATAAAAATTAAATATGTCAAATAATCCAACACCAGAAACTTCTGAAAGTACACCTTACTTTCAGGCTAATATTTGTTCAATTGAAGAATATGATAAAAATATAATATTATCTATTTCTCAATTGTTAGAAGAAAGAATAAAAAAAAATAAAAGAAAAAAATTTAAAGTTTTAAAAGATAATTTTTTTACTGAAATGATTCCAAAAATCACTATATATGATTATTTAATCAGAATAGTGAAATATACAAAAATTAATATACATACTTTAATTCTTTCTGTCACTTCAATAACTTCTTTAATGAGAAAAACTAAAAATTTCCTTTCATATTTTAATATATATAAATTATTAATTACAAGTTGTTTTATCAACGCCAAATTTCATGAAGATTATACTTTCTCTTCTAAATTCTATGCTAAAGTTGGTGGAATTTCATATAAAGAATTAAATTTGTTAGAATTAGAATTTTATAAAAAATCGGAATATTCATTATATGTTAGTGATGATACTTATAATAATTATTTGAAGTTTTTTCAAAACAAAGCAAATAAAATTAGAGTATAGAAGTAGATTTGAAATTTTAAATTTTTTTTGTATGAATAATGTATAATAAATTAAATTTGAAGGACATTTTTTTAAATGGTTATAATTAGTGGAATAAAATTTTTTTGAATAGTAGTGATATTTAGACTTATAAATCAATTAGTATATATTATAATAAGATAATAATATTATTTTATTATTTATGGTTTTTAAAAAAAAAATTTAAACAAATATTTTATTTCTATTATTTAAAATATTATAATTAAAACATTATAAAAGAATTTTATTTAATTTTATCTAAATATTTAAAAATATAAAGATCTTTACTCTTTATTTCCTTTTAAAAAACTATAAAACAAAAAAATTACTTAAAAATATCATAATCATTAATAAAAACATCAATTAATCATTTAGAAAAAAACAAATAAATAATATTAAAATTTTAAAAATCAATAAACAATATTTTAAGTAAATAAAAAATTAATTAAAATTTATGTAACTTTTATAAAAAAAATTCATATAAAGAAAATAAAAAAAAATGGCAGATGATGATTACACGACAGGAGCAATAGAACCAGAATGGAATAAAAGGTAAAAAAAATAAATATAAAAAATTTAATAATATAGATTTAACGCATCAGATATAAAAGAAAAAGTAAAAACATTATTAGAAGAAGGATTAAAAGATTTAAAATATAATCCCCAAGATATAGGAGGAAATGCCCAAACTGCAAATTCTCTTGCAATGAAAATAAGAAATGTGATTCAAAAAAGTGGAGCAATGAAAAGATATAAATTAAATGTTCAAATATATTTAGGAGAAAAAAAAAATCAAAAAGTTATTATTCTTGCTAAAGGATGGTGGGATGATTATGTTGATAATTATGTTACTTATACTTATCAAGGTGATTATTTTTATTGTACTTGTATTGTTTGGGGATTTTATACTGATTAAAGTGAAAATAAGTTAAATAAAGAATAAAAATATTATTTAGTTTTTTCAAGATTTATTTCTTTTTAAATTTTTTTTCTTATTTTTTTAATCATTCATTTTTTATTTTTTTTAATTATATTTTTTAATATTCTTTTAAATATGGATGCTATTGTTTTTAAAAAGAATAAACAATTAGATAAGAATATTGAAAAGGAAAATTCTTTTGAAAAATATTTACATACTCAACAAAAAAAATTAACAAACCCAAAAATAAAAAATCAAAAAATGAATTTAATAAAACCTAATAATAATCCATATCCTTTGAATTTAAAGTTTATTTCATCTTATCAAAATTTTAGTCCTCCTTCAAAAACTTGTTTATCTGATAAAAATATAACTGAATCAAATATAGATTCAAAAAGTAAAAATTTAATAACAAATTATACTTATAATAATAATTTTCGTCCTTATAAAACAATAAGTATTGATGAAAAAATTTCTAAGGCTCTTGAAAACAAAAAGAATTTATCTTTAAGAAAAAATGAAGAAACTTTAGAAAAATTTTATCAAAAAGAAAACAAATATAAAAAAATAAAAGAAAATATGATGAAGTTAAAAATGAAAAATTATAAATTAAATTATAAAACAAATTATATGAAAGAATTAAGATTAAAAATATATAATATATTAAATAAAGGAAGAAAAGAAATTTGTCATGATTACACAATAAAAAATAATGATTTTAATATGAAATTTGTAGAACATTTAAAAGGTAATTTTAATATGAAAAAAACAATAAATTATCATCAAAATTTTCATTTTGATAAAAATGATAATGGAGAAAGTCATAATAAATTAAAGATGATAATTGATTTAGATTCTATTAAATTTAATGAAAATGATACTTTAAATTTGTTAAAACAAAAATTAACAGAACAAGAAAAAAAAATTCTATTTGATCAACCAAATTATTTTTTAAATTCTAATTTAAAATTTCTAGAATTTAAACCTATTTCTTTAACAAGTAGATTAATTAAAGAAGAAAAAATTTTGAAATCTGGAAATAAAAAAAAGAGAAATGGAATGAGGAATAAAAAAATAAATAATTTTCAATTAGAAATAAAAAAAACAGAAGATGAAATTAATGATAATAAAATTTTAAAACCTCATTTATCAAATAAAGAAAAAAATGATATTAAATCAACTTTAAATCATATTTATAAAGATATAAATAAAACTGTTTATAATTATAGAACAGAAACTTTTGGAAATACTCATAAAAATATTGCTAAAGAAATGCATGATAAAATAATAAATAATATGAAAGATGAATTAAGATTAAAAGGATTTAAAACTATAAGTCAAGAAAGAAAAGACTTTAATCAAAAATTGAAAGAAGATTTTAGATTTCAAAATTTCTTATATAATAATATTATAGGAAAAAAAAATGATTGTTCTAAAGATAAAAAACATAAAAAATTAGTTCTCAGTGATGATAATTTAAAAGGACAAGTAGGACAAAGTTTTAATTTTAAAAACTTTAAAAAAGAAGAAATTGATTTTGTGAATAAATATAGTTATATGATTAAAACTAATATGACTGAAGAAACTGAATAATTTTCATTTTTTATATTGAAATATATAATAATAGTATTTTTTAGTTTTAAACCTTTTTTGAAAATGAAATTAAATAAATGACTATATTCATTTTTAAATAATTTTTTATTTATATTTTATAACTAAAATTATAGATTTCATAGTTTTTATTCAGTAAATATTTTCTTAATTTATTTATATTATTTATTTCTCTTTATATTCTTCAACAGAAATATTTTTTTATTCTTCCAAATTTTCATTATTGCTTTTGCTTTTAAATTTGAAATAAGAATTTAAATATTTTTCCATAACTTTTAATGAGTAATTTTTATTAAATTTATACTGTTTACTCTTTATGTATTGACTTAAATCAATTTGCTATTCTCCTAAATAATCTTCATCATTATATCCTTATAATATTTCACTTTGATAATTAAAAAGAAGATTTATTGAAAGTTCTTATGTTAACCCATTTTTTTATTGATTATCTAATAAAATTTCAAAAATCTTATTATCTTACTTCAGTATTTTGGAGTTTCTTGTTTTAATAAATGTATGATTATTTAAATTAATTATTCTCTAATAAACTCAATAACTTTGAAAGAAGAAATAAAAAGATTTAAGAAGAAATCTTCAAGATTTATTTGAAAGAAAATTTTGAAAATATGAATAAACTAAAAAATCATTTTAATATTAAGTAATGTACATTCTTATCCAAATGAAGAAAAGTAGGATTAGAAAAATAAATAAAGAATCTTTTTCAATTGAAAATAAATTAAATCATTATGCTAAAAAATTTAAATATAATTTTTTTGAAAAAGAATCAATCAAATTTTATTATACTTAACAATAGTATATCTAAATCTAATTTAAGAGACAGTTCTAATTATTATTATTTCATTCAACGATTAGGAAAAGGAGTCTAAAGGATTAAATTTTTATAATATAATTATGAAAAAGTAAGTATAGATAAGATATTTGTTAGAAAAGATAAAATTCATTAATATATATCAAAAACCATTATCAATCCCTCTATATAAATTAATGTATTAAAAATTATTTTAATGTTTTTAAGCGGAGAAATTGATTGTGAAAAATTTTTTAAAAAAAAATTCTATTAATTTCATACAATTAAAAGAATTAAATGAATTTAAAAAATAAATGGTTTTTCAATTAGGACAAAAACACTTAAAAAAATGTTATATTAATATTTGTACTTAAATACAAAAAAAATAAAAATAAAGCAGACAAGTGATTGAAATAACTATAAAGTTCTTTTAAATTGTATATCTTTATCAAAATATAAATCTAATTGTGGTTTTTATTATATTAAAAAAGTAAAGTACTCTTATCAAAATCAATGTCTGACAATATTCTTCAAACATCTAAATTAAAAATGTTCTTTATGAAATAACAATTAAACCTTTTTTCAAATATGCTTAAAAAGAAAATATTTATAATTTTAAATATGATATAAATATTATATTTTTTAATGATAATATAATTGTCATAATCTTTATAAAATTTATTTATTTGTTTATAATATAAAAAAACAATTCAAATATTAATTTCAAAAAAAGAATAATGTAAAAATTAAAATGTCAGAAGAAATTGCAAATTACACAATAATATCTTTAATATTAATTGGAGATTCTTTAGTAGGAAAAACATCATTAATGAAAAGATATGTAGATAATGAATTTTTTGATGACACCTTATCAACAATTGGAATAGAAGTTGTAACAAAAAAAAAAAAAAATAAATAATAAACTATATCATATAAAAATTTGGGATACATGTGGTCAAGAAAGATTAAGAAGTTTAACTTTAAATTATTATAAAAATGCAGATGGAATAATATTAGTTTATGATGTTAATTCAGAAGAAAGTTTTTCAAATTTAGATTATTGGATGAAATCAATTGATAGTAAATGTAAGAAAGAAATTCCAGTTTTAATTATTGGAAATAAAATAGATAAAAAAGATTTAATTGATGAAGACTCTTTAAATGATTTTATTGAAAAACATAATAATATTCCTATGTTTAAAACAAGTGCCAAAAATGGAATTAATGTTAATGAAGCTTTTGATAAAATTTGTTCAATGATTATTGACAGTGAAGAAGAAAAAGAAGAAATAATGTTACTTGAAAGTAATAAACAAAAAAGTCGTTGTTGTTAATATATTTATTTATTTAGAACACTTATTTTTCATTTTTTTATACTTTTTAAAATATTAGTTTTGTTTATTTTAAAATTTTTATTTTTTTGATTTTTAACTTTCTTTTTTTTAATAAATATAAAAAAATAAATCTAAAATAATTATTTATAAAAAAATAATTAAATGAGTAAAATAAAAAATAAATTTTTATCTAAAAAAAATATTAAATTTACCTCATTTTATTATTTTATTCTACTTCGAAAATGTCATCTCTAACATCACCATCAATGACCTTAGAGCCCTTAATTCCTTCAGAAGAAAGAAAAGAACAAAAAGTTCAAATGGAAAAATTAGAAATAGAACATCCTTCATCAAATTACACATCAATAACAGTAAATAACTATGAAAAAATATCCTCAAAAAAAGAAACAAAAATAGTATATCCTACAAATTGTTTATCATCAATGTTTTATCATTGGGTTTTTCCTGCTTTATGGAAAGCAAGAAAGAAAACAATAAAACCAATTGATTTAGGAAATATATCAGCGTCTTTAAATGCAAAAGAATTTTTAAATCAATTAAAACCAAAATGGTATGGTAAATATCAATTTTCTGAAAAATATGGTTTGTTTAAAGCTGTTGTTCAAGCTAATAAAGGAAATATAATTTACATTTGTTTTTTAATTGTTGTTGAATCTACTTTAGATTTATCTGTTATTACCTTTTTCAGACAAATTTTATTAGTTTTTCAAGGAGGTAAAACTGAAGAACCTATGTTACCTTTAGCTCAATTATGTGCAATTATGTTAACTGCTAAATTTATTATTATCTTTCTTTTTAGAAAAAGTGATTTTCAAATTGATTATATTGGAACTTTGGCTTCTGTTCAACTTGATTGTTTAATTTATGATAAAGTTTTAAAAGCTGCTCAATATAATAATAATACTAGTGAAGGAGAATTGGTAAATTTTGTTCAAATTGATAGTGAAAAATTCTGTGAATTTTTAACTGATAGTCCAAGTACTTTAATTGTTCCTTTTCAATTAGTGTTTTATATCTATTTATTATTTAAATATTTTGGACCTGCTTTTATTTCTGGTTTTCTAGTTTTGGTTATTTTACTTATTATCAATGCTTATATTCAAAAGAAAAGAATGGATATTCAAAAAGAATATATGGAAGCTAAAGATGAAAGAATGAGAACAACAGCTCAAACTTTTAATATTATTAAAACAATTAAATTATATTCATGGGAAAAAATATTCATTGAGAGAATTGGAGTTAAAAGAGAAGAAGAAATGAGGTTGTTTTCAAAAATGGTTAATTATGATATAGTTTTAAATTTAATATATTGGGGAGCAAATATTCTTTTATCTTTAGTATCTATTATAACATATAATATATTCCATGAACAAATGGATACTGCAAATATGTTAACTTCAATTTATATTTTTGATTCACTTTCAGATCCATTATATTTAATTCCAGAATTCATCACAGGATTAACAGAATCTATAGTAAGTTTAAAGAGAATTGAAAGATTTTTAAGTACTAAAGATAATGATAATTCTCAAGTGGAAAAACTACCAAATGGTGAAAAAACAGTTATTTCAATTGATAATGTTGATTTTGGAATTGAAAAAGAAGATTCAATTGAACCAACAGTTTTATTAAAAGATATTACAATAAATATTCAAAAAGGAGAAATTATTGGAATTGTTGGTGAAGTCGGTTCTGGAAAATCATGTTTATTAAATGCAATATTAAATAATTTATCAGTTTATTCAAAATATCCAAATAAAAATATAAAAGTAGGAGGAATTATAGGTTATGTAAGGCAAAATCCTTGGATATTAAATGATACAGTTAGAAATAATATATTATTCTTTAAAGAAATGGATGAAGAAAAATATAATAAAATTATAAATTTATGTGAATTAAGTCAAGATATTAAATTATTAAGTGGAGGAGATATGACTGAGATCGGAGAAAAAGGAGCAAATTTATCAGGAGGACAAAAAGCAAGATTAGCTATTGCTAGAGCATTATATAGTGATGCTGATATATTTTTATTTGATGATCCTTTAAGTGCTTTAGATGCTTATGTTGGAATGAATATATTTAATAATGTTATTATGGATTATTTAAAAGGAAAAACTATTATTGTAGTTACTCATGCTTTACAATATATTTCTCATATGGATAGAATTATTTATATGAAAAATGGAGAAATAAATTGGTTTGGACCTTCATCTGAATTAAGACATCAAAACTTTTTCAAAGAATTTACTAAAAATATAGAAAATACAAAAGACAATGAAAATGGAGCTGAAGATAATCAACCAATTAAAAAGAAAGAAACTTCAAGTTTAGATACAACTGATAATGAAATTATAAGAATAACAAAAGATGAAGAGCAAAAAGAAGGTGGAATAAATTTCCATACATGGATGGTATTTTTCTTATATTCAGGAGGAATTTTATATTTAGTTTATACAATATTTACAAATTTAGCTTGGAAAGGATTTGAAATTGTAGGAGATTATTTTTTAACATATTGGACAGGACAAGAGCATTTAGAAAAGAAAGAAAATAATAGATTTTTATTTATATATACTTCAATATCTTTAGCAGGATTTACATTTATTTCATGGAGAGCATGTTTAATGCAATGGGGAAAAATAAAATATAATATAAGAATGCATGATGAATTATTAGAAAAGTTAATGAAAGCACCAGTAAATTTATTCCATGATACAATTCCAAGAGGACAAATATTAAATAGATTAAGTAAAGATTTAGAAAATTCAACAAGATTAAATGCAGTATCTAGTGCATCATTAAGAGTAATATTCCAATTATTTGGTTGTTTCGTTGTATGTACTTGGTTTAATATTTATTCAATTATTATAATTCCATTAATAATGTTTTTAGAAATTGTAATAGTTAAATTTTATTTACATGGAGGAAGAGATTTAAATAGATTAGAAGGGGGAACTCGTTCACCAATGATTTCTGTTTTTAGTGAAACTATTCCTGGAGTTCCTACAATAAGAGCATATGATTTTGAAGAAAATTTCAGAAATAAATTTTATACTAGAATAAATACTTTCTTTAAAGTTAGATTATTCCAAGCTGGAGGTGATGCTTGGTTTGGAGTTAGATTAGATTTAATATCTTTTATTTTATTACTATTTGTTTTATCATTTAGTTTATTTTTCAGAAATCAAGTTTCAAGTCAAGCAATTGGTTTATTATTAACATATTCAATGAAATTAATTGATTATTTATATAATATAATGGAAAGATTTACAACTTTGGAAAAGTTATTAACTTCAGTTGAAAGATGTGAATCATTTACAAAAATCGTTCAAGAAGGAACACCATTTGAAGATAAATCTTTAAGAGATAATCCAAATGTTATTCATAGTGGTAAAGTTAATTTTATAAATTACTCAGTTAAATATCGTCCTAATACTCCTTTAGTTTTAAAAAATTTAAACTTTGAAATTAAACCAATGGAAAAAATTGGTGTTGTTGGAAGAACTGGAAGTGGAAAATCCACATTATGTTTATGTTTATTTAGATTATTAGAAGCAACAGAAGGAAAAATAACAATAGATGATGTTGATATAAGTACAATAAATTTAGAAAAATTAAGAGAAAGTATTACTGTTATTCCACAAGAACCAACTTTAATAGAAGGTACTTTAAGAGAAAACATTGATCCAGGGAAAAAATTTTCAGATTTAGAAATTGAAAAAGCAATGATTGAAGTTGGATTAGAAGATGCTTTAAGAGAAAAAACTTTAAATTATAAAATTGTTGAAGACGGTATTAATTTATCAATTGGTGAAAAGCAATTAATTTGTATTGCAAGAGCTCTTTTAAGAAAAAGTAAAGTTGTTTTAATGGATGAAGCTACTGCAAGTATTGATTATAAAACAGAAACTTTAATTCAAAAAAGTATTGAAAAAGTTTTAAAACATTCTACTGTAATTACTATTGCTCATAGAATTAAAACTATTATTAATTATGATAGAATTTTAGTTATGGCTTATGGAGAATTAGTTGAATTTGATACTCCTAAAAATTTACTTAGTAATAAGAAAGGTTTGTTTAGTGAATTATATAGAGAATCTGCAATTTAATTTTGGAATATTATTTTTTAAATATATTATTAGCTCATTTTTTAAAGGAAATATTATTCATCTAAATTGTTAATGTATTTAAAAGGAATAAATTTAAAACTTTATTATTTTATTTGTTTTTAATGATTTTATTAAATTAATATTATAATTAATTTTGTTACTTTCATAAATCATTTGAAAATAAAATTTTTATGAAAGATTTTATATTATTTTGATTGTTGATTTTAAACTTTATATTCTTTTTGAGGAGTTATTTTATTTTTTTTCATTTTGAGAATGTATTTTATTTTTTTGTTTTATAAACCTGTTTTTTGAAAATTTTTAATTCTTAATGGGTTTTTTTGGAAAATTTAAGGGAAATGGTTTTTTGAAAAAGGATTTTTTATGTAAATAGAATTAAAATAAATAATTATAATATTTTAAAAAATTTATATAATTTTTTTTATTTAAATAAAATTTCTAAAATATTATTTTATTATATCAGGAAATATTTAAATAAAGATTTTAATAAAATTGAAGGAAATAGTTTCAAATGGTAATTCAAAAAGAGATTTAAGTTTAAGAGATATAATAACAATAAAATAATCAAAGTCATTATAATTTAAATATACCAGTTAGAGTTTGAATTGTAAAATTTCAAAACCAGAAATCTTTAATTAGATTATATTACAATAATTGAATATTCTAAAACTCAAGTTTTTTTAAAGAAAAAAATAATAATCCTAAAAGAAGTTTAAAAGATGGAAATATATTACTAAAAATGATAAGATAAAAATTGTCTTTAAAAATTATTAATGAATTAACAAATGAAAATCAACTTTTAAAATAAAATATTCGATTAAATAACATATAATAATGATGATAATAAGCTTTCTTAATAGTGATTTAAATTATCAAAAAGATAAAAGCAGTTATTTAAATAAAGATGATTATTTAACTAAACAATAAATATTCAAAATAATAATAATATAATATATAATATAAATAAGAAATTAATGAGAGTAAATTCTAGTAAAGCAGAAATAATAATTTGATAAATAAAATTAAAAAATTAATATCAACTTCATAATTATTTATAATCAAAAGCAAATAAATTAAGAAGAATAGAACAAAGTAGTCTTGGTCAAAAGTTTAATAAATTAATTAATATAGTTTCTTATTATAAATAATTTATTTTTTAAAAAAGAAATAAATAAAGTATAATTTTCCAAAGAAAAGTAAATTAAGAAAAAAAAAATATGACTGAAGAAAATATTTTAAATTTTTCTTTAGTAAAAGAACAATTTTTCGCTTATGAATATATAGAAGGACAAATTTTTATTAGAAAAATTTCCAATTTAAAATCAAAAAATTTTGAACTTTTGTTTAAAGGAAAAGAAATAATAAAATCATTGAAAGAAAAAGACAATAAAATACCAAATCTTAACAAAAAATTATTTTCTCAAAATTTACAAATTCCTCTTTCAAATAAAATTAATAAAAATGATGGTTTTCTAATTCCATTTAAGTTTAAATTAAATGATAAATCAATTCCAGGAAGTTTTTTCTTTTTTGACGAACAAGATTTATTCCTTGCTGAAATAATTTATACATTAACAATTAAAATAGATAATTTATATTATAAGGATTTTATAATATTAATTGAAAATAAAGAAAATTTTAATGTTTTTAAAGATTTAAACACCTTTAAAATTTTAGAAAAATGTTGTAAAAAAAATAGAGTTGAAATGAGTGTTTCAAATCCAAATGAATATGAAAAAATAAATGACAATTTTTCAATTGAATTATATATTAACAACACGAAAAATAATTATGATGGTGAAGAAGTTTTTATTGAATTAAATAAAAAAATAAAAATATATCCAAATGAAAAGAATAAAACTCTTGAAATTAACATTCCAATTTTTTCTATTCAAGGAAAGGATAAAATTAA
>JAEEGL015358620.1_pt1 | contig 15681 bp, 15 predicted proteins | sample 9134231 | NCBI WGS metagenome assembly JAEEGL01 (sample SAMN16246548, study PRJNA631951) | gut metagenome | biome: gut microbiome; feature: rumen; material: fiber-attached | host: Bos | place: Iran: Karaj | collected 2018-10
CAGTCGCAAAAAAATGATAATCGTCTTTCATATTTCCCTCTATTTGCGCTTGTACGGATTCTTCTTGAACAGATCCGTCAGCGGTTCAATCAGTTTCTTTCCCTCTTTTTTCAGCAGGTTGACCGTCGGCGTATCACAGTACGGGCACCGCAGGGCGCTGTCAGGGATGCTTTTCCCGCATTTTCGGCAATACATATTGTTTCCTCCGTATTCAGTATAAAGCATCCCTTCCGGTTTATGGACGCGATTTTCTTGCCCGTCATCCTGCTTTCTGTTACAGTGCAGAAAACGGAGGTAATTGTATGGCAACCATTCAGCTTGACCTGTATTCCCGCTGCCTGCAGCGCAATGTCCCGGTCACCGTCATCATCCCGGCCGATACGGTTGAATTCGAAAGTCAGCCGCTGCCGCCGGAAGCACCCTATCCGGCCTTTTATCTTCTGCACGGTTTCTTCGGCAACCAGAATGACTGGGTTTTCAAGGGCATGCTGCAGCAGCTTGCGGTAAAGTATCGTGTGGCCTTCATCCTGCCTTCGGGCGAAAATCATTTCTACGTTGACATGCCCAGCGGCGAGCATTACAGCCGCTATATCGGCGAAGAACTCGTGGAACAGACCAGAAGGCTGTTCCCGCTGTCCAGGAAGCGTGAAGACACCATCATCGGCGGTCTTTCCATGGGCGGCTTCGGCAGTCTGCTCAACGGTTTCCGCTGGCATGAAACTTTCGGCTGGATCGTCTCCCTGTCGCCGGCCATCTTCAATACAGCCATGCTGAAGGAAAGAACCGGTCCTAAAGCCATGAAATCCGGCAACTTTACCGCCGCGGACAGTTTCCCGCTCCGTAAGGATTTCCTGCAGGCCGCTTTCGGTCCCTTCGATGAAGTGGACGGCAGTGACAAGGATGTTTTCACAGCATACCGCAAAGCCGCGGCTTCACCCTGCGGCAGCCCGAAGATTTATCTGGCCTGCGGCACGGAAGATGCACTGTATCCGAAAGTGGCACAGTTCCGTGATTTCCTGCAGGAACAGGATGCCCCGCTGACCTTCAAAGACGGCCCGGGCATCCATGACTGGCTCTTCTGGAACGCATATCTGGAAGACGCAATGGAAACCTTTCTTCCTCTTGGCAGATAGTTCACAGCGGCTTTGATATCGCATCTTTCAGGCTCTCAGCCAGGCGCCGCATTGCCGGCGAAAGCCAGTGATGACGATTGGCCAGCACCTGCAGTTCCATACGTATCCGGCAGTCGGTGACATCGAACGTCCTGACCCGCTTCTGCTCCAGAGCCGTTTTCAGATTAAAGACCGGCAGGAGGGATATGCCGATATCCCGGCTGACGAAGTCAATAATCATTCCGGTCACGCCGGCTTCCAGATTATTTCTGACGGTCAGGTTCAGCGCCGTCAGCCGGTCATCCAGGATACGGCGGTAATTGCATCCGGGTTCCGTGAGAATCCATGTTTCATCCTGCAGTCTGGCCAGTGAGGTCACAGCCGGCACATCGTGGTCAGAGGCCGCGAAAAACAGCACATCAGCTTCCGCCCGGGCGAGGACGGACAGATCCGGATCCTGTACCGGCTGATCCAGCAGGAAAACCAGATCAACCTCGCCCTTTTTCAGTTTTTCAGTCAGTTCGAGTGTCGTCCCGACAAGCATCCGGATATCCACTTCCGGATTCTCCTGCAGAAACGATGCCACCGCCGTGACATAATCCGAGGCACTGACAGATTCAATGATTCCCAGCCTGATCGTACCGGAAATCCGTTCTTCACCGCGGAAATATGATTCCACATCATTCTGCAGACTGAGCATCCGGTAGGCATAGCCGAGAAAGGTCTGGCCGGCATCCGACAGGGATATGTTCTTGCCGCTGCGGATGAACAGCTTCACTCCCAGTTCCCTTTCCAGAGCATCGATCTGTGCGGTTACCGTCGACTGTGCATAATGCAGTTCAACGGCCGCTGCGGTAAAACTGTTCCTCTCTGCCGCCGTAACAAACGTCCTGATATTTTTCAGATTCATAATCAATTCCTTATCGAATTTTCCGATTTAACATATCTCTATTTTCCGTTTTCATGATTTATTTTTCAATGTTAATCTGAACCCGTAAAGGAGAAATCAGAGATGAAAGATATGAAAGACATTTGCAGAATCGCCGTTATCCAGGCTGAGCCGGTATTGTTTGACAAGGATGCCTGCCTGCAGAAAGCCGAACAGCTGACCCGGGAAGCAGCTGCCCGCGGGGCAGAATTCATTGTTTTCCCGGAACTGTTTATTCCCGGATACCCTTACGGCATGACCTTCGGATTCAAGGTCGGCAAGCGGGAAGAACCCGGCCGGCAGGATTGGAGCCGCTATTATGAGAACTCCATTGTCGCTCCCGGTCCGGAAACAGACCGTTTGTCCGCCCTCGCAGCCGAACTCGGCGTCTATCTCAGCATCGGCTTTTCCGAACGCAGCCAGCGGACCGGAACACTGTATAATTCCAACGCTGTCTTTGCACCTGACGGCACCATGTCCCCGGTCCACAGAAAACTGAAGCCGACCGGAGCTGAGAGGGTTGTCTGGGGTGATGCCCAGGACGGATACTTTCCAGTTACCGACACTCCCTGGGGCCCGGCAGGCAGTCTGATCTGCTGGGAAAGCTACATGCCTCTGGCCCGTGCCGCCCTGTATGAGAAGGGTGTAAGTTTTTATATCTCCCCGAATACAAACGATAATCCGGAATGGCACAATACCATTCAGCATATCGCTCTGGAAGGAAAATGCTACTTCATCAACTGCGATATGATCATCACCAGAAAGTCCTATCCGCAGGATCTCAGCACCCGTGCCGAAGTTGACCTTCTGCCTGAGATGATTTGCCGCGGCGGCAGCTGCATCGTGGATCCTTTCGGCCATTACGTCACCGAACCTGTATGGGACAGGGAGGATATCATCTATGCCGATCTGGATATGCGGAATGTATACCGGGCCCGCATGGAATTTGATCCCTGCGGCCATTATGCCCGGCCGGACGTACTGCATCTCGAAGTAACAGAACGCTGATCCGGAAAGCCCTGTCTGTGGCAGGGTTTTTTTATTTGTTGACGCTAACCGGATATGCTATTGTATAGAGGATTTTATATTTTGATTCATTAAGAAAGATGAAGCATATGGAAAAGAAAAAGATATTTTACGGGTGGATCATTGTTGCGGCAGGCTGTGTAATCATGGCGGCTACCATGGGTATCCTGTCCAACTGCAATTCCCTCTTTATCAAACCGATCTCTGAGGATCTGGGACAATCCCGGCAGGCCGTCAGCGCGATCATCTCCCTGCTGAGTTTCGGCAGTATGGCCGCTTCGTTTTTTGCCGGGCGGATCTTCAACGAGACCAATATCATCCGGATCATGAAAATATCAGTCGTTGTCATGGTGCTGTCCTGCTTTGCCAGCAGTTTTGCCACGGATATCCGGATGCTGTATGTGACCTTTGCGATCAACGGCATCACGATGTGCCTGACCACCACCCTGCCGATGACTTTCATCCTGAACAACTGGTTCAAGGACAACGTCGGGTATGCCCTGGGACTCGCATCCATGGGTTCCGGCTTCGGCGGGGCTCTGTTCAGTGCCATTGCCGGACAGCTGATCACCCGGATGGGCTGGCGTATGACCTACCGGATCCTGGCGTTATCCATCCTGATTACCGCCGTGCCGTGCATCTTTCTGCTTTTACGGCTACGCCCGGAAGACATGGGACTGGAGCCCTACCGTGAGCAGCAGGAAGCCGCTGCGCAACCGCAGGAAAGTACTGACAGCGCCGCCGGTTACACCTACAGTGAAGCCCGCCGGCTGCCGCTGTTCTGGATTCTCTGCGTGGCCGCGGTCATCCTGGGCCTGTGCATGAACGGCATGTACTCTTCCGTTTCCGCCAACCTGCAGGACAACGGCTACTCTCTGGCCTTCAGCGCCAATTTCATCAGCGTATGCATGCTGGTGATGGCCGCCAGCAAGATCCTGCTGGGCAAGATCTTTGACCGGTTCGGTGTCCGCATCGGTTTCTGCTGGGCCTGCCTGGCCCTGTTCCTGGCAACCGTGGGCCTGCTGTTCTGCCGGGTTCCGGCCGCCCTGGTGCTGATCTGCATCGGCATCGGTTTCGGCTTCATCTTCGGTGCTGTTGTCTTCCCGCTTTCGATCCCGCTGATTTTCGGCAAGAAGGATTACCGGGCTATCATGGGTCCGTATGCTTCCCTGATTTCCCTTGGCGGGGTGTTCGGACCGATTGTCTTCGGCCGGATCTATGACGTGACCGGTTCCTACAATCCCGGCTACGTCTTCAATCTCATAATTGTCGGCGCTGTCATCCTGGTCATGTTCAGAATCCTGCCGAACCGGAACGATCAGTTCTCCTGATATCCGCGCAGTAACATACGGGGTCATATGACCCCGTTTTCTTTCTGCAGGCCGGTGTGAGAATGCCGGTGATGCGTGTTGTCTGTTCCCCGCTGCCGGCGAAGATATACTTCAGGCAAACGAATATGAACATCTATACTGTTTCCGTGATTCTGCCTCCTTTATTCTGTCCGGAAGATCTGCTTTTATCGTCCTTCACTGTATAAATGAGGCAGCTTCCTTTTTTAACTGCATTTTGTTTATTTATTCCAGCACAGATGAAAACCGCCCGGGCAAACCTGCCCGGACGGTCTCATATTCTGGTTTTACTGCTCAATACCGAGATAAATGTACCCGGTCTTTTCAATTGCCTCCCTGATCTTTTCCGGATCAAGGGGTGCCTCGCTTTCGATGACGGTTTCCTTTTTCTTCCGGTTTGACTTCACCTTTTTCACATTGAAGCTGCGCCGGATCGCATCGTTGATGTGCGCCTCACACATGGAGCACATCATGCCGTCAACCCTGACGATTGTTTTCACCATATCAGGCTCCTTTCCGTGCTGCCCGCTGCTGCCTGCGGATCGTTTCGATCCCGCACGCAATCGAACATGTCGAGCAGTTCCTGCCGCAGCCGGAACAGCCCTTCTTATGGTCATTCCACAAACTGCGGATACATGCGTAAAGCAGCGCGATGAGCAGCAGAATAATCACTATATTGGCCATATTACTCTGCAGCCAGGTCATCACACACCCCGCAGAAAGTTACTTCACCTTGACGGTCTGTGTCAGGATGTCGGCTTCCTTATACGGCTTGAACAGCATATAGCCGATGAAGCAGATGACAGCGGCTGCAGCTGCCAGGCCAACCGGATGCACTTCGCCGTTCAGGGCCGAGCCGATCTGATAAATGCACAGCGCCACCGCGTAAGCGAAGACACACATGTAGCCGATCGCTATGGCAGTCCACTTGCCGTTGTTCATTTCCCGTTTGATGGCACCCATGGCCGCAAAGCACGGCGCGCACAGCAGGTTGAAGACCATGAAGGCGTAGCCAGCCACGGCACTGCCCTTGAAGAACACATCCAGGACACCGGCGATGTTTTCGCCCTCTTCCAGCAGATCCGGCAGCTCTTCCATGGAAATCAGTGTACCGATGGTGCCGACGACATCTTCCTTGGCTACCAGGCCGAGAACTGTCGCGACCGTTGCTTGCCATGTACCGAAGCCCAGCGGCGCGAAGATCCAGGCGACAGCGTTGCCGATATTCTCAAGGATACTTGCGCCTTCGCCTTCTTCACCGAGATAGTGGAAGCCGCCCTCGAAGGACAGGGAATTCAGAATCCAGATAACAACACTGGAGAGAACGATAACAGTGCCGGCGCGCTTGATGAAACTCCAGCCGCGTTCCCATGTGCCTCTGAGCACGTTGCCGACGGACGGAACATGGTAAGCCGGCAGTTCCATGACGAACGGGGCAGGATCACCGGCAAACAGCTTTGTCTTCTTCAGCATGATACCGGAGACGATAATCGCCGCCACACCGATGAAGTACGCGGACGCGGACACCCACCAGGCGTTGGCGAAGATGGCACCGGCAATCAGGCCGATGATCGGCAGCTTGGCACCGCACGGAATAAAGCAGGTTGTCATGATCGTCATCCGGCGGTCACGTTCATTTTCGATTGTCCGGGTAGCCATGACAGCCGGAACGCCGCAGCCCGAGCCGATCAGCATCGGGATGAAGGACTTGCCGGACAGGCCGAACCTTCTGAACAGACGGTCCATGATGAATGCGACACGGGCCATATAGCCGACATCTTCCAGGATGCACAGCATCAGGAACAGCACAAGCATCTGCGGTACGAAACCGAGCACCGCACCGACACCGTGCACCACGCCGTCCGCAACCAGGCTGACCAGCCAGTCTGCGACACCCCAGCTCTCCAGCAGCGCCGCGGCGCCGCCTTCCATGAACTCTGCGGCAAAGACATCATTTGTCCAGTCTGTCAGGAAGGATCCGAACGGGCCCATGGCCAGCCAGTAGACAAAGGTCATGATGGCCGCGAAGATCGGCAGACCGAGAATCCGGTTGGTCACGATCCGGTCAATACTGTCGGATGTGCTCATCTGGCCGGCTGCCTTCTTCCGGTAAATACCCTTCAGCAGGCTGCCGATGTAGATGTATCTCTCATTGGTGATGATTGCTTCGGCATCATCATCCATTTCCGCTTCAACCGCTTCAATATCCTTGGTGATATGGGCGACTGTTTCCGGGCTCAGCTTCAGGTTTTCCATGACCTTCGGGTCACGCTCGAAGATCTTGATGGCATACCAGCGCTGCTGTTCTTCCGGCAGGCTGTGGACACAGGCTTCCTCGATATGCGCCAGGGCATGCTCCACAGAACCGCCGAAGGTGTGCATCGGGATCGTTTTGCCGCTCTTTGCGGCTTCGACAGCCGCCTCTGCGGCGGCATCAATATTTGTGCCTTTCAGGGCGGAAATGCTGACGATCTTCACACCCATTTCCCGGCCGAGCTGTTCGAGATCAATTTCATCCCCGCTCTTCTCAACCAGGTCCATCATATTGACGGCGACGACAACCGGGATGCCCAGTTCCGTCAGCTGGGTTGTCAGATACAGGTTTCTTTCCAGATTTGTTCCGTCAACGATATTCAGGATCGCGTCCGGACGTTCTGTAATCAGGTATTCACGGGCAACAACTTCTTCCAGTGTATACGGAGACAGTGAGTAGATACCCGGCAGGTCGGTAACGATGACATCTTCATGCCCCTTGAGCTTGCCTTCTTTCTTTTCAACCGTGACACCCGGCCAGTTACCGACAAACTGATTGGATCCGGTCAGCTGGTTGAACAGGGTTGTCTTGCCGCTGTTCGGGTTGCCGGCCAGTGCTATTCTGATACTCATGCGGCTTTTCCCTCCGTTTCGTCATAGACTTCAACCATTTCAGCATCCGCCTTGCGGATGGACAGTTCGTAACCGCGGACCGTTACTTCAATCGGATCCCCCAGCGGTGCGACCTTGCGGACATAGATTTCAACATTCTTCGTAACACCCATGTCCATGATTCTGCGCTTGACGGCCCCTTCACCATGCAGTTTCTTGACTGTGCAGGTTCCGCCGATGGCGACATCTCTCAGTGTTTTCATAGAAATCTCCCCCTCTAAATCATGATTTTTGCGGCAAGTTCTTTATCCAGCGCAACCTTGGTGTTCTTGACGTTCACAATCAGGTTGCCGTTCACTGTGGACACAACCATAATTGGTGCCCCCACAACAAACCCCATATCCTCCAGATGTTTTTTTACTCCGGGATTACCGCTCACCTTACGGATGACATTCATCTCACCCGGTGTGGCATAGGACAATGGCAGCATACATTACCTCCAAATCGGTTAGTTTAAGTTAACTAACTCACTAACATATTTTAGTTAGCCGTTACTAATATGTCAATTATTTCCACGAAAAAGAGAGCCTCACATGCTAGAATTTTTATGAGGAGATCTTTATATGAAAACAGCATTATTCTGGGATTTTGACGGTACGCTGATCTATGCAAACGAGTCGTTTTATGAATCTTTCCGTGATGCCCTGGCAGAAAACAGCATGGTTCTTCCCGCAGCCGAGCTGTATGATTTCCTGCACGCCCATGTCAGCTGGCACAACCCGGACCGCAGTTTTGCCGGGCGCACCGGCGGTCTGTGGTGGTCCGACCTGCAGGAAGCCATGAAAGCATTCTGCCTGGCCCATGGCTTAAGCGTCGAAGCCGCGGATCATACCGCCCTCCGGTTCCGGCAGATTGTCACTTCCAGTGAAATCTATAAACCTTATCCGGACGCGGCCGAAACCTTGAAAACGTGCCATGAGCGCGGTTATGACAACTACATACTCTCCAGCAACTTTCCCGAACTGCCGGCTGTGGCGGAAGCATTCGGTTTTTCTCCGTACATCCGCGACACTCTGCTCAGTGCCGACATCGGCTGGGAAAAGCCAAGGCCCGAACTTTTCCTGGAAGCGATGAGACAGGCCGGGAACTATGATGAGTACGTCATGATCGGGGACAATCCGGCCAAGGATATCGCCGGCGGCCGGGCGGCAGGCATGAAGACCATTTATGTACATCCCCGTCCGGGAACGGAAAACACGGAATGTGATGCGATTGTCGGTGAACTGTGTGATATTCCGGGGATTCTGAAATGAAGAACGTCAGCCGAACCCTGTTCATTCCGCTGTATGGCAAAGCCCGCGTCAGCCGGCAGGGCATTATCCTGCATGATCCGGATGCCGAGCGTATCTGGGCAGCAGAGGCGTTTCCCTTCCGCGGCCGGGCAAAATCAAAGTGGCTGGCTTACAATATGGCCATGCGTGCCCGGGTGTTTGATGACTGGACCGAAGCGCAGCTGAAAGCACACCCGGATGCCCTCGTCCTGCACGCCGGATGCGGCCTTGACAGCCGCTTTCACCGGATCAGGCAGCCATACCGTGAATGGATTGACGGTGACCTGGCCGAGGTCATTGCAGTCCGCCGGCAGTACTATGCCGATACCGGCAGTTATCATATGCAGACCCTTGACGTGACGAATCCGGACCAGGTCAGGGCCCTGCCGCACAGTCCTCTCTGCATCGTTGTCATGGAAGGCCTTTCCATGTACCTTACGGAAACCGAACTGCGGGCCTTCCTGCAGATCCTCCGGGAAAAGTACACGGAGGTGCATATCCTGATGGATATCTACACCGGCTTCGGGGCCCGGGCTTCGCGGCATGCCAATCCGGTCAACGAGACCGGTGTCAGCCAGCTGTACGGCTTCGATGATATCGGGCAGCTCCTGCAGGGTACCGGCCTGCGCTTTACAGCCGAACACACGTTCACGCCGGACGCCCTGGTCCGGGAACTGAAACCGGCGGAGCAGGCTTTCTTCCGCCTGCTGTTTACCGGGAAAGCCTATGGGAAAATCTACCGGCTGATCGAACTCACTTCCTGCTGAATACACAAAAACAGCCTGACATATCAGCCAGGCTGTTTTTTCAGTTTAAAAGACTGTTACTGCATCCCCATGACCAGCGACTGCAGCTCGTCAATCCGCAGGCCCCGGCCTTCCTCGCCGTCGTTGAAACAGACCGCGTACACATAGTCACCGGCTGTGAACAGGGCCTTGTTGACCAGGGTGCCGTCCCCTTCGCAATGCACCGGGAGGCCCTTGAAATTCTCTTCCCAGCTCTCTGTATAGGTATTGAAGTCACCGCTGATGTCCTCATTTCCGATATCGGCCGACTTGCGGACCTGCAGGCTTCCGCCGGTGCCTTCATAAAGCACGCAGACTGCACCCGGCATCGCAAGATAGCTCTGCAGCTCAACCGCATGATCACCCTGCGGCAGTGCTTCCGGAACCGGCGGGTCAAAGGCAAAGCCGGCTATGCCAAGGGCTTCCTCAAGATCCTGTGTTTCCGTCCACGGAATAGAGTTAACGGCCATGCCGTCTTTGATAAACACGGAAGGTTCATCCCCTTCTGCCATATCGTCATACCAGGTCAGTGTACCGTCACCAATCTCAAAGTATCCGGTACCGTTATCATAGGCAACTGTTTCGGTGCTCTTGGTTTCGCTTTCAAAGACAACGTCTGTCTTGACCGCGTTCTCATAGACCAGCCGGCTGTTCTCTCCGTCATAAGTGACATCAATATCCCAGCGGCTTGTTTCAAAGGCGCTGCTGCCCCAGATGACATCCAGGTGGGCCCCGGTATCCGTCCTGAACAGGACGAACGAACCCCGGCCGGCAATCTGTTCATAGTAAGTCCCTTCCAGTTCTGCCGGGACTTCTTCCGCAGCCGCTTCGGCCGTCGGCTCAGCCGCCGCGGTTTCGGCCGGCTTCTCGGCCGTGCAGCCCGTGCAGGCCAGAACAGCAAGCAGTGTTCCTGTCAGTATGCTTTTTTTCATGCTGGTTCCTCCGTTGATATCCTTTATTCAAGCCTTTGCATTATAGCGCCTCCTTACCCGTGAATAACAGAAAAAAGCATGATGTTTTCACACCATGCTTTTTAATTTGGTCTTCCGAAAGGAATGCCTCAGTCGTAGAGGTCGTCCCGCAGACGCTTGTAGTAGAGCTTGTCAACTGTATCAAGCGCCCAGTCCCAGGCCTTCTGCGCCTGCGCGCAGGTATAGCCGGTCAGATACTCACGGGCTGCTTCGATCCCGCCGCATTCCAGGGCTGTCTTATATCCGGCTTCGACTCCGGCCTGTTCCTTGTCCCAGCCGGCTTCGAGTTCATCACGGGCAGCCGCAATCACCGGGGCAGCGAACTTCCAGTTCATGTCACTGATCATCTGAACGGTCAGGAAACCGAACCAGGCCTTGGACGGATCGTACTTGATCTCGCTCTTGTCAACATCGAAGTGCGCCAGCTTGGCAGAATGAACATCCAGATACTCATAGCCCTTCGGCACTCTGGTCAGGGCGACCGGGTACCACGGTGTGTACGGATTGACACACGGTCTCGGCATTGCCCGGTACATTCTGGTCAGATACATGTCATCATTGAATTCGAAGATCGAGCTTTCAACTGTGGCGTTGTTGCATACCGGGCAGAATGTGTCATAACCCTTGTGCGGATTCGCTGTGCCGCCTGCCGTCCGGTCATCCTCGGTGCCTTCGAAGTGTGTCCTCAGCACAGCCTTGACATCTTCCTTGCTGTACTTGCGGACTGCCTTCTGCGAGAACTGACGGATATTGTCCCTGGTCAGTTCGACACCGGTCAGCAGCCGCCAGGCATTGCGGCCGCGCAACCAGTTGCGCTCCTGCAGTTCGTCTTCCTGATAAACCTTGGCGAAGTCAAAGTCGCTGTAATCGCCTTCCACTGCCGGCTTGTACCAGCCCTGCTCGATCGCATGGGTGACAATATTCTTTGTGTACTTGAAGTTGTCCGGATCATTGAAATCGATCTGATGGATGGTCAGATGATTCGGCATGTAGTATACTTCATCATCCTGGATTCTTCTGGCTACGCAGTTGAATCCCTTCGGGACCTGGACAGACCATGCTTCGTCCTTGTCGACGATGTGGTAGACACGGCTGGAGCAGTATCCATACTTCTCAACCAGTTCCATGGCAACCTCGACACCCTGTCTGGCTGTCTTGGCGCGCTGGGCAACCAGGGTCCGCAGCGCATAGCCCAGGCCATAGGCTTCCCGGTTGTCCTTGTGGGAACCGGTGGCGTCCATGGTCGGCCGGGCAGCGTTGGAGACCAGTGCCACGCCGTTTTCATTCATGAAGACATCCGCGAAGGAGATCCCGCCGACGCACTTCACTTCAGACCAGTAGTAGGCATAGGTTTCCGGAACCTGCGGAATGATGGCCTTGCCGTCTTCGAAGACGACCATTTCGCCTTCCTTGTGCTGCATGCGCGGCACCAGGTGGGACTGCACCATGCATTCGGTGTCATCCTCATTATGTCCGAGAATGACATGTCCGGTGACGGAAGCGTTCTTACCGATAATAACGGTACTGCAGTTGCCGCGGTCCAGCCCGGCATAGTTGTAATAAATCATGTTGAGCACCTTCCTTTCTGAAGATAAGTGTTATCTGATTCTATTGTCCTTAATTAGCCGTGGTAATGTCAATTCTTATACATTTATACAGATCATAAGATTTAACATATTATTCCCTACAGCCGGAAATCCCGGAAGATTTTATCCAGGTCCCGGTCATACATCAGTCTTCCCTCCGGGGTTTCATAGGGAATCATCTCCGGTACGGACGCATGTGTGTCGGAAGCGAAGACAATGTAGTTGCTGGCATCGGATTCTTCTTCCGGCACACCTTTGGCCGGCACGAGCAGCACATGGCGGAATACCTTCTGCAGGGTCAGCAGGACATCCTGCAGGAACCAGGATTCCCCGATATCATCATAGCCCGGCACGTTTGCCATGTAGAGGCCGCCTTCTTTCAGCCGGCTGCGGATCAGCTTCGCGCACTCCTCTGTGGCCAGCGGGAATGCCGGCATGAAGCCGCTGTAGGCATCGTTGATGATGACGTCATATTGTTTTTCCTCGTCATTCAGAAGCTGCCGGCCATCGGCCGTGACCAGGCGCAGCCGGTGGTTTTCCTCAGTATGAAAGGTCTCAATCAGTTCATCCAGGAAAAACCAGTCACAGGCCCGCCGCACGGCGTCTTCATCCGTCTCGGCTACGGTCATGGCAATCTCCGGATAATGACTGATGAGATATTTCGGATAGGAATACCCGGCCCCGCCGATCATCATGATCTCCCGGATATCCATGTCCAGGGAAAACATGAGATTCCACTTCTTCATGTACGGGAAAATCAGTTCGTTCCGCAGTTCCGGTTCGAGATAGGTGGCGGAGTGACAGACATCATCCTGCAGGTAATACCGCACCGGGTGACCGTCCTCCACCCCTTCCGCAATACTGATTTCCGGTTTGCTTTCTTCGTTCATACTCTTTTCAGAAAAGGGCACACATCCGGTGCCCTTATGCTTATACGTCCAGTTTGGAATGCAGGATATTCTTTGTCATGATCGGGTTGGCCTTGCCGCGGGTCGCTTTCATGACCTGGCCGACAAAGTAATCGAACAGACGGTCCCTGCCGTTCCGGTAGCCTTCCACTTCCTTCGGGCTTCTGGCAATGATCTCATCGATGATCTTCTCCAGTTCACCGGCATCGGAAATCTGGGCATTCTCCTTCGAAATGAACGCGGACGGTTCTTTCTTTTCATCCAGAACCTTTGTGAACACTTCCTTGGCCTGCTTGCCGGAAATGGTGCCCTTCTTCACGTTGTCATAGATGAACTTGAGCATCTCCGGGGTCAGATAGAAGTCTTTGATCTCCGCTTCGTTCTTGTTCAGCCAGGCAACGATACTGCCGGTCACCCAGTTGCACGCTTCCTTCGGCTCCATGCCGAGATCCACACACTTCTCAAAGTAATCGGAAATGCCCTTGTCACGGGTCAGCACGGTCGCGTCTGTCTCGGAAAAGCCGTAAGTTTCCAGGTATTCCCGGCGGCGTTCATGGCTCAGCCGCGGGATTTCCCGGCGGATGCTTTCCTTCCACTCCGGGGTGATCCGGTAGCGCGGGATGTTCGGCTCAACGAAGTATTTATAGTCAACGGCGTCTTCCTTGGAACGCATGTGGATGGTTCTGCCGCTTTCCTCATCAAACCGCCTGGTTTCCTGTACGACCTCATCATACCGGCCGGCATCCTTCAGGTCACTCTGCCGCTTGATTTCATAGACGATGGCATCGTGCACGTTGCCGAACGAGTTGACATTCTTGATTTCGACCCTGGTGCCGAGTTCTGTCGCATCTTCATCCATGATGGAGACATTGACGTCACAGCGGATCTGGCCCTTCTTGGTGTCAGCTTCGGACGCATCACAGTACTGGTAGGCGCTGCGCATGAATTCCAGAAAGGCAACCGCTTCCTTGGCGGAATGCAGGCATGGCTCCGTTACCAGTTCCAGCAGCGGTACACCGCCGCGGTTGTAGTCAATGACAGAAGAATTCTCCAGATGGTCCATGCTGGCAGCGTCTTCCTCCAGATGGATATCATGAATATCCACCGGCAGGATCCCGCCCTCAAACGGAACATCCACGTGTCCGTGCACGCCGACCGGCATGGTGAACTGGGTCAGCTGGTAGCCCTTCGGCAGGTCCGGATAGAAGTAATTCTTACGGTCAAACAGCATGTATTCCGGAATCCGGCAGTTCAGCACCATGGCCATCTTGATGGAGTCCTTGACACACTTCTTGTTGGCGGAAGGCATCGTGCCCGGGAAGGCCAGGTCAATCGCGTTGACATTGGAATTGGCCAGTTCGGAATAGGCGTTGCGGGACGGTGAGAACACTTTGGAGTTGGACTTCAGTTCACAATGCATCTCAAGTCCGATCACTGCTTTGTACTTCATCAACGCTTCACCTCCCTGGCAATCTGATCCTTGTAATCCATCAGGCCTTCAATCGCCGCGGCGATATTGAGCACCTTCTGGTCTTCGTAGTTGTTTCCGGTGATGTTCATGCCGACCGGCAGGCCGTCGATGAAGCCGTTTGGAATCGTAATGGACGGGAAGCCGCCGAAGTTGCCGATCTGCATGTGTTCTTCCAGCGGTGATGTGCCTTCGTCGAGGATGTCAAGCGAACCGTCCAGATGCTTGGCCGGACCGGTGCCGACCGGCAGGATCACGGCATCATAGGTCTGATACAGTTCCTTCCAGCGGTCCACCAGCAGTCGTCTGACCCGCTGAGCATTCTTGAAGTACCGTTCCTGGTTTTCCTTCTGCAGGACATACGAGCCGATAACCAGCCTTCTCTTGATCAGGCTCGAGAAACCGTGGGTCCGGTGGTCTTTCATGACGTCAATGTAAGTTTCACCGTCACCGCGCGGGCCGAAGATCAGCCCGGTCAGGTTGGCCAGGTTGCTGGTTGCCTCGGCGCAGGACAGGATGACATACACGGACGGCTGGGCGTTCAGCAGGGCCTGGTCGACGGATACTTCCTCGACGATTGCCCCGTTGGCCCGCAGCAGTTCCATCTTTTCCATGAAGTTGGCCAGGTGCTCACGCAGTTCCCGGTGCGGATTCGGATAACGGCTGATGTCGCACAGTTCCTTCACGTAGCAGAGCTTCATGCCGGCCAGCTGCGGCTTCAGGTCATCATACAGATGGATGTGGGAAGAATCCCAGGTAGTCATGTCCTTGTCATCCTTGCCCTTCATCGCATCGATGACAATGGCCACGTCAGCGACACTTCTGGCGAATGCGCCGCAGTGATCAATACTTGACGCAAACGGGAAGACACCGTAACGGGAAATCATGCCGTGGGTCGGCTTGAAGCCGACTATGCCGCAGTAGGCTGCCGGCTTGCGGATACTGTCACCGGTGTCGGTGCCCAGGGCAAACGGGACAACGCCTGCCGAAACAGCACAGGCACTGCCGGCACTGGAACCGGCACACATCCTGGTCAGGTCCCACGGGTTGTGTACGATGCCGGTGTGGCCGGTCGTACCGGTGCCGCCCATGCCGAATTCATCCGTGACGGTCTTGGCTGCCTTCACTGCCCCGGCTTTGTCCAGATTCTCCACCGCAGTCGCGCTGAAGAACGGGACATAGTCACGCAGGGTGTTGGAGGAACCGGTTGTCAGGATATCCTTGGTGGAATACAGATCCTTGACGCCGTAGGGAATACCCGACAGCAGGCTGTCGGTGACTGCTTCCGGTTCAGCATCATCGATGATGGTCACAAACGCGTTGCATTTATCCTGCAGGACATGAATCTTTTC
>JAEEGL017122091.1_pt1 | contig 15681 bp, 14 predicted proteins | sample 9134231 | NCBI WGS metagenome assembly JAEEGL01 (sample SAMN16246548, study PRJNA631951) | gut metagenome | biome: gut microbiome; feature: rumen; material: fiber-attached | host: Bos | place: Iran: Karaj | collected 2018-10
CAACATAATCTTATTGTTCCCTCGCGGAATGATGGGTAAACGAGTAACCCGCACCCCATTCACTACTTCATGTCTTTTCTTGAGCCATCCATATCCATTATGGAACACCCCATCAGGGTAATTCGGTATGCCTGTAACCACATGTACGTCGTGCCCCTCTTCTGCCCAATGGAACGCGATATCATTTCCCCTGAACACCTCAGGATAAAAGTATTGACAAACAAAAAGTATCTTCATTAATAATCATTATTACTCAAATCTTTCATAATAGCCTCTATCCTCTCAAAATACTTTGTACTATCATAACGCTTCAGAGCATATTCTCTACATGTATTAATTACCATTGGAGTTTTCTTTTTTGTCCTGATTATGGCATTTGATAATTGTTCTTTATCATAAGCATCTACAAGAGTTAGAACGGAGTCGTCTCCCAAGAATGGCATTCCGGAGATATTAAAACACAGTAGTGGTGTTCCGCAGGCTAGCGCTTCAAGACAAGCATTGGGCATAGTATCTTCAACACTTGGGAAAACAAACACGTCGAATAAAGAATAATAACAAGCCAGCTTTTCCTGATTATCAACAAAGCCTATGGGGATATAATTCGTTGGCAGTCCAGACTTGTCGCTTTTTAAATAGCCTACATGAATAAAAACAAATCTTTTATTCTGTTCGAGATTTCTTGCGGCAGCGATGAAATACTCTACTCCTTTTCTTTTATGTTTTGTCCCGTACGGCGCAACACAACCTACAATAATTTTATCTTCATCTATTCCTAATTTCCTTCTTAACGAGCCTGTTTCCTTTGGATAATTAACCCTAACATTAATAGCCTCATCAACAATCTGAGTTTTTTGGTTTTTTAATAAAGGAGAGTCAACACCACTATTAATAACGAACTCTGGAGCAATGAAAACGATATTGAGATTTGAATACGATGATTGTTTACAAGAAAACGCCTTTGCAGAAATATGTGGATCAAAAAACCTTTGGAATCTATTTAACATCTGGCATTCTTTGCATCCATTTTTGTATCTAGTGCAGCCATTTCTATAGGTGCAGTTTCCGAGAAATGCCGATTCATCGGCCATGATATATACTACATTAATCTTATCTTTTACAAGATACTCCAAGAAAATGCGCTCATTGATTATTTTCCCATGAAGATTTACCAGGAAAATATATTTGACTTTCTCTTTTCTTAATCTTCTTATCAAGCGCTTAGTAGCGAAAACAGAAGCTCCATTCAAATGACCAGTCACGTTTGTATATAAGGCGTGATGGAGAACTTCTACCTTCGTAGAGAAGCGGTATCTCGTATCGTCATCAATTTTTGCCCCTCGTCCATAACAAAAAATCGCTTTATTTGATTCACGGTTTAAATGATTCAGCAAACCAATCGCAATCCTGCCAGTACTCCCCCAATCACAAGTATTAACAATAGCATATTCCATAATCGATTCTCCTTCGTTTTATGACTCGACACTTCTTATACTTAAGCGATTTGAACGATTATGGCTAATATCCATACTATCGCGCTCAACAAATCCTAACATAATAAAAGGGATAAGAGTGATCGTTCCAGGAGAAAAAGGATACGAATACTCTCCAAAGCTCTCTATCAATAATAGAATCATCAATAAGTACGATAATATATGGAACCTGTTATTATGATTAATCAAATAGAATCTTTTTAGGGCGGTAATACCGATGATAAGATAAATCATAATCCATGGTAAAGAGAAGAAAACTCCAAAATCTGACAATCTTTTTAGAACGTAGTTGTGCACATTGGTTTCATCAAGTAGTGTATAATCATGTTTAAGATTGCCTATTAAGGGAGACTTCGAGATAATGGTTATCGCCTCGCCATTTAACTCTCCACGGCCGGACGTTATGTCTGTTTCTTTATTCATTAAGAAACTATCTGTGATAAAAGACCGAGCTGATGGCAAGAATACCGCTACAATCAAAACTGCTATTACGACGCCGATTAGTAATTTGACACTTCTTTCTTTATACAAGAATAGTAATACCAATAAAAACAACGAAAGCGTTGCCAGTCTTGCTCTAAAAACAAGGAGCTCAACAAAAAGCAGAACAAAAAACAGATAATCAAGCAAACGGATAATCCTATTTTTATCTACACGTGCCAGATAAAATGCTATAGCGCCAGACAGGGCAATCATCACACCTGAGGCATTCTTTCCCGATACGAGATATTGCTCAAATATTTGAAAAGAACCCACCATATCTGTGATGAGCATAAACCCAATGACCAATGATGTTAGCATATATGTTCTTAGAATAATATGCCACTGATTTATAGATAGTGTCAAATTGTATCCAAGTATTACTCCTATTAAAACTTGAATATACGCTATCGCTTCTGAAGATTCAATATTAAGCCCGGCAAATAATAACATGTATGAAATAACAGCAATTGCGAGCGTACAAATAAACATTGACTTTATCAGACGCTTTTTAAGCCCCATCTGTTTAATCGTGAGGATTGACAAAATACCCAACAAAACAAACAAAATCATAACGATTGGCTTATTATTCGCCGCTTCTCCAGTGGAGAAAAAAACAGGATGATAAGCCAATGAGCAACATAAGGCTATAAGCGTTAATAGAATCGTCTGGAATCTCTGCATTTTTGCCGCTAGTATAATGAAAAAGAGAGTATCTCCTACTTATAAATGAAGTTTACTATTAATCGTGCAATCTTATCAACATCTGCCTCTTTCAATTCATAATAAAGAGGCAAGCGGACAAGACAGTCTCCGAATCTATCACAATTAGGCAACTCCCTGCCATCATGTTTGTCTTTATAATAAACACTGGAATGCAACGGTAAATAATGGAATGTTGGCATAACACCATTCTCTTTCAAATAATTGATAAAAGCCGTCCTATAATCCAAGTTGGGGCATAACAAATAATACATGTGAGCATTATTAGTAGCATATGAGGGCAGATCAGGTAATACAATCCCATTATTCAAATGACCTCGTATATTCTTGTCATATTCGTTCCAAATAGATATTCGTTTACCCTGTATATCCTCCATTTGTTCTAACTGTGCCCACAAATAGGCAGCATTGAATTCTGACGGCAGGAAAGAACTACCCATATCGCACCATCCATATTTATTTACCATTCCACGATAAAACTCGGCTCTGTTTGTTCCTTTTTCCCATATAATCTCTGCACGGCGAATGAAACGCTCATCGTTAACCACAAGCATTCCGCCTTCCCCGCTGCTGATGTTTTTTGTCTCATGGAAAGAGAAAGCTCCAAGGTGACCAATACCACCAAGAGGTTTATTCTTATAGAATGAATCAATACTATGAGCCGCATCTTCTACAACCAAAAGGCCTCTTTCATTTGCGAATTGCATTATCGCATCCATGTCACAAGCTACTCCCGCATAATGAACAACGGCAATGACTTTTGTCCGTTCGTTAACTAAAGGCATTATGTTATCAAGAGTAATATTGGGATTTTCAGAGCCACTATCTGCGAAGACAACCTTAGCTCCTTCGCGAAGGAAAGCCAGAGCTGTCGACACAAACGTATAAGAGGGTACAATTACTTCATCACCTGGTTTAAGACCGCAAAGCATCGCACACATCTCCAATGCATCTGTGCCCGAAGTGCAAAGAAGAACTTTCTTAAACCCATATTTATCTTCAAAAAAGTGATGACATTTTTTGGTAAAGTCTCCGTTACCAGACATCGTAGTCGAATGACATACTTGCTCAATATATTTCAGTTCACGTCCCGAGCAATAGGGTTTGTTAAACGGTATCATATCAATTATTGTTTTTTATTCTTGTTTTCTCGCTTGTTTATAATATTTCCAGTCACCACCATTCATGCTGACAACCACCAAGTCTGTCCACACATTATTTCTTTTATTAATAAGCTTTGCTGGGAACCCTGAATAAACACTCATCTTTTCAGTATTATATGGTAGAACCGAATACGCACCAAGCACTGTTCCATACTCAATCAAAGAACAGCTGGGGAGGATTTTTGAACCCGTAGCGAGCCAGGAATAAGATTCAATAATTAACGGTTCATACTCCTTCAAGCGGAAGTCCATTGAATTATAATCATGAGACAGCCTTATAATCTCCACATCTCTATTAATAACAACATTATCGTGAATTATAATTTTGCGTCGCAAATCAAAACAGCTGGTATTAATAGAAACATCATTCCCAATAACAAGATTTGAGTTCGCCTTGAGAGCCAATTTTAGAGGAATAATACTATTATTCCCTATCGTTGCCCCTCTATTTCTCGCAATTAACCGCCTGATGCCAAATATTATATAATGATATAGACGCACTATATAACCTATATAATAATGCGTTTTAGAGCGTTGTTTTACTCTTAATTTATACTCTTTGGGAAGCATTTAATGAGTTACCTTTTTTCGCGTTAAACTTATTACATATCGGAGGTCATTTATTACATTGATTTTGAACATAAATGAACACGACACATATAATCCTATAAACAATAAAGCCATTGTGATATATAGAATCCAGTCATTGCCAGTTATAAAAAGCTTAATTGATGAAGCAGCAATGAAAGAGATTAAAGAGATTAAAGAGATTGGCAAAAGATCCTTCATCATTTCTTTTAAACGATAGCCAATCTTTTTATGTACAAGAAAAGCATTTATAAAAAATGACATGAGTGAAGATACTACCATTGCCACAAGCAAGCCTTTAATACTATACAGTAACAAACCAGCAATCATTAATGATATCTCAAGAGAACGCTTGATAATAGAAGCTATAAAGAGCACCTTGCTTTCTCCTTTAGCTGCTAATGAACTCTGTAAAATCGCCTGCAGGGAAAGGAAGATACCCGCGACACATAATAGATTAAAATAGGGAACAACAGGAAGCCACTTTCTAGAATAAACAATTGTTATAACCGGAACCGATACTAAAACTAGAAAGAGCATCAAAGGAATCACAAAAAACGCCACAGTAGTTAGATATCTTTTGAGAACAGAACCAGCTGATTTGGGGCTATCTGCATTAAAACCCGACATAACAGGAAATGCAACTTGCTCAACAACACTACTAAAACCGGTAGATGCAACATCGGATAGTTTTTTCCCTTGGCTGTAATAACCCATATCAACAGCTGTTGCATAACGACCAATCAAAAGGCCTTGAATGTTATTACCTATTGCATTTAGAATATTAGTCAAAAACATAAACCCGCCGAATCTAAATAATGCTTTAAATGCTTTGAGAGAAAAACTAAAACCTGGCCGCCAATCACACGTTATCCAAAGAATAATAGACTTAAAAAAGCCTACAGAAAGTATTTGAGCCACCAATGCCCACACGCCAAAACCACGATAAGCCAATATTATTGTGAGAATAACCGAAAGCAAATTTGACACAATATCTCTTATGGCCAATGCTTTAAATTGCAATTGTATCTGGAGGATGGCGACATGAACGATACTGAAAGAATTAATGATTAAGGATAAGCCCATAACTCTTAACACTCTCCCCAACAATGGAATATTATAAAAACGAGCTATAAAAGGGGCCGCCAGATAAATGATACCATATAAACAAATAGATAATAAAACATTCCAAATAAAAACGGTAGAAAGATCTGTCTGGGTAGGATTGTGTTTTTGAATTAAAGCCGACGCAAAACCACCATCTACGAAAGCCTGTGATAATGTAACAAATATCATAAGCATTCCGATGCAGCCATAATCATTGGGGCTTAACAAACGAGCCAAGACCATGCTTGAGATAAAATTGATAAGTAACGTGCCGAATTTTTGCACAATACTCCATGCGGTACCCCAGATGGTTTTTGAAGCCACACTTTCCGACATATCAACCAAACTAAAAGTTTTGAATGCAATATGGTAAATTTGAACAATTACCCCCTACAATCATCAATGACTGCCTTCGCTATCTTGCTATAGTAAAAACGCTTTGCTTTATCAGAACAAGAATGATTCATTAACGATTGGTACCAGCCTTTATCAGAGTAGACACGCTCAATTAATTCCTTGTAATACGTTTCATCACCACCATCCATCAAAATACAATTCCCTCCGATATCAACATGGTCAAATCCGTCTATTTTTGTAAAGGCACAAGGGACCTGGGATGCCACAGCTTGCTCCCATAGTACAGAATGGAGTCCAGGGAAGACCACCAAATCAGCCGCGTAGAAAAAACGATAAACCTCATTACTGGGTTGCCATCCTATGCACATAATCCGATCAGATTGTATCTTCTCGAAATAGTCCTCCAATTCTTCATTGATAGTGCCGAATACTAACAACTTAATACTATCAATCTGGATATTACTTATTGATTTTGCTAGGACATGAATGTTTTTGAGTGGATCAACCTTGCCACCTGTAACCACTAAGAAATCATTATCTTTGAGTCCATACTTTGCTCTAACAGTTTTTCTAATAACTTCTTTTTCTTCAAGCCGCATATTCTCATCATCAGCCCCCATAACAAGAAGTTTTATTTTATTCTCGGGAATACCATATACTTCCGACAAAAAAGTGCAACGAGAGGGCGTGACACCATAAAAACAATCTGACACCTTTAAAAGCGACGGAATAAGAGTATATCTATATATCACTTTATGAAGGAAACGAGTGATTGGTGATCGCAGACTATTAATATAGTCAGCATGGTTGTCAAAAACAATCTTTACGTTAGGAAGCGCCTTTTTTATGGATGGCAAACATTTATAATTAAAGCAACTAACAGAATGGGCAAAAATCAAATCCGGCTCCTCTGTCAATATTGCTGCTTTAAGGCCTCGCACCAATTGTAAGTGCTCACTAATTGCCTTACTCTTAAACATGGGGGCCAAACGTACCAGCTTGGTGCCATCATCAAGCATTCTATCGCCAACAGATTCTGTCTTATCCATCGCCACGCTACAAAAAATTGGAGCAATGATAGTAACGTCGTGCCCCATTATTTTATGGTAATGAGCTAATAGATTTTCTTGATAAGCATAAATCTCACTAAATGGGCTTGATATGCAAATATGTACAATTTTCATTATTCCTCTTCTCCAAGATATTGTTTATAGAACTCTACTACACGTTGTCCATAACTAGCAGGATTAGATCTAACATAATTATCAATATTATCTAAACATTGATTATATCGTATTGGATTACAGAGGCACCGGATACTATTGTCAATACTAGACATTGTCAACTCACACAATTCCCCAAAGCCCTTTTCTATTACTAATTCAGAAATACCAGTTTGATTGCTGACGACAACTGGTAAACCAGAGCCAATTATCTCGCCAACTGCGATACTCCACGCATCATAACGGCTGAGATGTATACCAGCATCATATTGAGAAATCTCTTTTTGTAATTCATCTTTCGGGAATGAGCCATGAAAATGAATATTCTTATAGTTCTCAAATGGCGTAAACTTACTCTTTTCAAGTTCTTCCATTTTACCATAGAGATGGATATGGTATTGGGGGTGTTTGCTAAACCATTCCATTAACAGATCACAACCCTTTTCTACAGAAACTTTCCCACAATAAACAAATGACTCTATAGTTCTTCCTTTCCCGATATGCTCCTTCGTTTTATATGACGAAGCTATTGATAATCCATTGTTTATTACATAATAATTTTTGTTAGGATAGTATTTTCGATACGAATTAGCAACATACTCTGATTGACATATAAAATTATCTTCATCAGCCATTAAATCATCCAGTAAATCAGCTCTTTTGCGTATATAATCCACATTAATCCCTACTCCAAGAGCCTCTAACTGTGGGGCGATTTCATCTACAATGAATTTTTCGCAAGGCAAATACACATCCGCAAAAGTCACTACTGAGGGGTGTTTTTTGCGGTAATCAGAGATAAATTTATAACAATAATTTGGCCAATAATGAATCACCTTTGCTTCATCCTTCTTAACTCTTCTTTTTAGGAAGAACTCAAACAAAGGACGTTCTTTTATCTTATCAAGCCATGTTATGTGTGGTTTGAATCTTAAATAATCGTAGATCGTAAATAAAAGGAGATTTGACGTGTTCACTCCTTTTACTTGCATTTTTTTAGACCCTGTAAATCTTTTAAGCCATTTTGGAAATAACTTAAAAGAGATAAACCTAAAACTCAAACCAGAATGCAGGAGGGACTCATATATTCTTTGAGCCCTTCCTGGCCTTGCTATTAAAAGGACATCTAATGACTGTTTCATTATTGATGTTATAACTGTATACTAATACTTTTCTATGTAACTATTCAGTCGTTTCGTGAACTTCTCTCCCCCTATTTCATTTAAATGTGTTTCGTCATAAAAATCATCGTACAAGAATGAGAAGTCAGATTCCATATCTATGTATTTAACAGCATATACGGAACAGATGTTTTCTATTTCTGCTTTTGCAAAAAGATTTTGAGACAAATTTTTTTCATATGCGCCCCAATAGTAAGGCGGTGAAACAAGAACTACTTGAACTTTACTATCATTCAGCATTGTGATAATAGATATCAAATACTGCTTCTCCCTTATAATGAAGCCACTCTTTCCACCGACTGTATATCTATCTAATTTACCATAGCCTAACGGTTCAATGCGATCTTTGAGGTAATGATTATTTCTAGTTCCCAGAGAATCACACCCAACCATATCTACATGCTGAACATAATACTGAAAAACTTTGTTAACAGCCAAACGAGGGTTTAGACTCTCATACATATATTTGAAAGGAAGTTTACCATCATAATCAATATGCATATACTTGTGGTAGTACCTACTTCTGTCTGTTAATCCTTTATCAGAATTACTATTCCCCACGTCAAAATACCCTATTGGTAAAACGACCAACTTAAGATTTGGCATATATGGCAACAGTTCTTTCAGTATAAAATAACTATCTCTAAATGTTTGATTCGAATTACTCAAATTAAAAGCAGGCATACAGAGGAATTCTGGTTTAAAATCATCATACAACTGAGAGTGTCCTATTGCAACGGCTTCTATGCTCCCTCCGTTTGTCTTTACATAATTATACTTATAGCTGTAAGAGTTGGGTATTTGCCCAACAATAATCTCAAGCATCACAAAGAACAGTAACAATGGCGTACAGAACAAACCGATATATTTCAAAAATTTCTTCATAGCCGCTTAGAATTGGAAATAAATAAAGGTTTGACTTGCTCCAGCAAAATATGCAATTGCCATCAATAAAAGATAATACACGCCCCATCGAACTATCCGGCTTTGAAATAGTTTTATATCCCCAAACTGAAGTGCATGTTGCTTATCTCTTTGTAACCATTCTATTAACATTAGAATTGCACATAGTATCAATTCTTGCCTCCCAAAAACAGGCCCTTTGAGGAACCCGCTTGTGAACATCGTCGAGAAAAAATCCACTGCCTGGGTCATTGACTCCGCCCTAAAGATAATCCATCCGAAAACAGCCAATACGAATGTTAGCGGTATTCTAGCAAAATCTTTATAGTTAAACCAAAAGTGCCTCCCCCATCCGACTATTTTAGGCTCATCTTGTCGCTTCGTATTAATGCCCAATATATTGTATATATTCAATATCACAGCATGGTATAAACCCCAACACACAAACGTCCAGTTCGCACCGTGCCACAATCCACTGACACCCCATACTATAAACACATTTCGAATCGTTTTCCACTTCGAGCATCGGCTACCTCCCAACGGGAAATAGATATAATCACGGAACCATGTGGTCAATGAGATATGCCACCTACGCCAGAACTCCGGTATGCTGCGAGAAAAATATGGGAAATTAAAGTTGCGCATCAAATCAATGCCAAACAATCGAGCGCAACCGATAGCAATATCAGAATAACCCGAGAAATCACAGTAGATTTGAAAAGTGAATAGAATGCCCAGTATGAGAAGCATCAAACCTGACAATTCCTGGTACTGTCCCCAGTATTGATTAACGATAGCAGCACAATTATCCGCAACTACCAACTTCTTGAAAAAACCCCATAGCATCTGACGCAAACCATCCACAGACTTGGCGTAATCGAAACGCCTTTCCTTCTGGAATTGTGGCAAGAGATTAGTAGCACGTTCTATGGGGCCAGCCACAAGTTGTGGGAAGAAACTGATGTATGCGAAGAACTCAATCGGGTCGTGAGTCGCTTTAATACTATGCTTATAAACATCGATGGAGTAACTCAATGCCTGGAAAGTGTAGAAGGAAATGCCTACGGGCAAAATAATCTTGAGCGTAACCCATCCCAATTCATATCCAAAAACTCCGCTCATTAAAGAACTCAAGCTATCTACAAAGAAATTGTAATATTTAAAGAATCCTAATATTGCAAGGTTTATGACAATATTCGCTGCGCTTATTGTTTTTTGTATACCTCTTCGCCCTTCATATTGTTCCAAAAGTAGCCCGCTAGCATAACTGCACAATGATGTGAAGACAATGAGTAACAAAAACCGCCAGTCCCACCATGAATAGAAGACATAACTTGCCACAACGACAAGCAAATTCTGCCAGCGCTTGCTCTTAAACACAAACCAATAGAGTAGGAATACTATTGGCAAGAATAAAAGGAATTCGTATGAGTTAAACAGCATATATATGCTATTGTTTACATAAATCTAAGAGTACCTGAATTAATCTCTTCTTTCATCTCGTCAATCACCTTCAAAAGGTACTGGCCATACTGATTCTTCAGCATGGGTTTAGCCAACTCGCGCATCTTATCCTCACTAATCCAGCCGTTTCGATATGCAATACCTTCAAGACAAGCAACCTTCAATCCTTGACGCTTCTCAATCACCTCTATGAAGGTACTTGCTTCAGCAAGAGAGTCGTGTGTGCCTGTATCAAGCCAGGCGAAACCTCGGCCAAATACCTGTACTTTCAGTTCACTATCTTTCAAGAACTCCTGGTTCACCGTAGTAATTTCCAGCTCACCACGAGCTGATGGCTTGATGTGTTTGGCCACGTCAACAACCTTATTGGGATAGAAATACAAACCCACCACAGCATAATTACTCTTTGGCTCTTTCGGCTTTTCTTCTATGCTCAAACAATTGCCTTGACGGTCAAACTCAGCTACACCATAGCGTTCAGGATCTGATACCCAATAACCGAATACAGTGGCTTTTCCATTTTGCTCCGCATCGTGAACAGCATTACGAAGCAGGTCCGTAAAGCCGCTACCATAGAAGATGTTATCACCTAATACCAAGCAGGCAGAGTCATTGCCAATAAACTTCTCACCAATAATAAAAGCTTGCGCTAACCCATCAGGTGAAGGCTGCTCTGCATACTCGAAGTGTACTCCATAATCGGAGCCATCACCAAGCAAGCGTTTGAATCCCGGCAGGTCGTAAGGTGTGGATATAATCAGAATTTCTCTAATACCTGCCAGCATCAGCGCACTGATGGGATAATAAACCATCGGTTTATCGTAAATGGGTAACAATTGTTTGCTAACTCCCTTGGTAATCGGGTAAAGTCTGGTGCCGGAGCCTCCAGCTAGTACTATTCCTTTCATATCTATATAATTGAATTGTCTTAAAAAATATGTATACAACTACTCTTGCGACACTTCTCTCCATTCAGATTTCCATGCGTTACCAACCTTACGGTTAGTAGCTCTATACGTTTTATCTTTTACCTTCACGGTTCGACCTTGGACTGAAGATGACCAACCTATAGCTGATGACGGGAGTGCATCTAAGACTTCTATAATGCCTGATATTACCATTGAATTATCTCGGTACTCACCATTATTATAAAAAGGTTTTAAATCTCCTTGCCTATAAAGAATCTGCCCTTGTTTGTATGGATTGTTGCCAACAAATGAGACCTCAAATCTATTACCTTCATACTCGGTCAAAGAGGAGTTTACGAAAACAAGAGGCCCCATATTGTTCTCGATTTTGGCATCTGAAATTGTAACCATCCACGTTGCATTGCACTGTGCCACATAAGGTGGTATGTCATATTCTTTCCCATCTTTACCTTTATAAGTTATTGGTAAAAAATTGTTTAATTTGTCAAGCTTTTGGGGGTCATTCCAATTAAAAGCATCCGAAGAACTTGTAAAGGTTAAACTGGCGATGTTTTCATTTCCCGGGTAAAAGAAATACCTAAAAACCTGATATTGGTTTGAGTAACTTAATGGGCCTACAAATGCCTGTTTGGTAACAGCCTTAGGACTATATATTGTTCTATAGTAGTCTATAAAATTATTTGAGATTATTGCTCCATTATAATAGGACCACTCAAAGCACGAGTTATCATTGAGCTCAGCTCCGCCATTGATATAATTGAATGATATTGTGGCATCAGTCATACCACTAGAAGTATTTTCGTTTTTTGAGAAATAGTAGACAGTTAAGAAAGTATTATGAGAAATATCGCTAATCTGGCTTAAAGGAGTGTCATAAAACAATGAACCAAAATTCGAAATGTTACATCCTGTTATAACTAACCCATTGCATTCACAATTATCAAAGAAACGGACATTTAAATCACGTTTCCCAGTTATGCATGTTCGCTCAATACTACCTCTGATAACAGCATTCTTAAACAGTTTTACACCATCTTCTACTTTTATTCCCCCAGACTCTTTGGGCACGTAAGAGCCATTCTTAATTGGTGTACAGCCCAACATATTTAATTTAAGGTCTATATATTTGTTATCCATCAGATTAAGAGTTCCAGTCACTCTATAAATACAACCTGATGGGAAATATAGCACTTTCCCAGATGAAGAAGATTCTTTTAGGGCTAAACGTAAAGCGTTTGTATCATCCTTCTTACCATCACCTATCGCTCCAAACATCTGAGGAGTAAGATAATCATATTGTACAATAGCTTTAGAACTACTGGCACAAGAAAATATCAGCAATATGGTCAACAAGACAGTTGGGAATATAGCAATTTTGTAAAAAGAATGAAGTGTCATGATTAATAACTTATGTCACCCTGATAAAGAATTGGCATTGACTAAGAGATCGCTTTTTTCAGTGTCGAGTGCAGTTAGCTCTCGACACTGAAAAAGACATAATATTAAATATGTTCCTCAAATCCACGGAAATGAACGTTCAACTCGTGAAGGTGTTCCAGTAGGGTTCCAAGAGGTGTGCCTGCAGTCATCTTTGCAAAGGCATTCACGTCCTTAGGGAAGCACTTGCCGCCATAACCGAACTTGCCATCGGGGCCAGGGACATAGGTGTGGGTATCGTTGATATAGCCTGACAAAAGGACGCCAGTGTGCACCTTGCGCCAGTCTGCACCCATCTGCTCGCAATATTCACGGCATGCATTGAAGTAGGTTACCTTATAAGCACCAAACACGTTGTGCATATACTTGGTGAGCTCAGCCTCCAGTGGTGTCATAACGGTAAACTTCTTGCCCACAAAGATCTTGGTGAGCAGTTCGTGTGCACCCGTGAACACCATTGTCTGCTTCTTGAAGTCCTCAATATGCGTACGCTCGGTCAAAAACTCGGGCATATAGTGAACCTTATGGCCGGTCTCCTTAGAGAGACGGTCACTAGTACCAGGGAGAATAGTGGTACGAACAAAAACGGGAACATCAGGAAGCTTGGTAATCAGCTCCTTCATCAGTGTCAAATCCTGCGTACCGTCATCTTCTGTAGGCACATGAATCTGCAAGAATGCAATATCAATACTGCTCAAATCATCATTATACCCCTTTGGAGGGTCACTAATGAAAAGTTTGCACTCAGGGTTGTTGTGTTCCAACCAATCTTTAAGGGCTCCACCTACGAAGCCACATCCAATAATTCCAACGTTAATCATATTTCTTTCTATTGTAGATAATTAATACTTCCTCCACACCATCTTATTCACAACGCCAACGTAGCTCTGAATAATCCTGACCACCTTGGTGCTCACATTCTCATCGACGTAATCAGGAACAGGAACACCAGGCTTTGCATCTTTTATGAGTTCCACAGCCACATCCACGCTCTGCAGCAGGCCCTGGGTATCGATACCGCTGAGTACGAAGCAGCCTTTGTCCAGCGCCTCGGGACGCTCGGTGCTGGTGCGGATGCACACGGCCGGGAACGGATGGCCAACGGAAGTGAAGAAACTGCTCTCCTCTGGCAGGGTGCCGCTGTCGCTCACCACAGCGAAGGCGTTCATCTGCAGGCAATTGTAATCGTGGAAGCCAAGCGGTTCGTGCTGAATCACTCGTTTGTCAAGCTGGAACCCTGACGCCTCGAGACGCTTTCTGGAACGAGGATGGCAACTATAGAGGATGGGCATGTCGTACTTCTCCGCCATCTTGTTGATAGCTGTGAAGAGGCTCAGGAAGTTCTTTTCAGTGTCGATATTCTCCTCTCGGTGGGCACTCAACAAAATATACTTTCCCTTCTGCAATCCAAGTCTCTTATGGATATCACTGGCTTCAATCTCAGCGAGGTTGTTGCGGAGTACCTCTGCCATCGGGCTGCCGGTGACGTAGGTGCGCTCCCTGGGAAGGCCGGTATCGGCCAGATATCTTCTGGCGTGCTCGCTGTAGGCCATATTCACATCGCTGATGATGTCCACGATGCGGCGGTTGGTCTCCTCGGGCAGGCATTCGTCCTTGCAGCGGTTGCCGGCTTCCATGTGGAAGATGGGGATGTGCAGGCGCTTGGCGCCGATGACGCTCAGGCAACTGTTGGTGTCTCCCAACACCAGCACGGCATCCGGCTTTACCTCAACCATCAGCCGGTAGCTCTTTGCGATGATGTTGCCCATTGTCTCCCCCAAATCATTGCCTACGGCTTCCATATAGATGTCCGGATCCTTCAGTTTAAGGTCCTTGAAGAAAACACCGTTGAGGTTGTAGTCGTAGTTCTGGCCGGTGTGCGCCAGGAGGCAGTCGAAATACTTGCGGCATTCATTGATTACCGCTGCGAGACGGATAATCTCCGGGCGGGTGCCGACAATAATCAGGAGCTTGAGTTTTCCGTTATTCTTGAATTGTGCCATATTCTTTATTTAACTGGTTCAAAGAAGGTGTCCGGTTTCTCCGGATTAAATATCTCATTGCAGTACATTACCGTCACGAGGTTTTCGGTGTCGGAGAGGTTGATGATGTTGTGCGTGTAGCCGGGCAGCATATGCACAGCCTCAATCTTGTCACCACAGACCTCGAACTCGATTACCTCGTCGGTGCCGACCTTGCGTTCCTGTATGAGGGCATGGCCGCTCACTACTATGAAGAACTCCCATTTGGTGTTGTGCCAGTGCTGCCCTTTGGTGATGCCGGGTTTGGAGATGTTCACGCTCACTTGACCGCAGTCGAGAGTCTTCACCAGTTCGGTAAAAGAGCCCCGCTCGTCAACGTTCATCTTGAGCGGAAAGGCCACCTTTTCCTTGGGAAGATAGCTCAGATAGGTGCTGTAAAGTTTCTTTTCGAAGGATCCCGCCGGAATCCGAAGTACCACCAGGCTTGCGGGCTGGGCTGCGAAACTCTTCAGCAGTTCCACGATGCGGCCGAGGGTGGCCCTGTGGGTGACGGGAACATAGCAGTAGCGGCCGTCTCCCTTGGGTAGCACTTCCAAGCCTTCGAACTCGCAGCGGTGCTCCTCACCCTTAAGGGCGGATATCATCTCATCG
>JAEEGL010638983.1_pt1 | contig 15680 bp, 11 predicted proteins | sample 9134231 | NCBI WGS metagenome assembly JAEEGL01 (sample SAMN16246548, study PRJNA631951) | gut metagenome | biome: gut microbiome; feature: rumen; material: fiber-attached | host: Bos | place: Iran: Karaj | collected 2018-10
AAGGTCGTGATTAAGTGAGTGAAGTGAAAGCTCACTTACACTTCCGAACGTGAACGAGCTCGAGCTTTAGCTCAAGGTCGTGATTAAGTGAGAATAAAGCAGAGCTTGCTCAACAATAAAAATCGGACTGACTAAACATCAGTCCGATTTTTTGTTGGGTGACATCAGGGACAGGTACGTGTTTCACATAACAACAGCAGGCTCCTGAAGTGGGAGTCTGCCGTTGTATATCCTTGATCCGCTTTGTCTGTTGTCTGATGAACAGAAGCAGGTCACTATACTCGAATAATCATGGGGACGGTTCTGGTGATCATTTGAAATAATTGAGTAACTTTGCAAACAATATTGAAGATATGGTAAACGAAAACAATGAGGCGAAAAGAGATTTGACAATGTTGTCAAATGGACTGGCAACAAGTGATTCTGAATTGGATTACGTTTTATAAATAACAATGCCAGAGGGCTGGTGAGTGACGCAACAGATCAAGGGACTCTCTGCTCCACTTTAGAGGGCTTTAGTCATACTTCACCTATACTTTACCCAAGCATCACCCTGCTTTCAGGCTTACTCTTCAGTAAGGGAATAGTATCGGTGAAGCGAGGGTGAAGCGAAGGAAGAGCGAAGATAAAGGCTGGCAGAAGTATTTGAGATAAGCAAATGGGTCTATTTTAGAAAAATGAAAAGAAAAGTAGAATTTTCTTTTGTGCTTTCCGCTTTTATTACTAAATTTGCAGACATAACCTTTGTATATGGAAACATTTATGTTCTTAGGTTTTGGCCTTGACGCCTGGATCACCATCGTAACGGTGCTGGGCATGTTCACTATCTTGTTGTTTACCAAGTGGCGCAGCGACCTGGTATTCCTTGGAGCCATCGGCGTGCTCTACGTCACGGGAGTGCTCGATGCTAAGGAGGCTTTCTCGGGCTTCAGCAGCTCATCGGTCATTACCGTTGGCGTCCTGTTCGTCGTCGTGGCCGGACTGACACATACCGGTGTGCTGCAATGGATCGTGAAACATCTGCTCGGTACACCCGGTAGTTATGCAAAGGCGGTAACGCGACTCATGGTGCCCGTAGCCGTACTCAGCTCGTTCCTTAGCAATACGACCGTCGTGACGCTCTTTGTCAACATCGTCAAGATGTGGTCGAAGAAACTCGGAATCTCGCCTTCGAAGCTGCTTATCCCCCTGAGCTATGCCTCGGGTATGGGTGGTGTCTGTACGCTTATCGGTACACCACCGAACCTGATTATCAGCGGACTCTACGAGGAGAAGACGGGCGTGGCCATGAATATCCTGACAACGACCATACCCGGTCTGTTCTGTCTGGCCGTTGGCATACTGTCAATCATTGCCATGCGCAGGTTGCTGCCCGACAGAAAGGCACCTGAGAGTGCTTTCGAGGCAACAGCAGAATATACCGCTGAATTGCTGGTGCCATCGGACAACCCCTACATTGGTAAGACGTTGGGTGAGGCCGGTCTGTTCCACGTCAATGGCGGAAGCTTGATAGAGATGTATCATTTCGACAATATCCCTTCGCCCGTCAGCGAGGATGAGTATATCATGGGGGGTGACCATCTGGTCTATGCCGGACAGATAGACGAGATTATAGACATGGCGTTAAGCCACCAGCTAGTGAGCGCTGAACGCCACGTCTTCACCATGAGTGAGGTAGACAATAACCGCCAGTTGCGCACAGCCTACGTTAACTTCGGCAGCAGTCTGATAGGTACCACCATTGGAGGCAGTACGTTCGAGAAGGACAACAATCTGATGTTGGTGGCTGTTGCCCGACGCGGTAAGCGCATCAATCAAGGACCGCGTCAGGTGGTGTTACAGGCTGGCGACACGCTGCTCTTTATCTGTCCGAAACACTTAAACGTCAACACCGCTGCGCTCACCGCCGACCTCCACTTTTTCGACTCCGAGGAGATTCCAAATATCGGACGCGGAACGCTCGTCTCGACGTTCATCATGATAGCAATGGTAGCCCTCTCGGCATTGGGTGTCATGCCGCTGTTGCAATGCGCCTTCCTGGCTGCCGCAGCCATGCTCATCTGCCGCTGCTGCAACATGGATCAAGCTATGAAAGCCATCAACTGGGAAATCCTTATGGTCTTCGCTGGCAGTGCTGTCCTCGGTCTCGCCATTCAGAAGACGGGTCTTGCCGAGCAGCTGGCAAACGGTATCCTTGACATCTGCGGCACCAACCCACTCGTAGTAATGACTGCCGTCTGTTTCGTCGGCACCTTTATCACTGAGTTCATATCAAATACGGCGGCGGGAGCCATGTTCTTCCCCATCATGTATGAGGCTGCTGAGAAATTGGGCTACGATCCCTTCCCCTTCCTTGTTGCGTTGATGGTTAGTGTCAGCAGTAGCTTTGCCACGCCTATCGGCTCACCGACCCATATGCTGGTCTACGGCCCGGGCGGCTATCGCTTCAGCGATTTCATGCGCATCGGCCTGCTGATGAACATCATCATCCTGGTCGCTAATATCCTCATCGTGAATATCGTGTATCCATTGACACCATTACCATAGCCAACACTTGTGGCTGGCAAGCGTATCCGCTCAGAACATCTGACTGACGCGACGAATGCCAGCCACAAGGGCGTCAACTTCCTCTTTGGTGTTATAAAGGGCAAAGGAGGCACGAACGGTACCTGAGATGCCGAGACGATCCATCAAGGGCTGGGCACAATGGTGACCAGTACGGACTGCAATGCCTAAACGATCCAATAGGGTGCCCATATCCAAGTGGTGGATATTGCCAACGTTGAAACTCACAACTGCATCTTTTAGTGTAGAGTGTAGAGTGTAGAGTGTAGAGTTTGCTGCCGCCGTACTTGGTCCATAAATGTGCATATCAGGAATGGTCTGCAATTGCTCCATGCAATAACGCGTCAATTCGTATTCATGTTCATGAATGGCATCGAAACCAATGTTATTGACATAATCGATGGCTGTGGCGAGTCCATGAGTGGCGATATAGTCAGGTGTGCCAGCCTCGAACTTAAAGGGCAGACGTTCGAAGGTGGTCTTTTCCCACGTCACTTTGTCAATCATCTCTCCCCCACCCTGATATGGGGGCAGGCGGTCGAGCCATTCCTCTTTGCCATAGAGCACACCAATGCCCGTAGGTCCGTACATCTTATGACCGCTGAAAGCAAAGAAATCGCAGTCCATTGCCTGCACATCTACTTTGAAGTGAGGCGCACTTTGGGCACCGTCCACTAAAACAGGAATGCTATGCTCGTGGGCTATACGGATGATGTCCTCGACAGGATTGACTGTTCCTAAAACATTGCTGACGTGAGCAATGCTGATAAGCTTCGTGCGCTCGGTGATGTGTGTCTCGACTGAATCGAGACACACACGACCGTCGTCGGTTATGGGAATATGGCGAACCACGATGCCCCGCTTTTGGGCCTGAAGTTGCCACGAAACGATATTAGAATGGTGCTCCATCTCTGTCACCAGCACCTCGTCGCCTGCCTGCATCTGAGATTCGCAGAACGACGAAGCCACCAGATTGATAGCCTCCGTGGTACCACGTGTAAAGACAATCTCTTCCGTCTTGCGGGCATTGATAAACTGGCGCACTTTTTCACGGGCAGCCTCATGCAGGTCAGTGGCCTGTTGCGAGAGATAGTGAACACCACGATGCACGTTGGCATTCACATTCAGGTATTCGTCACGCATTGCATCCAACACACAGAGCGGTTTCTGCGTGGTGGCAGCATTATCGAGGTATATTAACGGCTTTCCATAAACATCGCGTGAAAGAATCGGAAAGTCCTGTCGTATCTTTTCTACATTAAACATGAAACATTGAACATTAATCGATTTTCAGCGCCATCATTGTCAGGTCGTCGTTGGGAGCAGCACCATTACGATGCTTCTCTACTTCGTCATGTAAGTATTCTATGACCTGTTGTGCATTGTCGAAGTGGTTGTTTTGTAATATCTGGAGCAGGCGATCGTCGCCAAACTGCTCTTGCTGGTGGTTTTCGGCTTCGTTCAGTCCGTCGCTGTAAATGAACAAGGGCCGGCCCTTGACATCTTCTATGGATTCGCCCACAAATTCCAAGCCAGGCCACAAGCCAATAGGGGCATTGCTCTCCATCTCCATGAACTTGCCATCGAAGATAGGCGGGTTATGTCCTGCGTTACAAAAATCCATACGTCCTGTATTCAAATCGATATATGCGATGAACATTGTAACAAACATACCATTGTCATTATGTTCTGTAAACTCGTCATTCAGTCGGGTGGCTATCTCCTGAGGCACACACTTCTCTCGAGCCAGCGCACGGAACATACGCGTGGCCTGCCCCATAAAGAGGGCTGCAGGCACTCCCTTGCCGCTTACGTCACCCAGGCAGAAATAGAGATGGTCATTCTCCAACAGATAGTCGTAGAGATCACCGCCTACCTCCTTGGCTGGCATCATGTAAGCATAAAGGTCAAGTCCCTTATGATGTGGGAACTCATTAGGCACGATAGAGCGCTGAATATCTCGTGCAATACGCAGTTCGCTCTCAATACGCTCTTTAGCGGTTGTTGTTTCCTCCAGTTTGTCGTAAGCCGTCTGCAACTTTCCATGAGCCTCCTCCAGTTTTTGGTGGGCAGCTGCCAAGCGGTGAGTAGCGTTGCGCTTATGCAACGTATAGACGATAAAGAAGATGATTATCAGTACCAACGCAACACCTGTGCTTACCAAACGCTGGTGATTGAGCTTAGCTTGATGTTGCGCTATCTCTGCTTCCTTGCCTTGTGTGTCGTAGATGGTTGCCAACTCGGCAGTAGCACTATGCTTTTGAGCTGTGATAGCTGAGTCGAGCAGGGTCAGGATATTGGCAGCAATGATACGAGCCGAATCACGTCGTCCTGCTTCCAGATTGGCACGGAACTTGGGCAGCATATATAACTGGATATTGTCGAGTGACAGTTCCTTGCCTGTCTGTTCGAACATCTCATCCAAATAACGATAGTTGTCGGCAGCCTCACGATAGCGCTGGGCAGCCACCAGATAATCGTTGGCATTGATACGGCCCTGTCCTGTCTTCGAATATTCCGTTTTCAAGAACTCCTGATAGGCCTTTGCTGCCTCTTTAGGTTTGTTCAGTCCCTGCATAGCCACAGCACGCATGATTTCAATGCGTCCCTGATACTCGTCAAAGTATTCGACACGAGCATCAGCACGCTCACGATATTTGCCCAGCAACATCTCTGTACGGTCTATCCAGTAGATGGATTCTGCATAGCGACGGGTATTGATATACGCCATACTAGTATATACCGTACCCAACACGGCCTCCTGAAAACCACGACTGGTCTTATCTGTCTGCCAACGGTTGGCATAGTGGCCACGGGCTGCATAGAAACTTTTCTGGGCCTCATCATCCTGACCAAGATTCAACTGACAGCAGCCGATATTGTTCAACAGAATAGCGTAGTCGATGTCCGAACCGATACCCGTCTTATCCATACGGGCAATGGCTGGTATGGCTACACTTAAAGAACCTTCAAAATCGCCTTTCACCAACAGCAACTCAGACAGACGACGAGCCACCTTGTTGTAACTTAGCTGATCATGATCATCCTTGACCTCACACTCGAGGGCCTTCTTATAGCACATTTCAGCCATACGGTACTGACCCTGATGATAATAGGCAGTACCACGCCAACGATTGGCATTCAGTTCTGTTAGGTCACCAAACAATTCAAAACTATCAGCCATCACTATCATGTGTGAGTAGCGTTTGTAGACGCCCTCGTTAAACAGCACACTGTCGACATGCGATGAAACGGGACCAGTCTTATGATTCCTGGCACACGACATCATCATGACGAATGCCATGATGAATAGTGAGGCGATATGGAAAAGTCTAGTTCTTTGCATATATTTACTTACATAGTTGGCATCCTTTGCATTTATTCAGCTCTCCCCTGAAACGCTTCTCCACCAGATAGTGCAGGCGGTCGCGCAGAGGTTCGAGTTGCATCTTGTCGATGACCTCGTTGATGAAGGCATTCTGCAACAACACCTTGGCCTCCTCTAAAGAAATGCCACGTTGGCGCATATAGAAGAGGGCAGCATCGTTCAGCTGTCCGACGGTAGAGCCGTGAGCACACTTCCCATCGTCAGCTTAGATTTACAGCATGGGTTGAGTGTACATACGTGCCTCCTTATTGGCTGTCAGGTTCTGATTGGTCATCTGCGAAGTCGTCTTCTGGGCACCGTGTTCTACCAATACCCTACCAGCAAAAGCACCCGTCGCTTGATTGTCGAGCACATATTTATAAAGCTCGTTCGATGTGCAATGAGGCACTTTATGGGTAATCAGCGTGTTGTTGTCCACATGCTGATGCTTGTCGGCTATCACACAACCATAGCACTGGCATTCAGCGCCCTCGCCAGAGAAAGTCAAATCGAGCTTGTTGCGTGTGACACCATTGTGGAGCGTGATGACGTTGTGGTTGACACGACTATCACGCTGCTGGTCGATATAGACGTTGCTGACACGTACATTCTTATGATGCGTCTCCTCCAGACAGTAGAGATCGAGGGATGCATTGGCACCCACATAGGCCTCAATGACCTGAGTGGCCAGGAAGTTACGGTCGTCAGCGGCATGGTCGCAGAACAGCATTTTCAGTTCAGCGCCCTCCTCGAGTATGATAAGCACGCGACGATTCACCATCAAGTCGACATCGCTACGCAGGATGTTGATAACCTGAATGGCACGATCGACCTTAATATTCTTAGGCACATAAACGTAAAGGCCATCCTGAGCCAGCATCGTATTCAAATCGGTGGTGGCATCATTGGCCTTACCAGCCAACTGGTTGTAATATTTTTCGAGGAACGAGGAATGAGGAACGAGGAACGAGCTATGTTCTTTCAGTGAGCCGATGATAACTCCGTTGGGTAATTTTGGTGTGGTTTGAGGTATTCTCGTTCCGCCTTCCTCGTTTTTCCCTCCTCGATAAAAAGAGTCGTTGACGACGAAATAGAGACTCGTTGACAGGTTGGGAACATCACAACGGAAAGCGCTGTAAGGGTCGACGGGTATCGTCAAGCGATTCAGGTTCAGACCGTAGTCTGGAGCAAAGAGCTTCTGGATGTCTGTGTATTTATAACGCTCGACCTTTTGAGTGGGGAAACCACTCGATGCAAAGCGCTCAAAGGCCTCGTCCCGCACGTTGTTCATCACGTCACTGCTATGTTCGTGAATCATCGTGCGACACTCCTTGTACAGGTCAATATATTGTTTCTCAGAGCCTAAAGTAATCATAATTACTAATTTCTAATTACTAATTAAAACTACTCTTCTCCTATCTCTTCTTTGATCCAGTCGTAACCATGCTCTTGTATCTGTACTGCCAGTTCTGGACCACCTGTCTTGACAATACGACCCTTGTACAGCACATGAACGAACTGGGGGCGTATCATTTCCAGCAAACGGTCGTAGTGCGTGATGACAATACATGACGTCTCTGGGGTCTGCAGCTTGTTTACACCCTCGGCAACAATACGCATAGCATCAACGTCAAGACCAGAATCCGTCTCGTCCAGAATGCTCAGCTTAGGCTCCAGCATAGCCATTTGAAAAATCTCATTGCGCTTCTTCTCGCCCCCACTGAAACCCTCGTTGACAGAACGGTTGGCCAGTTTTGAGTCGAGTTCCACCACTTTGCGCTTTTCGCGCATCAGTTTCAAGAACTCAGCGGCATTCATCGGTTCCTGGCCCTCATATTTACGCTTTTCGTTGATAGCCGCCTTCATGAAGTTAGTCATTGAGACACCCGGAATCTCTACTGGATACTGGAACGAAAGGAACAGGCCTTCGTGAGCCCTGTCCTCAGGCTTCATGTCCAACAGGTTCTTACCATTAAAATAAGCCTCACCCTCTGTTACTTCGTAAAGTGGATTACCCACTAACACGGCACTGAGTGTTGACTTACCAGAACCATTGGGACCCATAATGGCATGCGTCTCACCGTCGTTGACGACGAGGTCAATACCCTTCAATATTTCTTTCTCGCCAATGCGAGCATGTAAGTTCTTAACTTCTAACATATCTTACTTATCGTTTATCACTCATCACTTCTCACTATTCACTTTTCATTAGAACGCAGTTCGCTATAAGCAGCTGCCACACTGCCCGCCTCCAGCAAACGTTGTTGAGCCTCATCATAGTTCAAGCCTAACATCTCTTGAAGCATGCGTGTACCCCGGTCTACCAACTTGGCGTTCTTGAGCTGCATCTTAATCATGCGATTGCCCTTGACACGACCCATGCGAATCATGAGGGCTGTAGAAATCATGTTAAGCACCATTTTCTGGGCAGTACCACTCTTCATACGACTGGAACCTGTTACGAATTCGGGGCCCACAATGGTTTCGATAGGATAATCGGAAACTTCAGCCAAAGGTGTGTTAGGATTACTGGTGATGCACCCCGTTAGCAGTCCGTTCTGTTTGGCCAGTTTAATGGCGCCAACGACGTAAGGTGTATAACCTGAGGCTGCAATACCCAGCACCGTATCAATAGCTGTTGGCTCATGAGCCTGCAAATCCTTCCAGCCCTGTTCTGTGATATCCTCGGCTTTCTCAACTGCATGGCGCAATGCCCTGTCACCACCAGCAATTATACCTATCACCTTGGTGTCTGAAACACCAAACGTTGGCGGCAACTCGCTGGCATCCAGCACACCTAATCGGCCACTGGTGCCCGCACCGATATAGAACAATCGGCCACCTTTCTTCATACGCTTTTCAAGCGCCTCGACAAAAGGTTCTATTTGGGGGATTGCCTTCTTGACAGCTTCAGCAACGCGATAGTCTTCTTCGTTGATGTGCTGCAACAATTCTGACACAGACATCTCTTCGAGATGGTCGAAATGTGAGGGCTGTTCTGTAATCTTTACCGATTTCATGCTGCAAAGGTACGAAATAAAGTGAAAAGTGAAAAGTGAAAAGTGAAAAATTTGCTTCCGCTATGAAATAATATATAAATTATTTCGTATTTTTGCAGGCAAAAACTGTAACCAAACAAGAAACGCTTATGAAAAAATCACTATTCACTGCGCTCTTTGCGCTCTTCGCAGTAGGTATCAACGCACAAACCTATCCTCCCAAGAACACACCGCAGCTGGAGTTTGCCTTACAACTAAGGGTGACGCTGGGCGAAACTTTCAGTATCAACAACACCCAACACGGCCGTCGCACGGTGATTCCTATTACAGGTGGTACTTTCGAAGGTCCTGACATCAAGGGAACGATTATCAACGGAGGTGCGGACTACCAGCTAAACGGTGCTGACGGACGTACGGAACTCGAAGCCATCTATTGCATCAAGACGGATGATGATGTCTACATTCATGTGCGCAATCGCGGCATCATCGCCAGCGGTAAGGATGCTGACGGCAAACCCACCTTCTACTTCAAGGCCGCTCCACAGTTTGAAGCACCTGCCGACAGTAAATACGGTTGGCTGAACAATGCCCTCTTTGTCTGCGAACCAGAATGGTCACAAGGCTTCAAGGGCATCGTCCTTAATGTCTGGAAAGTAAAATAAGCTACTTGTCTATCATACGATAATTGCCGCTCAAGTGCATGAAGGCAAAGAGACGGAGCAATCCATCGTAGTAAGCATCGAAATAGCCATCGTCAAAGGGTTCGTGGCGTGCCTTCCAAAGGGCATCTACGAACGCTTTCTTTTTCTCGTGTTTGCACAGAATGGATGCGGCAGCCAATGTACTGACGAGACCGATGCTATGGCGTAGTTTCCGAAAACCGCCTGCCTGCAGGATTTCGTCGCCCTCAGGCAACGAACCGTCAACACGATACTGATCTACAAACGTATCGATGCCCTGACTATAGAAGAAGTTCTGAATCCGCTCACCATACTGACGCTGCCAGACCGCGTCTGCACCACTCCATTCGTAGTCGAGCGTGATGTTCATGGGCACGCGCCACGAGTCATATCGGAAGTTAGAACTGCCATTACGACGACCACCAAAGCCAGCCATTAATGTACCGTCATAGTTGCACATATCAGGATTCAGACCCGTCTTCTCGTTGATGCACTTATGCAAGAACGCACGGCTCTTCTCAGCACAGTCGAGCCAGTAGTCAGAACGTCCGTCGTCCGCATATTTAGCCCACACCTCATAGAAGGCCGGGATATGATAGCTGGGGTCTGTAAAACGCTGTCCGAAGCCATCGGGGGTGAAGGTGATAAGTCGTGTCTCTGGGTCGATCAGGTATATCTTCTGCGGTCCCTGTTGCTGAGGACCGAAACCAGGGAAACCTCCGCCACCACGTCGAGGTTCAGGTATGTACTCTCTTGGCTGGATGCTGTTCAAGATATGCTGAGCCTCAGCTTTATAATTGATGCCCGTTTGGTCGCCCCAACGGTTGGAGGCAAACAACAACGCTGTAATGAAATACAGTTCGCCATCGCTGGCAGCACCCTCTGCATTGTGGGTTCCATCAACCTTGCAACTCCAAGCGAAATAACCCTCACGCTGCCCATTTTGATGCTGCATGTATTTCTTGCTCCAGCGCCATAAACGGTCGAAGATGTCCTTCTCATTCATCTGCACGGCAATCATCATGCCGTACGACATGCCCTCAGTACGGGCATCGTGGTTCTTGATGTCAGAGACATAGCCCAGCGTATCGCCCACCTCAAAGTAGACCTTGTTGGGACCACGGAACACGTCGTTGAACACCTCCTTTACCTTGACCTCAACCTCTGCTGGCTGATAGCCCATTTCTACGAATACATTACGGTAATTGCCTGCTCTTGCAGGAGTGCTGACTGAACAAATAGCAAGCAGCATGAGTAATAAAACCTTCATCTTTTTCATTGTGTTGGTAGTTTCTGCTGCAAAAGTACGAATTTATTGTCTAAAAACAAGTAAGTCACAGAAAAAAGTTGTATCTTTGCACGGAAAAAGATAAAGTTATCCTGTCTCAAAGAACAAAAGATGAATAAGCCATACTATATTTTCATAGTCCTGCTATTGACCTTTATATTAGGATGTGGTCAACAAAAAGCGAATAATGCCGGCAATACTGCTGACAGTAAAACGTTTGTAAGTTCCTCTCAAAAGGATGGCACAGACTGGGCCAAAGAGGCACGAAAGCAGTATAAAAATCTGGCGTACTATTACAACAATAATATCCACGACACGCTGGTTATGAAGGTGCCCGAAGTGTTGGACTTCTGTCGCGAACATGAGCTTTGGAGTGACTATTACGACACATGGATGCTGTTAGGCCAAGATTACAGCTTTAATGGCGAATACCATAAAGCCATCAAAGTGGCACAGGAGATTCACGACGATGCTACCCAACGAGGCAACAAGTATGGACTGACTGCTGCGGAATTCATCAAAGGACTGATGTACGACGGCCAGGCGAATCATAAAGAATCGGCACGTAGCTTTGAGATGGCACTGGACAACTATCCAGCTGATGCATCACCCTTTCAGAAAAATAATATTTACGTTTATTATCTCGCACAACTGAAAGACTTGGACGACACCAAGAAGATGCGCCAGACGCTTAACGAATGGAAAGCGTACATCAATGATTGCCGGCAGGACACAACCATTGCTGATGTACAATTTGACAACTGGTTATACTACTACCATCATTCTTGCTATACGTATTATATGCATCTGAAAGACCTTGACAAGGCAGCAAAGCATGTGGATTCAGTTGTTATGCATTTAGACAAAACAGGATGGTCAATGATAACACGTAACGAGGTCATAGGCTACCGTACCCTTTTGGCCATAGAACGTAAAGACTATGCAGAAGCCCTGAAACTGAACGACATACAGTTGCCACTTGCTAAAGAGCTCGACATCAATGCATATACCGATATTTTAGCTAAGCGTGCCACGATCCTGTCAAAGCTAGGAAGATGGAAAGAGGCATATAGCTATTTAGATCAACACTATGAGCTTGTTGATTCGCTGAAAGAGGAAGAATCAACGCGGCAACTGAATGAACTGAACAAACGCTTCGAGTTGGACGAGCTGCGTGCACAGCAAGAACGCGAAAAAATGGAAAGCGAACGTCAGCAGATGTATCTGTTGATGGCTATCGTAGCCATTATATTCATAGCTATCGTTGTCTTTATCCTTTTACGTCTGCAGGCTGCCCGTCGATTAGCCACATTGAAAACAGAACAAGAGCGCATAGAGAGTGAGTTGCGCATTGCACGTAACATCCAAATGTCGATGTTGCCCAGCACATTCCCCAATCGTGAAGGACTGGATATGTATGCCTCAATGACACCTGCGCGTGAAGTGGGTGGCGACCTCTACGGCTATGTGATGAATGGCGATAGCCTTTACTTCTGTTTAGGTGACGTCAGTGGCAAAGGAGTGCCTGCCTCATTGTTTATGGCACAAGCCACCCGACTGTTCCAAACGCTGGCAAAACAAGGTTTGCCACCTGCTGAGATATGCACACGAATGAACGATGCGCTCTCTGGCGAAGACAATGGAAACATGATGTTCGTTACGTTCTTCCTTGGACTCATTGACCTCAAAACAGGTCATCTCTCGTTCTGTAACGCGGGCCATAACCCGCCTATCATCGGAGGCTCGCCAACACATGGCGATTTTCTCGATATGACAGCCAATGTACCACTTGGATTGTGGGCCGGATTTGAGTTCGTTGGCGAAGAGATAGAAAGCATCAAGGGACGACCACTCTTCATCTATACTGACGGACTCAACGAAGCAGAGGACTCACAGCATCAGCAGTTTGGCGACGAACGCCTGCTCAGCATTTTACGCGACACGCATTTTGAGTCGTCTCAGCAAGTCATAGAAACACTCGCTGCAGAGGTAGAGAAACACCGCAATGGTGCTGAACCTAATGACGACCTCACCATGCTGTGCATACGAGTGGCACCATAATACTACCTTCTTTATGATTCGCCACTGTCTGCAAAGGCTGCTGCTTCGGCTTCAGCTATGATCTCTTCACGTGTCTTTTCACGAGGGATTGCAGTGATGTCATCGAGGGAAAAGTCTTCTTCTTGTGGTGTTTGTCGCTGTGACACAGCGGCAGACTCGACAGGTTTTTCCTGTTCGATAATAAATTGCTCGTTCTCTTGTTGCAATTTATCAATATCCGGAGCAGCCATCACAGGCTCCTCTTCCATCTTGGTACGATTGGCCTTAGAGGCAAAGATGGTATCGATAAACTGTGGCTCGCGACGCAGGCGTTGAAGGGTTTCCTTAGAGGCCTGCTGATGGCTCTCCTTTTTAGAAAAGCCTGTGCCCTTACAGCCCTCCACGTCTTCCAGAAACACCTGAGTGGTGAAGACTGGGCTCCCCGTCTGTTCATCCTTGGTCTGAGTCAGCTCGCGAAATTCCAGCTTCACACGATTCTTCTGACTCCATTCTAACAGCTTCGACTTGAAGTTGACTTCCTTATAGGCCACCTTGTCGATATTGATGAGCTGAGCGAGAATGCGCTTCTCCATGAAACGCATGCAAGCATCGTAACCTCTGTCGAGATAGATGGCACCCACAAGCGCCTCGAAAGCATTGCCGTTCATGTAAGAATTGTGTGAAGTGGAATGACCAGCAGACATAATCAGCTGGGGAATACCCATCTCCTGCGAAATTTTTCCAAGCGTAGCACGACTGACCAGTTTTGAACGTGTATTAGTAAGGAACCCCTCACGCTTGCCCTCAAAATGTCGATAGACGATATGACCCACAACAGCATCGAGGATGGCATCACCCAAGAATTCCAAGCGTTCATTATTCTGAGGACGTCCCTTTTCGTTCCGCTTACCCACGCTTTTGTGTAGCAGAGCCTGCTTGTAAAGCTCGATGTTATGAGGATAGAAGCCCAAAATGTCGTAAAGGGCAGAAAAAAGCTCCTTCTCCTTACGGAAAGGGAGCTTTATTCTATCAATGATGTCGTTAACCCACATACTTGTTTTCAGCGAATTTACTTTCATTCGAAAATGCAAACGTGTTTGCGTTTTACTCATTTACCCGTAAATTTACGGAAAACTACGCATGCATTGTGACCACCAAAGCCAAAGGTGTTGCTGAGACCAGCATGAACCTCGCGCTTCTGAGCCTTGTTGAATGTGAAGTTCAGATTGTAGTCAATCTCTGGGTCTTCGTCGCCTTCCTCGTGGTTGATGGTTGGAGGAATGATATCGTTCTGGACAGCCAGAATGGTAGCCATAGCCTCTACAGCACCAGCAGCACCCAGCAAGTGGCCAGTCATAGACTTGGTTGACGAGATGTTCAGCTTGAAGGCTGCATCACCGAACACTTCCTTGATGGCCTTAGCTTCAGAGATATCACCAACATGTGTGCTGGTACCGTGAACATTGATATAGTCAATCTCATCGGGCTGCATACCAGCATCCTCCAACGCGTTCTGCATCACCAGCTTAGCACCCAGACCCTCAGGATGAGAAGCAGTGATGTGGTGAGCATCAGCACTCATACCTGCACCTACCATCTCAGCATAGATCTTGGCACCACGAGCCTTAGCGTGCTCCAATTCCTCAAGAATCAGACAGCCAGCACCCTCACCCATGATGAAACCATCACGGCTAGCACTGAACGGACGACTGGCCTTCTCGGGCTCGTCGTTACGGGTAGACAGGGCCTTCATGGCATTGAATCCGCCAACACCCGTCTCACAGATAGCTGCCTCAGCACCACCAGCAACAATGACGTTGGCCTTACCTAAACGAATCAGGTTGAAGGCATCAGCCAGTGCGTTCGAAGAAGAAGCGCATGCAGAAGCGGTGATGTAGTTGGGGCCGTGGAAGCCATACATGATAGAAATCTGACCTGCTGCGATATCAGCAATCATCTTTGGGATGAAGAAGGGATTGAACTTAGGACCATCCTCACGATGGGCACCATAGTAGGAAACCTCGTCCTCGAAAGTTTTGATACCACCAATACCTACGCCGTAGACAACACCAATGCGGTTCTTGTCCTCAGCCTCCAGGTCCATCGCGCTATCCTCGACAGCCTGCTTGGCAGCAATGAGGGCCAGCTGAGTGTAGCGGTCCATCTTGCGAGCTTCCTTGCGATCGAGATAGGCATTCACGTCGAGGTCTTTTACCTCGCAGGCAAATGTGGTTTTAAATTTGGTAGTATCGAAATGTGTAATAGGAGCGGCACCACTCTTTCCAGCCAACAAAGCCTCCCAAGTGTCCTTAGGATTGTTGCCCAAAGGAGTAACAGCGCCCAAACCTGTTACAACGACTCTTTTTAATTCCATAAATAATTTTATTGTTGTTGGGTGATAGGTGATAGGTGATGGGTGTTTGTTATTACTAATTGGGTGTTGAACATTGGTATAACATTTAACCAACACCCAACACCCATTACCTATCACCTAAGTGATTTATTTTGCGTTCTCCTCGATGTAAGCGATAGCATCACCAACAGTACCAATCTTCTCAGCCTTGTCGTCGGGGATAGAAATACCGAACTCCTTCTCGAACTCCATGATGAGCTCTACGGTATCCAGAGAATCTGCACCGAGATCGTTTGTGAAACTTGCTTCGGGCTTAACCTCTGCTTCATCAACACCGAGTTTGTCTACGATAATAGCCTTTACTTTGCTTTCAATTTCTGACATAATT
>JAEEGL011254855.1_pt1 | contig 15680 bp, 5 predicted proteins | sample 9134231 | NCBI WGS metagenome assembly JAEEGL01 (sample SAMN16246548, study PRJNA631951) | gut metagenome | biome: gut microbiome; feature: rumen; material: fiber-attached | host: Bos | place: Iran: Karaj | collected 2018-10
AGCAGATGATCCTGTTGCCATCCAAAAGCCTCGTAAATCCCAGGTGGATGATGGCCTCCTCAGCCTCTGCCATATCAGGATACACCACCTGGGCTAAAAGTCCGCGAATCTCCTCACCGGCCTTGCGTCCCTCTTCTATCGTTTCCATGACCGTATGGATGATCTCCTTAAAGCAGCCTATGTTGCGATACTCCGGTAACACATAAAAGTGTTCCAAAAGATAGTTCTTGCCTTCCCCGCCTTCGATGGCATCAGTGGTGGAAAAAAGAACCACGGCGCAGCCTCTGCCATCATCGGCTATGCAGCCCATCCCCATCTCCCTGTCCGCGAGCAGAGCATTTGTCTCCAACGGATTCAGACAGTCTTTAAATTTTTTTATATTCTTTGCGTTTATAAGTTTTATGAGCATATTTTTCTTAACAGCCTTCGTAATCTTCACATTGTGCGCTTCCATTTAATACTCCGGAAGGCTTCTGTGAATAAATCTCACACTCCAGAACACTGTCCGGCATGCAATGCCTGCAGCCGCTGCACTGCAGGGATTCATTGTCGATGCCTTCCCCGATATAACCCACAAACCTGTCCTCAGGTCTCTCATTTGTATTATCCATTTTCTATCCTCCTTTTGTATCAGGCTTTATCACAGTCGGTGAATGACACCCCGACTGTGATGACCGTTTTACGCCGTCTTCTTTTCTCCGCCTTCCTTTAAGAGCTTAACCTTTATCACATACTGTCCGGGATGAGTCCCCATCTGAAAATCAGTGACCACCCAGGATGAACCGTAATTTACTAAAAGCTCCTGCTGGCTTATGTATTTGGAAGTTCCCATCCGGTCGATCAGTGCCGCATTTGAGCCCGCCGGGATATCCATAAGCATCACATGCTGTCCGGGTATTTCCGCAGCCGGTTTATAAAGCAGCTCTTCAATCTCTTCGGCGTCCTGCTCATTCATGCCGCTCTTCTCCACACCGAGGTTGCTCTTTATATTTCCCTGAATCCAGCTTTTAGCATATTCCTCCTCTGTGGTGGTACTTGTAAATCCCTTATCCACATATACTTTTCCGACGATCTTCTGACGGATCTCATCCATCCTTTGCGCCATTTTTTTATGGTCGATCACATTGGATCCGGGTATGGTCTCCACCTCCACGCCGAGGGTCTTAAGCCAAAACTTCAGGTACCTGTCATCCGTTCCCCGGAATGAATTCATATCCTTTTTCACATTGTTTTTCTTGATGGCTTTGGAAATTTCATCCCGCTGCTTTAATAACTTTTCCTTTTGTTCCCCCTCTTCCATGGCTTTATTGGTTTCCACATTTATGCCCATGCGTAAATAGCCATTCAGCATGTAACTGCTTGTAATGTAATCACCGATCGCTTCTTTTTGCTCCTGGGAAAGGAATTTCCCCTGATGCTCGGATATGGATGAGACCATATCAATTCTCACATAGTGTGAAAAGTTGTGATTTAAAATATAATACTGAAGATCCACTAAGGCTTTTGGGATCTCCTCCTTCTCATAGTCAGCCTGATCGACCTTCTCTAAGGCATCTACCAGTTTTAAGAATTCCTTCTGATCCACCTGGGGAATGTTCCCGGTCTCGGCTTCGTTTAACGCAAAGATCACGGAGCGGACTATCTGCTGATATTCCTTATTCAGTCCCGGAAGCGCAAGCAGGGTTTTCGCCTTTGCTACCGTATTCGCTGTCCACTTCATCTGCGACTTGTCAAATTCATGACCCGTATGCATCAGAGTGTCCGTCAGTGCATCATCAAGCTCAGCTTTTTTTAAGATATCCTCTTCCTGTGAGGTCAGCTTATGATCCGTCTTATCACAAAGTGAGTTGATGGTGCCGGAAATGGCTGAGATCTCCTCCATCGCCCTTTTCATCTCATCATCCAAAACCGCAATATGCGCCTTAAGTTCATCCTTGTATGCCTGCCCTTCCGTGGACATCAAAAGCTCATGGACAGCGACTTTTTCCTCTGCGATCTGCTGCGCAGCCATCTCAAGATTGCAGAGTCTCCCGTAAAACCTGAGAGGTGTCCGTCCGTACCCGCTCCACGTAGCCTTTGTTTCCTCCATTTTTTTAGAGAGTTCATCTGCTACAGGCGTCAGAGGCTGTTCCACCTTCATTCTCGAAATAACCAGGGTCTTGATCTCAGGTTTTAAATCTTTGGTGCGGGAAACCATATGTACCGCAGGTAAAGGGAATTCCTTTGTATTTTTATTCTTGTCCGAAACCCAGCTCTCTCCGTCCCTCATCTGAAGGTATTTGATATCTTCCTCATCCCATTCTTTTACCGGCTTATCTGTCAGATATGTCCGTTCATAAACCTCCTGATCCCGCTGGTATTCTTCACGAAGCTCCTCCGTTATCCGCTTGTTTTCTTCCTCTACCATTTGATCCAGCTTTGCAAACAAAGCAACAGCCACATTATGGGGATAATCTTTTTTGATCCTGTCCTTAAGTTCCTCCTTTACCATTTCCTTATGCTTTAAGCGTTTGACCGTTTTAAAGCTGTTAAGGCTTCTTTTTTGTATGATATCCTTAAACTCTCCATGCCCCCGCTCCAAATAGAGATCATAAAATGTCTCTCTGCCGGTTGTACGTCTGGAATAGATATCTGAGGTTTCAGAATAAAAATAGCCATCCGGCACTCGTATGCTCCTTTTCTTCTCCTTTTCGAGGGTCTCATCCATCAATCCGTTAAGGTATTCATCGGATCCGTTTACCGCCTCTGCCACATACTCCTGCTCCTTTTCGGACATGACAGTATTTTGGCTTCCCCGCAGTATTTCGTTACATTTGTCAGATATTTCTGTAAGCTTAGCGATCTGCTGCTGATCGGTTTCTCCGCCGGTAGCTGCCTTTTTTTGCAACAAAAAGGAAAACCTGGTAATACGGTTTAAAAGATTCTTCGCTGTGGAAGCATAATCCCTGTATCCTGCCAGATCCATCTTTTTTCCTTCACAGAGTTTCAGCACATCAAAACGTGCCGTTATATTTTGATAGATCGCATTCATGTTATCGTCAGTTTTAGCATATGCCTTCATTTTTTCATCGTATGCGAACCTGTCTTCCATTTTCTTGGGATAATAAATCTCCGCATGCTGATCTAATTCCAAAAGCCTTATGGTCGCCTGTGCGCGAACATCTAAAACATCGTCTCGTCTGGTCTTTCCTCTTTCCCTGCTGGAACTCCTTTTTGCAAGATAAGTATCACACTGCCCGATCAATTCTTTCAGCTTCTCGATCTTCCCATCATAGTCATTATCTTTAAGCTCAAAGAATTCCCTGATAGATTTACGGACTGCCGCCATTCTCTTACTGTCACTTCTTTGCTCGTCGGCAAAATCCCGTTCAAACCGGATCCTGTCATTGATCGGAATGCCCGAAATGCCGGAAACCGGTCCCACGGGTACAGCTTTTTTATTCGTACTGTCCGTTTTTATCTGCTGCCTTTCTCCCGCATGCATCAGCATGGATTCAAGGCTGTCCGACAGGGTCAGATCCTCCAGTTTCTCCCGGATATTTACGACACCCTCTTCTTCTTTTTCCTCCTCAAGTTTCCCGGCTTCATCCTGCATAAACCGGTTTGCATCCTGCAGCCAGTTTTTCTCCTCTTCCGTCTGTTCGCTTAGGTATGTTACTACCGAAGCATTCCCTTCCAATAATTTCTTCTGCTTTTCTAACATAATCCGCCTTCTCCTTTTTATATACCCATAAACCCTTTAACCACAGCATATGAATGCGACATCTTTAAATGTTCATTTATAAATTCAAACATTTCCGGATCCAGATTTTCCATTTCAATTTCCGTATGCCGATCTTTTCTGTAAAGGTTTTTCTTTGCATTGTCGATCATTTTAAGCAAAATATCCTCACCGGCATCACTGTACAGTATATCGACCGAAACGACACCGGAAGGTTTTTTATGCATCAAAAGAATATTCACCGGTTTGTCTTTTTTAATATAACAAAAAGAAGTATCCTCCATGAAATAAGAATGATCGTATTCATTTATGAGTGGATCATAGTCTCCGTCATCCAGTACAGACAGCAACTCAGAGAGGTACTTTTTCGATTCGTCTGCCCCTAATTCCGCAAAACTCAGGATCAACCCCTCTCTAGGTTCCGGTACATTAGAAGGCATCTCAAACTCATTCAGCGAAATCTTTAGTGTTGTATCCATGCCAAAATCCGTTTCAAAACCATATCCGCTCAAAAAGTCATCCAGTTCCATAAACTGCGGACAGACCGGAAAAGATACTTCAATGAAGGGAATACTATTATCGGTCATAAGCCTCTTTAAGATGTTCATCAGCATGATGGCTGTACCTTCATGCCTGTATGCATCTCTGACATAGAGATATTTAAGTTCACAGCCACGCTGCTTTGACTTTGTATGCTTTTCCTCAAAAATCCTATAGATCAGTACGCCCACAGGCACAGACCCGTCTTCGTCTTCCGATACTGCCATGATCCCCGCCGTATCCCTGCGCAAAAGTAACATCTCTGCCACGTCAGGGTCGATAATATCCTGTACAAAAACTATATTTTCTTTGTCTATCTTTGTTACTCTGTAATCACTCATAATACCTGTTTCTTTTACCTGCAAATCCTGTTCTTTCATACGGCATACTCCCTTTATCGATCAATAATAATTTGACTTAATCGTCTCAGTTATATAATCCGGAAGTTTTTCAAGGGATGCTGCCATCCTTTAAGCTTTAAGCCTGTTAAACACCTTAACGGCCGTCTCATTGTCCGTCTTCCCGATGCAGTCATCAAGACCTAAGATAGTAAGCGTACACTCCGCCAATATCCTCGGCTGCGTAAGTGGATTAAACTTACTGGCGGAAAACAGAAGGGAATGCACCATATTAAGCTTCAGGTAGTCCGCTATCTCCTCATCACGCTCAAAGCCCTGTCCGTTTCTTATAAGTCTGAATTCCTTTCTTCCCACTACGGTGGATCCATCCTGCTTTTCGTGACTTTCTTCCTTCATCAGCTTTTTACCCTCCTCGGTGTCGGAGAGTGTTTTCTTTCCTGCTATAAGCTTCTTTAGTATGGGATTACCCGCCTGCGTATAGTAGGAGTAAACCGTCTTATTGTCCGCAAAACACTTCCAGAAAAAGTCTGCCGTCCTGAAAGCTGCTCCGATGATCTTGGAAAAATCAGCTGCTCCCAAAAGCTTTGCCACCCTTGCACCTTTTTGTGCCAGTGAGCCCACTGAAGCAAGGATCTTTCTGCCCTCCTGACTCTTTGACAGGTCACTTGAAACACGCATAAGCGACGCATTGTTGCCCTGGGCAAACTTCACCAGTTCCTCATCATATTTGGTAAAATCGATGCCCTCCACATCTGCCTTATCCTTTTTCTCGGCTTCTTTTGCATCCTCCTGTTTTTGGTTGATCTTTTTGATATTACTTACGGATCCCACTATGTCCATAAAGTCTCCGAAGACCTGGGATGCAATGTTTGTATACTCCCGCACTTCAGAAATAAATCCCTTGGAGGTCTCCAAGGCACCCAGAATACTCTTAAGGGTATCCTTAAGCCCTTCCGGAAAATTATCGTCCAAAAAGAAATTGCCAACGTACTCAAACTTGTTCTCAGTCCACTCCTTGGCACTCTGATACCACTCGCCAAGGGTCTGGGTGCTAAGGAATCCTCCCATGTATTTGTCTATATAGGAATCTACCTTTTGCAAAAGATCCGGGCTGTCGATAAGATACTTATCCAGCATGTCCAGAGAGCCCCCTGCAACCTTGCCGTATTTAAACACCATATCCACATACTTAAACCCTGTGACTCTGTTTTCCGCATCGGCCTCCTCTTCCTTCTTTTTCTGCTTATCTCTCTCGAGGACGAGATCCTTCATTATATCATCCAGCCTGTCAGCCTGTTTTTTACCTTCGGCATTCAGCTGCTCTGCTAAAGATTTCTTGTCGGCCTTTTTTTCCACTCCGGCCAGATCCAAAGCAGCATCAAAGATGAACTTTGCGTTACCGCCCATATCACTTAGGATCCTGCGCTGTGTATCCAGGTTCTGTGACAGACTTGCCAGGTTCGTAAGGAAAATGCTCTGCCTGTCATTGGTGAGCTTTTTATCGTCATTAAGCTTAAGTCTTGACATGTCCACTTTTCTGATCGGTTTCATAAGTTCATTGGCGGATGAATGTAAAAAGTTCGCAGTCTTTTTTGATACCACAAGCTCGGATATACCTGCAAGAGTGCCCAGGGGGCCCAGCTTTTGCGCAACCGTATCATATCCGTCTTTGGCTAAAAATCTCATGAATCTGGAACCGGTGTGGTGCAGGTTCCTGCGCAGATACTTTCTGTCAAAATTCATCTCTCCAAAAGACTGATCCCCAAGTGCATGATACAGCTCTTCGTCTCCCGCAGCCATCTTTCTCTCATTTCCGGCACGGATCACGAATTGAAGCGCTCTCTTAAAAAGCTTCCAGTCCACGATGGTGTTTCTTTTAAATACAAGAAGCTGGTTGTTAACGTTTAGATTTTTATCCAGCCAGTTAACACCGTTCATCTTTTCAAAGTCCATATCATCATTTATCTGAACGGTACACAGTGACCGGAATGCCTTAAACATTCCGTCCTTTCCCAGATTTATCATGCCGGACTTGTCATTTTTGTAGCTGGCCAAAAACTCGTCCGTTAGAGCATCCCTGCCCTTTACGTCCACAAAGTCACGCTCTGCCATACCAAATACGTTTTTGTACAGATTCTTTTGTGAGACATCCAAAATATCTCTGTTTTCAAGAGCTCTGAAGAAAAGTGCCTTTTCCTGAGGCTCTAAGGACATGAAGGCACCCATCAGGTCATCGCCTTCTACACCCATCTCCTTTCTGTCCCTTTCATATGCTTTAAGCATTACCTTTTGGAAGCTTTCAGCGGACTCAGTGGGATCTATTGACGAAAGCTCCTCTTTATTCGTACGGTAAAACTCAACCCTCTTTTCGTCAAAACTGTCCTTTTCATATTCGGAAGTCTCAAGCTCATCAGCCACATGTGAAAGCACTGTTTTTTTATTGGTCTCCCTCTCGATCTCGTCTACAAAATCGCAGGCATGAGCCAAAAGCTCCCAGTCGATGGCCTGTATCCTGTGCAGGGAATTCTCCAAATAGTCATCTTCCCTGAGAGTCCCGGGTGTAAGCTCCTTATCATCCCTTACCTGGTAGCTTAAAAGTGTCTGCATGGCGTAGGTGATCACATCAGGGGATGCAGCCTCCCTGATAGCCTGCTCCCTGCCGTTTGGATCAGTAAGTCTCTCAAAAAGTGTAAATCTCTTCTCACTGTTGGCATGTGGAGTGATACCAGTCAGGGGATCCTTTCCTGCCGTAGAATAATCCAGTGCGGATCTGTCCTGCAATACGAATATCAACATGTCGAACTGTGACTCCGAGAACTTTTCCAGGCGCTCCATCACGGTATTTCCACGGCTGCCTTCCTTAAGCTGGTTATAATACCTTCCAAGACTTGCAAATTTTCCCTGTTCCTTCTCGCGCTTCCTGTCGCTTACCTGGAGATTTTTAAGCATCTCCACAAAGCCCCGTCTTTCGGTAAGACTTAATTCCCTGGCCAGTTCACAGTTGTCCTTTACATCCGAGAAGGACTGCTTTAGATCATTGCGGAATACATCTCCGGCGATCATGGCTGTCAGAGAGTCTCCGCTGATACGGTCCCAGTCTCTGGGTCTGAGCTGTGCCTTCTTTTTCATCAGCATCTTTGTGTATTCCAGTGCCTGATTGAAGGCCTCCTTATCAGTAGATATTTTTAGCCTGTCACCCTTTGTCTGAAGTGCCCTGATGGCCCTGCCGTAGTCCACCTGAAAGCTTATCTTTTCACCGCTTATGAAAGAGATTATCTGATCTCTTGCATCATCTCTTTCCTCATCTTTTTGTCCGTAAACCACACGGGATGAACCACGCTCGATGTGCTGTGATGCATATAGAGACATTACAAATATCTGCTTTTCATCATCCTTCAGATTGTTGTACTCTTCAAGCATCCCCTCATCCTGAGCCAACACCAGAGCCTTTTCAAAGTCACGCCTGGTCATCTGACCGTTGTAGACATTCTGGCTCTCAAAGTCCTCATTACTTACGGAATCCTTTGTATATACCAGTGCATCCCTTCTGTATGTATCTCTTATCCTGCCACGGACAGTCTTTTTTATCCCCTCCGAATCCAGTTCTTTTTTCCCACTGACAAAAGCACCGCTGTCTGCTATGATCCTGGCGGTAAAGTAGTCATGCATGGCGTTTTCTATATGTGCCCTGTATACAGAGTCCAGGCCACCCACATACTCATCCTCCGACAAGGTCTCATCGATCACGCCATAGACCATCTCTGCATAGGAAAAGTAGTTTTTCTGGGCATCCACCATCTCATCAAATTTGCGATAGGTTCTTTCGTCCTTATCACTTTCCACAAACATCCAGGCACGCATCTTCTGGCATGCATCACGATGCGCCAGAACAAGCGCCGGATTTTTCACCGGGATGGACTCAAGTTCCGTGATGCGCTCTATTCCATGAAGAGCAGTCTCTATCACCTTCTCATAAAACATCCCGTCCATTACCCCTTTTTCAGAGGATTCGGAAAACCTCGCCGTATAGGTAATGAGAAAATCCTGCCACTCGGGATCTACATTTGTCTTTTTCACGCAATCAGCGATACGCTTTAATCTGTTTACCTCGTTATCATAGAGGCTGTTGCCCGCCATCCATGAGATGAATCGCTCTCCCTGCTCTTTATACCCGCTTGAAAGCCTGCAGAACTCGTCAAAAAGCTCTGCTAATATGGGCGGATAGGGTGCTTCTCCCTGGTCTGTTATAAATCTCTCAAGTGCCGCCTCGTAGAGCTTGTCATCCTTTTTTTCGGTCTTTGAATTAAGCTCTGCATTAAGAGCACCCCGCTTTGCCACATAGACAAGAGACTGTTTCTTTTCCCCAAACTCCTTTAGCCTGTCTAAATACCCGCCAAAAAGCTTATTGTTGTATGCATCCCTGCCCTTGCTCTTTTCGATCTGGACGGCAAGCCGATCCCCATCCATTTCCTTCTGGCGCCTGATATAGGATGCCCTGTGCTCTTCACTAAAGCTCTCATCCTCCTCTATGGCTTTTTTCTGTCTTGTTATATAGTCTTTTGCAATTTCATTTGCATTTGCATAAAAAGTCTTACTGTCGGTTCCGATCATCTGAGGCATGATCTGCTCCCTGAACTCCACAAGCCTCTTTATTACCGAAAGACGCTCCTCCTCTAAAAGCTGCGATAGTCCGTCAGTTATCTCAGTACCGACAAGCTCATTCACATCACCTAAAAACTCGCCGCGCTCCTTAGGCTTTATGTTGTACTCGTTTTGCAGAACATAGTTAAGAAAAGCCTTCCCCGCCACATCAATGTTCTTTAAGATACGCGGGATCATTTCATTATCATAAAAGGCCTTTAATGCATCGCGGCTTGCTGCATACTGCATCAGGTCGGTATTGTCGTGTATGTATAGCTCCACCATTGAATTGATGGCTTCGGCATGATGAATGGCAATACGAGACTGACTCTTGAAAAAGCCTTCCGCCGTTTTTTCAAGTCCGTAGTTATCGGAATCAAAAAACAGCCACTTGGTAAACATTGCATTCTGATTTTCAAGATCAAACTCCACGGAAAAACTGTTGTAATACAACTGCTTTCCCAGTTCATCATCCATGTATTCCCTGGTATCCTTAAACACATCATTAATGGATTTCGTACCCTTCTTTCTATTGGAAAGATAGTCATCCTGGAAGCGTTTCAATACATCATGCCAGTACTGTGTCTGCCCCTTTTCATCAAGATTTAAAAGGGCCTTTGCATGGGACTCCCACTCCTTGGAATCTGTGTTTAAAAGCTTATCTATATGATCCTCAAGATAGTAGCTGCCCACATATTCATAAACTTCCGTAATAGCCGTGCCAAGGGGCGCAAGCCTCTCATAAAGCTTTTCGATCTCTTCCAAAGCCACACTGCCTGCGGGATCCATCAGCTTCGTAAAGAGTGCGTCATTTTTTTCAATGGCATTCCAAAGAGGCGCAAGCTTCCCGTCCTTATAATCGCAAAAGAGGCTTCGTCTCGTCTCATAGAGCACCACATCATCACAGATCTCATCCGAAAAGGAACCGTCCGCATGGATCTCGTTTTTTAATATCTCTTCAAACTTCTCCGTAGTTTCCAGCTTGCTGTAGGATTCTTTCAGCTTATCAAGTTCCTTTTGCTTCTTTTTCTTATCTGTGGTAGCCTTTACGGCCTTTTCATCGTACTCGACGATACTGTCCTGCATGCCCTTCATGAGAGTCTCATCTACGGACTTGCCCTTTTTCACTTCTTCAAGATTTGCCTGCATATAATCCTGAAAAGCCTTCTTTAAGCCATCTACCGCACGGTTAAGTTCCTTTTCTTCCTCGTCGAGCTTTTTTATCTCCTCCTCCAAGCCTGATATTTCATCAGCCATCTTTTTATTCTTTTCAAGGTCCATATTCATATAATGGACAAAAAGCTTATCCTTAAGCTCCTTTTTAAGGGACTTATTTCCTTCATATGCACTAAGCTGCTTTTCTAAGAGGTCGTCCCGCAACTGGGATTCCTTTGCCCACTTAAGGATCGCCTTGTTATACTCGTCACTTTGTTCATAGCCGTTATAGATAAAGAAATCCTGCTGTCCCTTTCCCCTGTGTCCGAAGATCACATCCTGGTTATTGAACATCAACATCTCCAAAAGGTAGGAACCCGGGCTTGCGGACTTTTTGGCATCCATATCCTTCATGCGAACCTTTGAGTCAAGATTCCTGATGTCCTTTAAAAGCTTCTCTTCATCAGCGCTCTTTAAAAGTGTTCCAAAGGCCTTTTTGATGGATTCCATCAAATCGCCCTTTACCGCACCCATATTTGCGCCCATCTGACTTGTGCGCTTTATATACTTCTTTTCAATCTCCTCATCTATTAAAAATACATTGCCCTTGAACTTATCACCCTTTGAGCGGATGAGTCCCTTGCTCTTTTTACTCTTTTTATCAGTGATTGAAGATCCTTCCTTAAGGGTCTCGGCCAAAGTGTCAAGAAGCGTCATGGCATCTTTATAATTGCCATCCGAAGCCTCAAGGACATACCTCATCCACTTTTTTACCTGCTCCACTGCCTCAGGTGATGTCTCTTCCAGATTTTTCCAGGTTTCATTTGCCCTGTCAAAACGCTCAATGCGCCCCTTAAGCCAGCCGGAACCTATGCCGAATATGCTCTTCCACGACTTTTCACGATCCATCATATCATCGAAACGAAAACGGATCTTTCCGTCCCTGGGGACATACTTTTTCCCGAGGTCAAGATGAAGACGCTGCTTTTTTAAGAACTCGGCCTTATCATCCCGTTCCTTCAGTTCTGCTAAAAGGCTGTCCACTCCCGCCACATCGGTTCTTGACTTTGCCATGGAAAGCAGCAGATATTTTTTTGTTTCCTCGTCGTGATCCTCCGACAAAGCCTTTTTAAGAGCCTCCTGTTGTTTCTCACCTGTCAGATTTTCGATCACATCCTGCATCACCATCTGAAACTGTCCAAAGGTAAGGGAGCCGTCCAACTGCCCCAGTCCCTTTATGCTTCTCATAAAGGAAAACTTTTCCATAAGGACCGGATTCCCGATCAAAATGGTACCGATATTTTTTGCCAGAAATTCTCTTAACTTATCGTCGGGGATGACCTTTTTCACATCCTCGTTTTCTAAAATACCCTGTTTTGTAAAAATACTTGCATAGGAAAAATCATCAGGCAAAATTTTTGTCTTTTTTGCCTCTTTTTCTCCGGTAATATATTCGTCAAAGGATATGCCATCTTTTTCTTCATACTCTTTTACGGAGTCCTCTGCGAGCTTTTTCATGTCTTCAAAAAGCTGTTCTTTTGTAATGGCATTTAATGGCTTATACTCGTTATATGCCTCCCCTGTGACATTAGCCACATAGCTGTTCATTGCCTGCTCTTTAGTTTTATCAAGGATCTCCTTTCTAGTCTCCTCGGGAAGCTCCATCACAGCCATCCTGTAAGCTTCTTTTTCGATCTCAGGCAAAAACCTGGTATTCAGGTCATTTTCAAGCTCCTCCACGATCTTCATACGAAGCTCTGAGATCTTTCTTTGATCCGTGATATTATAAAGCTGTATGCTTGCGTCAAGCTCTTTCAGCTTTTTATCAAAAACGGCATTATATTTTTTGTTTCTGGCCTGTACGGTGGCATTTTCCAGCTTATCCTTTATCAGGGGTTCAAAATCCGCCCTTGAAAAATCTATGATATCATCATCACTGCCCTTGTACTTTTTAAAATTATTCTCCAGGGAGTTTATGTATAATTTTTTATCCTGCTCCTTTCTCTTAGCTTCGTCCTTTATGCTAAGATCTCCAAATCGATGCAGATCCTCACCGATAAATTTCTCGTAATTTGAAAGGAGCTTATCCCATGCAGCAGCAGAAAGCTTCTTTCCCTTGACCTCCTTCTCCAGTGACTTTAGGACGAGGTTTACATTGGAAAGATTTTTCTCCATCTCTTCGGTGCGTTTTGCCTTTTCCACGTATGAATATTCGCTGTTTCCATGATTCAGATTAAAGAGATATTTTGCCGCGGCATCTTTAAAGCGCAGGGAAAAAGGACTCTTAACCGTACCGGTATATGCCACATCAAAATCCCTCTCGATGCGCATAGTGGTACGGTCAGTAACAGACATGGTCCTGAGATAACTCTCCGTCAAATCACGAAGCTTACGGTAATTCCAGAACAGCGCTTTATCTCCCAGATATTCCCTTAGATTTTTATATACAAGCTTTTTGGTAAGAGGCGAAAACTTACTCTCGATAATGAGGGAGATCATGGCATCATTTCCCTCAGCCTGAGACTTTAATGCCTCCATATTATTCTTATATTCAGGATCCAGCTCGTCCATCTTCACGATCAGATAGCGTATGGCATCACTCTTGTAGATATCAGCACCTCTGGTAGAAAGTCCAAGGGACTTGTCCAGCTTTTTCTTTTGCTCTGCCATCTTTTGAATAGGGAAAAAAGACACCTTGAAATGCATATTATCCGGATCGAATTTCTCATCCAGCTGCATCCTGGCACCTGACTCACGGATAAGCAGATCCGGGTTGATATTGGTCTTATAGAAATCCATAATGAGATCATCGATCTCCCTGTAGTCAAGATGTAAAAGCTCGTCAAAATCCTGCCCCGAATGGTCTGTCACAACTGACTTTTTGTCCTTATTTTTATGGGCACCAAGCATCTCCCGGGTTCTTTCGAGAAACTTTTTTTTCATCTCTCCCAGATTCTCGGGGTCTTCAAGCCAGGCATAGTTTATCCTGATATTTTCATTTATCTTTTTGGCCTCCTCCACGAATTCCTCGTCCGTGACCACATCAAGCTCAGCCAGGCGTTTTATAAGAGCAGCCCTGTGCCCGTGGAGGTACCAGTTTTTCTGTTTGTCTCCTTCGAGGATCTCCTCATCCTTTTTTAAATCTGCCTTCCAGGTGCCCGTCTTTATAAAGTACTCCCGGGCCGCCTCGTTGGGCTTATATCTCTTTCTAAAAAGGATGTTTTCGTTTTTCTTTGTCTCCTCTTCCTCGGCTATCTTTTTAGCCCGCTTTTTCTCAAACTGTTTTTCTAACTGCTCTTCCTTTTCGGCCTCGTTTAATGCAGCACTTTTTGCAGCTTTTGTATTGGAAGATACAATCTGATCTTTGTCGGTGATACCGTAAGCATCAGCCCATGTGGCATTTTCCACACCCCACTTAACAAAGCTTTTTGCAGCTACGGGTACACTGACCTTTCCTGCCGAGGCAAAATCCAGAAGCTGCAAAACTGCAGCTTTTCGCTCCTTTCCCTCGGTAGTGTAAGGATTCTTATGCCCCTTGATGTAGGTCGTGCACTTTGCGATCACATCCTCAAAGATGGCACTGATTATATTCTTCTGTTCCAAAAAATCCGCATCATCCGGTTCGATCTTTGTATTCAATGCCTTGGCCAAAAGGGTAAGAGCCGTCTTTACATCCTTCATCTGGGGACTGTCGCCTTTGCCCTTGTCCCTCTGAAGTGCCAGGATTTTTACTTCCAGATTTAAAAGGTCAGACTTTCCGGTATTATCCAGTTCATGGCATACGTGCTTTCTGTTTACGATATCGAGACCTTTTGATATCTGCCTGGGGATGACTCCGGTAGTCTTCCAGGATGTCACATCCCGGTCAAATCTTTTAGCTTCTCCGGCAAAAAGTCCTAAAAGCTCCTTCATCTGATCCTTTGCGGGAAGCTTGCTGTTTTTTGCCGAAGCTGACTTATTATAGTCTTTAAGACTTATCAGAAGTGATTTATAAGATGCGGTGATAAATTCCGTTTCGGAAAGCTCAACCAGGGGATTAGATAAGGCATCATTAAGAGCTGTAACCTTTTTCATTATCTCCGCAATACCCGGCTCTTTCATGAAAGTATCATTACCCATGATACTCATCAAAAGCTCTTCACGAAACATGGACTCTTCAGAGATCAGTTTTCTGTCTACAAACTCCTCCTGCCCCCTGAAATCTCTGCGCATCTCACCCCAGAACTCATCATTTGCGATCAGTTTACGGTGATTTGTGATCTTTCTTTCCAGCTCGTTTCGCTGATCCTTAGTGCGAAGGTTGTCTTTTGCCGTTTTTTTTGCATTATCAAACAGTGTCTGTATTCGGACCGCTTTTTCATCCTCGGATTCATGCTGCATATCGATAATAGCGACCCTGTTATCATCCAAAAGTTCAGGCTTTTTTTCTTCCTTCTTGTCGATGTTAATATTTTTATTAATATGTATATTATCTGACATAATCCCCCCCATGAAATATATGCCTGCTTTTCCAATACTCTAGTGTTCCTCAATTGTAATATCGGGAAAATGATGTTTTAAAACATGCCCCCTACTCACACTCAGATATATAAATATCCCACCTGTATTTCCTTTTGCTCTGCTTTTGGAACCAGCCTGTTAAGCAAAAGCTCCGCCTAATCCGATACCACCGGTACCGATATCTGTCTCTTCTTTTCATTGTAGGAATTAAGTACATTTGTTGCAGTAGCCTGGTTATAATTGATAACAGTTGTATTTCTCTCATTAGCACTCTTTTCCTGATCGGATACCTTGCCGGAATGAGCTTTCTTTTTAATACGGGCTGCTTCAGCAGTCTTATAAGCCTCCTGATTGGCAACGGATAATGCCATAAGCTCATCTGTGCCTTGAGTCTCAAATGCAAGCATGGCTTCAGTATTGGAGAACTGACTGCCTAAGACTTCTCCCATCTTTGACGTCTTTTCCTCGGCCTATGCAAGATTTTGCATAAGATGTTCCATGCCCATCTGATCAAACTTTACTGTGGCCTCTTTTCGGCTCTCCTTCCTGATCCCCTGATATCTCTGGGGCTCAGTCAGATTTTGTTTTTGAAAAATATCACTCATAAAAAACCTCCCTTGTGAAAGTAAATAATGGCTTTATTTCACTCTATCAATCAAACTGCAACAATCGTGCAACAGTTTATGACTCCATCCTTTCTCCGGTTCACTGATTAGACGATACCCCTGCAATTGCAACAGAATTGCAACAATCACTCTTTTCTG
>JAEEGL012560902.1_pt1 | contig 15680 bp, 10 predicted proteins | sample 9134231 | NCBI WGS metagenome assembly JAEEGL01 (sample SAMN16246548, study PRJNA631951) | gut metagenome | biome: gut microbiome; feature: rumen; material: fiber-attached | host: Bos | place: Iran: Karaj | collected 2018-10
CTCATGTCCTTCTTTAATTACACAACCAAAGAAATCGTTTTAAAAATTGTCTATTATGGCCCGGGTTTGTGCGGTAAGACTACCAACGTAAAACACATATATTCTGCAACGAACGACGATACCCGCGGGAAGCTCATCAGTCTTGAGACACAGCAGGAACGTACGCTTTATTTCGACTTTTTGCCGATTGAACTGCCTGAAATCCGTGGTTTTAAAACCCGTCTGCATCTTTATACGGTTCCTGGGCAGCTCTTTTATGCGAACAGCCGTCGTTTGATCATGAAGGGTGCGGATGGTGTTGTGTTTGTTGCCGATAGTCAGGCCGAACGTCTGGAAGCCAATCTGATTTCGATGGATGACCTGCTCGAAAACCTGAGTACCTATGGTTATGATGTCGAAAAAATACCATTCGTCATTCAATACAACAAACGCGATATGCCGAATGCTCTTCCGGTGGATAAACTGCGCAGTGAGCTGAATCAGTGGTATCCCAAAGTTCCTGATTTTGAAGCAGTTGCTTCGGAAGGTACCGGCGTATTCGAATGTCTGAAAGCCGTGACGAAGATGATCCTCATCGATCTGAGAAAAACCGGCAAGTAAGCATTTAACGCATTTTTCTCTGATTTGTGGTAGTGGTGCGGCCTGTGTTCAGGCCGCATTTTTTTTAGGTAATTGAAGGCATTATGGGGGAGCCTGTTCCCCCGTACCCTCTGAAAAGCAGCGCTTTTTGCGGGGATAGGGAGGTTTCATGCCTGTATCGCGGCAGCAGTTTGATATCCGGAGTGCGGACATTCTATTTGAGGATGCGGACTTGATCGTCATCAACAAGCCATCCGGAATACCAAGTCAGGCGACGCTGGATCCCGAACGGGATCACTGTTTTGCCGCAGTCCAGAGGTATCTGAAAAAGCAAAATCCCAATGCCTACGCCGGACTTCATCATCGGCTCGATGCACAGACATCCGGGGCGCTGCTCATGACAAAATCCGCCGATGTCAATGCTGCGATATCTGAACAGTTTCAGCAGCATACGATCGAAAAAAAGTATTGTGCCATCTGTATTGGGACTCAGATTGACTCGCCGGATTACTGTAAGGCCGGGAATACCTGGGTCATCGACAAGGCCATCGGGGAAGTGCCCGGTTCGAGGATACAGAAGTTCGGTGTAGATGGGAAAAAGAGAAAACCGGCCAGGACGCGGGTCACGTGTGAGTTGTTTGAAACACTTCGTGATGGGGGATTCGGCGTATATCTTTGTTCCCCCGAAACCGGCAGAACGCATCAGATCCGGGTCCATCTGTCATCACTTGGACTGGGGATTATCGGAGATTCCCTCTATGGAATGCCATTACTGAGAAGCTTGCGCAGCATGGATCCCAAACGCATGTGCCTGCATGCGCAATCCATTGCCTTTACTCATCCCAGGACACTCGAAAGAATGGAAATCTGTGCGCCGCTTCCGGAAGAGATGGCGCTTCTGATTCGCAGGGTGAAAAAGTTGGTCGGTGGTTAGTGGTTTAAGCAGTGACAAATGCGACAAATGGTTGACCAATAAGGCTATCTCTGATAAGAGCTGTCGGCCATTTTGGCCAGTCCAGAACTGGCAAAAATAATAGGATTTTAGCGTATTTTTCGCTAAATTTGTGAATTTATGCGCGAATGCGCAAGTGAGATAACGATGGACTATAGTTTTCTAATACTTTTGGGCGTCTTTTTGGTTTTTATGTGGTTGATGACCATACCGGAAAAGAGGCGCCTCAAGCAGCGTCAGGCCATGCTGGATGCCATTAAAGTCGGCGATCAGATCGAGACTGTGAGCCGCATTTATGGTGAAGTTGTTTCGGTAACCGAGAGCGATTTTACGATTCAGATTGGTGTCGGATCGGATGTGAGGGTTCGCATCAATCGTGAAGGAATTGCCCGGGTTATTCCTCCTGCTGGCAGTGAAGAGACTGGTAAATAAGTTTTAATGTGGGTGCTGCCTCGTGAGGCAGTTCGCCGTAAATCATAACAGAGAGGTTACGCGATGTCGCGAAGTTGGTGGCTAAGAATCGCCTTGCTGGTGTTTCTTATTGTATTTTCCTGCGCAATCCTGATGCCTACTGTCGTCGAAATGGTTCTTTATCCTGAAGAGACAGAGGATGTGGCTAATGACAATATCGAAGAAGGCGTTCGGAATCCTCCGCTGCCTGAATGGTATACTGAGTTGCCCAAGTGGATGCGTTCCAAGACGCTTTCCCTCGGCCTGGATCTTCAGGGCGGTCTGATGCTTCGTTATTCCGTCGATATCGATTCTGCTATCGATGATAAACTGGCATCCAATGCTGCGAATATTCGTGCCGAATTGGCCAATATCGGTGTGGATCTGGAGGATTATAACGTTGATCGCGAAAACAATCAGCTATCCTTCATTTTTAAGGATGTGAACGAAACCGGCAAAATCACGGATTCGAATTTTTTGGATAACCATCCGATGCTGGCTTACGTCAAAACTGTCGACAGAACAGTTACACTTGGCCTGCGTGAGAATTACTTTAAGGAAGTTGAAGAATCTGCCGTTCAGTCTGCGGTCGAAATTATCCGTGAACGTATCGACGGCCTTGGCGTTGCCCAACCGACGGTTCGTGTCGAAGCCGGTCGGAATATTGCCGTTGAACTTCCTGGTCTTTCGCGTTCCCGCGTTGCTGCCGCAGAAAAACTCATTTCCACAACGGCAGTGCTGACGTTTAAACTCGTGGCAGATCGTTCCGAAAGTATTTCGCTCTTTACTACACTGAGTCAGAATATTCCTGAGAATAGCGGCATTTATACCGGCGGCGGCACGCTTCGCGCTGACGATGTCATCGATCCAGCTACGAAACGCGTCGTGAGCAGCGGCAAAGATATTCTCAAAAAATTCGTTCGCGACAATGAAAAGATAATTCCGAACGGACGTGAAATCGCCTATGAAAAAGTCGATCTTCGCGAGCGTCGCATGGAAGTGGCCGAAGATGTCGATGTCAATACTTTGCCGACCAGCTGGCGCATCAGACTCGTTCGCACCGATCTTCCCGCACTGAGCGGTGACAATGTCGAAGCTGCTTATCCGGCGAGCAATCCGGATACGAATATGCCGTACGTTTCACTTAAGCTCGATCATGTCGGCGGTGACACTTTCTATGACATTACCAAAGAACATGTCGGCGATCAGCTCGCCATCCTCATGGACGACGTTCTGGTAAGTGACCCTGTTATTCGAAGCGAAATCCCCGGCGGCAACGTTTCGATCGAAATGGGCCGCGGCAGTCGTCAGGATACCCTGACGGAAGTCAATAACCTCGTCGTTTCTCTGCGTTCCGGTGCATTGCCTGCCCCGATTCGTCAGGAATACAAAACGCTCGTCGGTCCTTCCCTCGGTAAAGACTCGATCGAAACCGGTATGGAATCCCTCATTATAGGTTTCTGCATCGTCTTTGGATTCATGATCCTCTACTATCATATCTCGGGTATCTTTGCGGCTTTCGCCCTGATGTTCAACGTCCTGTTCATCATGGCTGGTATGGCTTCGATGGGAGCTGCACTCACCATGCCCGGTATCGCCGGCGTCGTGCTTACGGTCGGTATGGCCGTCGACTCGAACGTTATCGTTTTTGAACGTATCCGCGAAGAATTGCGCAACAGTGAAACGCCGCGAAAGGCAATTCACATGGGGTTCGACAAAGCTCTTTGGGCAATTCTCGACTCCAATATCACGACTGCTGTCGCTGCCCTCGTGTTGATGAATTTCGGTTCGGGCCCCGTCAAGGGATTCGCCGTAACACTGCTCCTCGGCATTATCGCAACGGTCTATACGGCATTCTTCGTAACCCGTACGATGTTCGAACTCAAAGTACGTATCAGTCCCGACAAGATGTCGATCTAGCAGATGACTGTTCCTTCGGGAACGTCATTTCCAGGCACTTTATCCTATGAGGTTTAAATAAAATGTTCACAATGATTAAACCCAACACGAAGATTCCGTTCATACCGAATCATAAACCGGTTTTGATCAGTCTTGTCGTGCTTGCTTTCGCCGGTATCCTTCTGGCCTTCATCATGGGACCAAACTGGGGAACCAGTTTCCAGGGCGGTACTTCCATCACCCTCCACTTCAAAAAACCCGTTCCCATCGAAAGAGTTCGTGAGGAATTTGTAAACGATCCCCGCTTCGAAAGCGTTTCGGTACAGAGCGTCGGAAATGAAGACTCCAATCGATACGTCGTTCGTACGCGAACCTCGACGACGCTCAACTGCAACAAACTCGAACAGGTGAAAACCGCTGTCGAGGCATCTGTTGCCTCTAAATCCGGAAATGTACTCAAAATCGGACAGTGGCCGGCATGCAATCCCAAAATTGAAGACGGTATCCGCGGCGATTTCTATGTGACGCTCGTTCCTGTCGAAGGCAAACAGGCTCCGGAGTCTCCCTTCGAAGAAAAAAGCATGGTGGAAACCTTTGCCACAGCCGGATTGGATGCGGATGTTTCGTATGAATCCGGTGCCAAACGCTATCTCGTCAAGCCCAAAGGTATTCAGACGGAAGTTACTGAGCTGATGATGCAGAAGTTCGGTGACAGTTTTGAGGGAGAAAAAGGTATCGATCAGATCGATACAGTCGGTGCCGATGTCGGTGAAAAATTCCGTACCGATGCTATCGTCAGTATTCTCGTCGCACTCGGCCTGATGCTCCTCTATATCGGTATTCGTTTCGATACACGTTATGCTCCGTCCGCAGTCATTTCGCTGACCGTCACGACATTGATTACATTCGGTATCGTGGTACTCTTCAGATTCGAAGTCACACTCGAAACGGTCGCTGCATTCCTCAGCCTCGTCGGTTACGGTATCAACGATACCATCGTTACATTCGACCGTGTCCGCGAAAATGTCGGACTCGCCGAACCCGGTGTGCCGCTCGATAATATCGTCAACAAAGCCATCAATGAATGCCTGAGCCGTACTGTGATTACAAGTATTACTACCCTCGGCGCAATCATTCCAATGGCAATCAAGGCAACCGGCGCTACGCAGGATTTCGCAATCATCATGACAATCGGTATCTGCATCGCGACGTTCAATTCGATTTTCGTTTCTTGCCCGATGTTCCTGTATTTCGACAAATGGTTCAAGGGTATGGCAAAACGCAATGAACTTCGCAAAGAAATCGCCGAATTGAACGCTGAAGTCTAATATAGGCCTGAGGATCTTGCGATGAATTATGCGCCCGGTTCATTCGGTTCAGGAATGAGTTCGGGCGCGTCTTTTTTCAGCTCGGGGTATTGAGCGCTAAGGGCTGAGGCTGAAATCATCAGCCTTTAACAGTCAATATCACTTAGGAATGATTCATTTATACTGGCAATAACATTATGACGCGGCCTGAAACCAAATACTGGAATCTCAAGGAACTGGACGACGAAACCGTCGATTCTCTCGCTTCGGATCTCAATGAAACACAACTCCTGACCAGTGTCCTCTATAACCGTGGTGTGCGTACGCCCGAACAGGCTCAGCACTTCCTCAAACCTTCGCTCGACGATTTGTCCGATTCCATGCTGCTGAGCAATATGCAGGAAATCGCCGATCGCTGTCTGAAGGCCATCGAAAACCACGAATCCATCCTCATCTTCGGCGACAACGATGTCGATGGCGTGACTTCGACCACGCTTCTGTATCAATTCTTTATGCAGCTCGGCGTCAACATCCGCTACTTTTTGCCCAGGCGAAAAGAAGACGGACATGGGTTTAACGACGAAACCCTGACCGCAGCTCTGGCCCAGGAAAAGCCCAATCTCCTCATTACCGTCGACTGCGGGATGAGCGGATTTCGCGAAGTCGAACACCTCAAGGAACTCGGCATCGATGTCATCATCGTCGATCATCATGCCATCCCCGATACCCTTCCGGATACTCTGATTCTCAATCCGAAACTTCCCGATGATCGTTTTCCGCATAAGGATCTTGCGGCCGTCGGTGTCGTTTTCCACCTCGTTCATACCCTGGTGCTCGAAGCTCAAAAGCGCGGATTATACGAAAAACTTCAGCAAACTCCTCCGGAATTCATGGATATGCTCGATTTGGTCTGCCTCGGAACCATTGCAGACGTCGTCCCGCTTTTGGGCGAAAACCGCATGTTCGTTTCGGTCGGACTCGATGTGATTCGCAAGCGCAAAAGAAGCGGCATCGCCGCTCTCCTGAGTGATGTCGGTGCCGACGAAAGATTCATTACCGAACGCACGATCTGTTACCGACTCGCCCCGAGAATCAATGCGGCCGGTAGAATGGGCGATCCCAACGAATGCGTCGAACTCCTGACGGCCTACCGCTTTACGACAGCTCAGACCATCGCCAAAAGTCTCGAAAACTACAACCATCTGCGCCAGAACGCAGAGGCCGCAATGATCAACGAAGCTACAGCCATGGCTCAGCAGCAGGTCCTCGAAGGCCGCAAAATCATCGTGATCGCTCACGAAGACTGGCAGCAGGGCATCCTGGGGATCATTTCGAGCAGAATTCTCGATAAATTCTACAAACCAACCGTCGTGATTTCGATTGCCGACGGCAAGGGCCGCGGATCTGCTCGCAGTCCCGAGGGATTCAGCATCCTCGATGCTTTTTCGAGCTGCAAGGACTTGCTCGATGATTTCGGCGGGCATCACAGTGCTGCAGGTCTGAACCTGAAGGCCGAACTCATTCCGGAACTCTCGAATCGACTCGAAAAATACGCCTCTGCAACGTTCTCGGCCATCAATGCGCCGCAGCGCAGCCTCGATATCGATGCCGAAGCCACGATCCCGCAGCTCCTCAAACTGTGGCAGAATCAGTACCTCGAACAGCTCGGACCCTTCGGAACCGCCAACAAGGAACCGACATTCCTGCTCCGCAATGTGCGCACTATTCTGATAAAACGCCTGAATCACGTCTATGCCCGGGCAAAATTCCGCCAGAACAATGCGACCATCAGCCTGCTCGTGCCCATCGCCGGCATCGCCGAAATCGAGCAGGGAACTGCGCTCGATCTCGTGGTAACGCCCAAATACGCGCCAATGAAGGATATTCCCGAGTTTATCCTGCTCTCGGCCCGGCGTCCCGATAATGCTGAGGATGAGAATCATGCGTAAACGATCTCAATATAAAAAGCCGAAATTTCAGAACAAAATTCCGACGCTCGTCATCATGATCGTCATGCTCGTTCTGATCCTTTGTTTCGGAAAGACTTTCAGCAATGGGGTGGCCGGTTTCTTCGCGCCAAGTTCGCCGGTGACCGATACGCCGGAAGTGGCCGCGCCCGATTCTCCCGGCAGTGACGGCGAGGTGGTTCCGAAAAAAGCCGGAACTGTCATTTCGAACGTCAATAAAAATGCCGCCGAAAAGATGCTTCCCATTTTGTCAGGGGCTGAATCGAATCATTGATTTTTTTCAGGTTGGGGGGAGGCTATTTGGGCTGCGCCCTGCATACGCCTCCCGGCCGTGCTATATTCATACGCACGGCCTTTATATTGCTGCCGCGCTATGGACATACGCGCGACTGCTGGTTTCCACAGATTCCATACATTAAAGGAATGGATATGACCCCCATGAATCCCAATTGGGCCGAACTCAAAAAACAGCCTTTCGGACAGTATATTCCCGACGAAGTCCTGCAGTACCGGTCGGATGAAATCGAAAGAATCATCGCCTGGGCCAGGGAAAATCCACTTCCGCTGCCGGCAGAGATCGAAATCGGTTCCAACCGCGGATGCTTTTTGCTCGGACTGACGCGCGGAAGGCGCGATGTCTCTTTTTTGGGCATCGAACTCAAACTCGGGCTTTGCCGCATTGCCATGCGAAAACTCGAACGCGAAGGACTGACCAACGGACACGTGATTCATGCCGATGCAAAACTCGCTCTGCCCGTCCTGTTCCAGCCCCATACCGTCGATGCCATCTATGTGCTCTTCCCCGATCCCTGGTGGAAACGAAAACACGCGCGCCGCAGACTGCTCGATGACAGCTTTTTTGAAACAGCACACGTTTTCCTCAAACCCGGCGGTTTCTTCGTCCTCAAAACGGACGTCCTCGACTATTTCGATGCCGTCGAGGAGTATCTCAAATCTTCACCATGCTTTGAATTCGTCGATATTTCAGAAGTTCCGGGAAGCGATTCCTGGACGCTCTCGACCCGCGAACGCCATTGCCTCGAAGACAATCTGCCCTACAAGCAGCTCGCCGTTCGCAATCTGGCCACCGAGGCTTCTGAATTGCCCAAAACGACGCTCATCGACAAAAAGCTCGTCAAGCATAACTACAGCTATCATCCCGACGAGCATAAGAATAATTAAAATAAGACACGCCCCTTTTGGGGGCGTCGTCACATTACTCACGATACAAGGGCGCGGCGTATGCAATAGCCGCGCGGGGGGAGGCGCGTATTTGCGTAGCAAATAGCGCCGCGGGGGCCTTGCCCCCGCCAAAAAAGAACTAATCGGATCAATAGGAAATCAAGAAATCGCGGATAACCGGCATGTGCTGCATACCGCAGACGCGCGAGTCGCCGTACCGGACGGGGCTGATTTCCGGAATGACTTCCTGGGCTCTCTTTTGATCTGCGACATAGCAATCCTTTTCATTACCCATGCTGATCTGGTCATTTTTGCAGGAAGGATTGTCATAGCAGATGGAATCGAGAACGTATCCGCCCGCATAGGAGGCGGAGGCGACTTCGGTGGGAACTGTGAACTTCTGGAATTCATGATCGACGAGTAGCCAGTCGAATTGTTTCTTGCGCGCTCTGTTTGTTTTTGTTCGACCATACTGATCGGTTGGATAGGGTTCTCCTGTTGCAAGAATGGATGACCAGTTATTGATGATATATCTTGTGTTTGTCGCATTGGTGTCGCCGCCCAGGGCAACATAATAGTTGCCTTTGCTCTGGATGGAACGGACAAAATCTGCAACCGGTATATATTCTTCTGAATTGTAGTGGCTCGAAAGATGCAGCGAGACGACCAGCAAATCCCTATCGCCGGGAATATCGACGACAGCTGCTTCATATTCTCGATCGTCAATGGTCGATATGACTGAACGCTGTGAAAAGACTTCTTTAATCGGCAGATCACCCTTGGTAATAATACCATTGCCGATGCTGCCTTTGCCGATATGGTAGGAGTATTTCGTGTTGAAGTGTTTCTCCAGCTTTTCCACAATTTCCTGGGCTGAATACCCCAATTCCTGAATGATAATGATATCGGGGTCCATGGCATAAAACATATTCATGCCCGGTTCATGATATTTTTGTGGTTCTCCATACAGGTAGTCTGTCGTATTGGCCGACATGATGCGCAGCCTTCGCGTTTTGGGCGAATTCGGCGTCGTCGGGGATGAGTCTGCATCGTGATAAACGCGGATTTCGCATCCATTGGCATCTTCGCCATCAAATAACTTATCGTCACTTTCCATCGTGTAGGTAAGATAATTCAGCGTCTTTCCACTGGTATTGTCATCCTTGAATGTCAGCGTGATGCTTTGATCGACATCGAAGTTGGAGGGCTTGAAGGTCAGCTCATTCTTGCTATTTTTGAATTGAATGCTGTTCTCATATCCCGTGGAGACGGAGAATGTGACCTTTACGTCGCTCCTGGGCTGTTTTGCCAGATGCAGTTTGTATCTCTGATTCGTCTTTGGCGATACATTACCGATGGAGTTGCAGACATCCGGCGAGAACACCAGACGCGGCATCTCTGTATCGGGTTCGGGTTCGACGATGGGGAGGGGATAAACCGTATTGCCTTCCTTGCTGTAAATGAAGGGGATATCCAGTCGCTGAATAAAGCTGTAGCGTTCATCATCGGAAGTGACATCCTTGAGACGGACTTTAAAGGTTGCTCCATCTGCTGCATTGCCTTTGGGCGCTACATTGACGATCTGCGGGTTCTTATAATTGTAGGGAGTAAATCTGAGGACGAGAGATGTTTTGTGGTTTTCGACAGCTGTCTCTGAATTGAGCAATGCGACCTGACCGGATTCGGTTATTTTGATATCGACATCCGATGTCGGCATGGCAGCCAGGGAAACCCAGAAAGACTTGCCTTTTTCGGAAATGATGTTGTCATTGACAGTGTCTATGCCAGAGAAAATGACGAGGTCGTCATTCGGGGTATAAAATGCTTCCTGACTTCCTCCGATATCGGGTTCGTTTTCTGTGCTGTCGTTATCAAAATTGAGAAACTCAATCTCTTGCTCTGATATATTGTTGTAGCGCGAATCATCACTTTTGACGGTGAAGGAAATCGTATAGGGAATATCACCATCCACTTCGTTGTCATCCATACCCTGGACGACGAGTTCCTGTTCCTGATTCCAGTTCAGCGGCGTAAAGAGAATATAGGGCTGGTTGCCCTCATAAAAGACATTATAATTCTTAATGAGATTTGTGATCTTTCCTTCTGATTTGTTTGATGTCCTGAAAAACACCTTAACATCTTCCTTCGGCTGGCGATTCAGTTTCAGGAACAGGGATCTGGACATGCCATCTTCGTTTGTATAGAGGACTTCGTGGTTTGCTGATTTTCGGATGTTGAGTGTATATTCAAAGTCCTCATCGAGGGATCCATCGTTGTCCCGGTTGACGAGTACATAGAAGTCGGATTCGAGTGAATTGACAGCGAGATCGTTACTGTAAGTGGCAAAGTGAACGCCGAACATGACATCGCCGTCGATTTCGTCGTCATCGACGCCCTGAACTCTGAATTGCTGGGGGGTATTCCAATTGGATTCATCGAATACGACTGTCTGCGGTGTTACCCAGCCTTCCGTGGGATCCGTGATCAGGGCGGAAAGATAGACGTTTGTTCCGGATTTCGGTTTGGTGTTCAGATTGAGATAAAAATCATGATAATCGCCGTCTTCCGAAACCTCGCCATCGGCCTTTAGATCGCGCCTTTTGGTCTGACCGTTGCCGACGCGTTTGATGACGAGTCCCGGGCGAGCGTCTGCATCGTCATTATCATAATTGAGGCCGGCGATTGAATTGGTGTGGACTTCATTCATGTAATCGTAGGCAGTAGGATTGACGCTCGGATCCTCGCTTTCAACGCTGATTTTAATCTGATAGGGCTGATCTCCGTCTTTGGTCAAATCGTCCACGCCTTCGATGGGGATTTCAAACGCCTGAGCATGATCTTCCGGATGGATGACAATGTAGGGACGCTCAGGCATTGCTTCGTTGGGATTGGTGCTGTCGAAGTAAACGGTGACATCCGCTGCAGGTTTTCCGCTGAACTCCAACACAATAGCAGCCCGGGTATTGTATTCATCGGTTTCCAGATAGCCTGTATCCGTTATCGCGATGAAGTTGACAGCCATGGGGGAATAACCTTGATATCTGAGGCTGTTGTCATCGACGTTGACACCAGTTACCGGGGGAATGGTCAAATCGTTATAATTCGGATCATCACTCGAAACAGTCATCGATATTTTGAAGAACTGATTGCCGTCCTTAACGTCGTCGTGCACGCCTTCCACATGGACAGTCTGGGGTTGATTCCAGTTATCCGGGGTAAAGATAAGGGTATCTGTGGCAATACTGCATTCTGTCGTCGGCGTGGCATCCAGATGGATCGTCACATCGGCAGCAGGAGGCTGATTCAGGACAACGGCGAATTTATCGCTGTTGCCGGTTTCATTCGTGACCAATCCTTTCGCGGGGCTGACGGTAATCCCTGGTTTGCTGGGATCGGGTTTGACGATGTCGTCGGGATTGGTCTTGTCATCGGGATTGGTCTTATCGTCGGGATTGGTACTGCCGCCTGTTTTACCGTTGTCGCGATTAAGCAGGGTGACAGAAGTATTCAGATTTGAAAATTTGAGATCTTCGGATGCATGCACCTCAATCTGGATCGTATAGGTCTGATCGCCGTCGGCAACATTGTCGGGCCTTCCCGTTACGGTAAATTTCTGGGGAACATTCCAGTTGGAGGGATCCAGCGTAATGTAGTCCGGCGATACGGTACCCTCGTGTGGATTCTGATTCGTGGCGCGGATTGTGACTCTTCCCGAGGGAGCTTCGCTTAGGGATACACCCAGCTCTACCGAACCGCCATCCTCGGTCGTGACGAGTGATTCCGGAAGTGTCACAACGATTCGGGCCATTTGGGGGGCGGAGGATTGTTCCGACGGTGTCGTCGGTGTTTCTTCCGGCGGCACGACAGGAGAGGGTTCCGTGGTATTGGAATCGTCGCATCCTGCCAGAATCATAGCAAACAGTACTGAATAAAAACTCAATTTTTTCATGGCAAATCCTCCGTCCCGCATCATCAATAAGCAGGGAACATAAAAGCGCATTATTATGATGGATTTGTGCCGGAAATTCAACGAATTGCTGCGTTTTTTGTGTTGCTGCTCAGCCCTGCTTTTTTGATCTCACCCGCTGCTATGCGGCACCCTCTCTTACTGGGCGAGAGAATGGGTTCGCTATGCTCACCCGTTTATGCGCTGAAGGTAACTATGCAATTTTAATGAACCGGATTGGTGTCCCGACGATGGTCGGGACCAACTGGTTACGGTGCATGCAATGACGTCATGGCAAATCAATCGTACACAGGCTTATTCTTCTCCTGGATTTCGAGGTATTTTGCAGATGGCTGGGATTTGACCTGGTAATTGACTTCATACTGTCCTTTGGGGAATTTGACGATAAGCATGGGTGAGGATTCGGCATCGTTGCCTTCATCAAATTCGTTCAGTGTGATTTCAAGCGGGGATTCGGCACAGGCTTTATCGACGGAGAAGATACGCCCGCCATCATCATGGTGACCTGCAAACAATACAAGAACAGTATCCTTTTCGAAATCAATGGATGTATTGATTTTTTCAAAATAGCTGTGTTTTGCGTCATCGCCCGCGACGGGATAATAGGGAGTATATTGATCGAGTTCACTGCTGCTATTCACCCAGATGATTTTTGAATCCTTATCCTTATATTCTCCGATGTCATTTGAAAACATGATCTGATATTCGAGTGGTGTGCATGCGGATTGCGGAACTTTGGTTTGTTGTTCCTGCGGTGATGTCTGATTCTGTAAACCATTGGCTGCCTGGGTGGACGGATCATGATTGTCGGTGCTGACACAGCCAAAAGTAAAGCAAGTGGTTAGGAACAGGATAGTAAATAGATTGTGTTTCATTGTCTGTCTCCTTATTGTGAGTTGTACTTAGAATGATTACCACGGAACATCATTAATATAGGCGTATGCCATTGCGAATTTTGAGTTGTTTGATGAGTTAAATGTCATTTTAGTGACTTTGAAATGATAAGTTCCAGAAGTATTATGCTGGAATTTTATTACAATGCTATTTCCATATAATGAAGTTCTACCCATGATAAGAGAACCATCAGGCGCATAAACATACAAAGCATAAGTGAATCCCATTGGATATGTATCATTACGGTGATTGTAAACCCAAGTTCCATTGACTAACCAGGAAATACCGACAGCTGCGTAACCAGTGCCTGCAGGAATATATTGTTCAAAATCAATTGCACCGTTGTTGGGATAGGGATCGCTTGCATCAACCTGAGCAAAGGTATTAGAGGTATATTGAGTCCATGCAGATGTGTAATACATGTTGTAAAAATCAGCACCTCCATACCCAACATAATCCTGAGAATAATAATTTGAGTTGGGGGCGCGGATGTAGTCGTTTGCAGCCATTACTGCACGCAGTTTCATATGTTGAGGTGATATTGTGGCATGATTGGGATTTGTCCATTGGCTGATTTTGTTTGCCAACATACCCGAAACATGTGGTGCTGCATAACTGGTACCGGAGTCAGCTGACCAAGAATTTCCGGAGGCGTTTGTACCCACTTCAATGTTGCACCCAGGTGCTGATAAATCAGGTTTAGGTGTCTTCGTGTTTGCAGCGTCAACATAACTTGAACTGGAACGCATTTGATAAAGTGTGGGGGTGTTGTTATGATCATCATAATTACCTACAGTGATAACATTGATGCCTTTTCCTGGTGAGGTAACGTAACCATCGCCATTACCTCTATTACCAGCAGATTTGACTACTGTGATATTATGATTGTAACCTAAATCATCTGCAGATTGATCATTCTCCATATAATAATTGCTTGTGTCATTATTGCATGATAAATTAACAACGAAGACAGGAGGAACATTGCTTCCAAAGGCTCCATCGGCAATTTCATTCGCATTTGGAATGCTACATCCAGTTTTGCAAATCTTATGTGAGTTGGGGGAAACTGAGTTCAATACTGATAAAACTCGTCTGCTATGTGTTGTCGTGTTTGAAGAACCAACTAAATGGTAGTTGGGCATATAGTTAGACGGTGGACATCCACTGGCTTCTGCAACAAATATACTGGCCCCGGTTCCCTGACCATTGTAAGTGTATGATGCTGATTGTGTGACAAAAGTCGCCAACATTGCTGATGCCATGTTTTCGTCGGCAGGCTCTGTATACAAGTTGATTCCGATGAGGAATTCGGTTTGTAATATATCATTAATTAAACATGCATCGATTTTGGCTCTTAGTGGTTCGTAACCGTTAATAAAGTCATTAAATCCAGAATTGTCTTTGATTATGCCTGCAGTTTTTATATGATTAATTATCATTGAGCGCTTGGCTTTTGTTGCTTGAATGGCATTATTACGTTCTATTTTGTGTTGATTCTCAAGTTTTTTATGATCATCCAAATCCATAAGTTTATCATTCCAAAACATTTTACCATCGCGGTACTCAATTTTGGTGAATGGTATTTCAACCTCTATGTTGTTATCAAATGCAAGGATAAGATCTAATTCCTTTTGGCCGCAGGGAAAGTTCATGTAACGATATATTTTCTCAGGAATTTGCACGCCGTTAATCGTATGAATTCGATCTTCTTCCGCTATTTCAGACACAGAAAGTGTGTTTTTGATTTCACTTTCGGACAATTCAATATTATTAGCTTTAAGGAAATCAAGCATTTCCTGTCCTTTAAGTGATTGTAAATTATTCCATATCTCTTGTTCGGTCTGTTCTCCTATATTCATTAAGTAACTATGTGTTTGATTAATATTGGTATCTGCTTCATGTTCTCCAGAATCGCATCCTTCTGACAACATCAATATCAGGCAGATAGAACTCATTTTCCAAAAAATCGAATACAATCTCATTTCCATACCTCCATATTAAAAGAAATCAACCAAAACACTAATGTTTCAAAATACACAAAAAGAACACGCAATTCGTTGCATACCGAATCCAAATAAAAAATCAACGCTTAATTTTGCAAAAAATCACAAGTTTATGAATCTACTGATGAAATATTTTTATGCCAGAGACGATAAATTGCACTGCTGTAGTCAAAAAAAGCTAACACTATGATTCCCTTGATAATGCTTTCTGCATAACAGTGTCTGCAAAACGTAAAGCTTGCGTATTTCTCTAAAATAACACACATGTGTCCCTTCGTCTGCCGAAAGGAGTGCTACTAACGGTTTTGCTGTAAAATGTGCAGATAACCCCTAGCTCCGGATATTCTTTCGATAGGTCAGGGCAATGATCGGGCGGCCTTTAATATCGAGTTTTTCCCAGCGGTTCGTGCGTTCGTATTTGCATTTGAGCAGGCAGCGGAGCGCGGGAACGTTGTTTTCCGTCAGTGATACCGAAAGCCA
>JAEEGL012696726.1_pt1 | contig 15680 bp, 10 predicted proteins | sample 9134231 | NCBI WGS metagenome assembly JAEEGL01 (sample SAMN16246548, study PRJNA631951) | gut metagenome | biome: gut microbiome; feature: rumen; material: fiber-attached | host: Bos | place: Iran: Karaj | collected 2018-10
ACGGAGATGAATGTGCAGCAGGCTTTGCCGGAAGCAATACAAAAACAATAAAGAATTCGACAGTAGCCGGAGTAAAAGTTTCATCAGAAAATACAGCAGCGGGATTTATCTGTGAGAATAAAAAAGACAGTACAATAGATCAGTCAAGTGTAACAGGAGGAACCGTAGAAGGAAATAATGCAGGAGGATTTGCAGGAGATAATAACGGAACAATAAGCAATTCGTCTGTAACAACTGGAACGAGTGTAACAGGAACGGAATGCGGAGCAGGCTTTGTTGCAACAAACAACAGTACAATAACGAAATCTTATGTAGATAGTGCGAATATATTATCAGATATACAAGGCAGCGGTTTTGTATGTACAAACGGAAAAGATATAGACCATTCATATGTAAAAGGAGGAAGTGTGTCCGGAGGAACATCTTCAGGATTTGCGGGAGTGAACTCCGGAGAAATAGGGAGTGCATATGTAGAAGATACAAGTATAATAGCAACATCAAACAATGCATCAGGGTTTGCGAATAGTAACAGTAATACAATAAAGAATGCTTATGTTAATGTAATAAAATTAAACGGAGGCTCCGCAAGCGGCTTTGTTTCAGATAATGGAGGAACAATAGCCAATGTTTATGTAATATTGAGCGATAATATTATTGCAAGTTCATTAAGTGCATTTACTCCTGATACTGATGCGGACAATGTTCCATCCAATGTATATTGGGGTGTAAATGACTCATACACTGGTGAGATATCTTCTTGCCTAGTTGCAAATAATGAAAATTGTAAAGAAATTAATAAGAGAAAAATAAAACAATTTGAATCTACTCCAAATGAAAATATGTATAATACTTGGAATAGTGAAGATAATAAAGATGTTTGGTGCTTTAATTGTTCAAGCAGAGCTTTATTGAAGAATATGCCTGGCAGTGAACCAAGCGGATGTGTGGAAAGCGGCTGTGCTGTAACTTGTGAAATTATGGAATTGCCGGATGGTACTGATTTTGATATTCAGTTGGTTGTGAATAATCAAGGTGAATGCGTTTGTCCTGAAAAGTGCAGTACTATTGATGATATTGAAGATACAAAACCTGCGGATTATCTTTTTGAATGCAATACAGATATGGAAGGTAAACCTCAAAATGCAGATAAAGAAGAATTTTGTTTGCGTTACAAGTGTGATTTTGTCAATGAGCTTGATGACATTACTCCACCTGAAGTTAGATTAACCTATGTACGCAAGTCCGGAAAAATTATATGCGGATGTCCTAATGCAACAGAATTTGGAAACTATTTGAAAGAACATCCTGAGCTTAAGTATGATAGTGATTGGGATAAAGATAGTGATAATTTGAATTTGTCATGTTTAATGTATAAATGCGATATTGCGGAGGCATTCAGTACGGATTATAATATGCCGGATGTGAGATTGGCTTATAATGCGGAAAATGATTCTTGCGGATGTCCTGATGAAACAGCATTTGCTCAATATTTGGCAGCTAATCCGACACTTGAATACGATAAAGATTGGAACATAAATCCTTCATTCCCGAATTTGTCTTGTGTGAAGAAAAAAGAAGTTATTAAACTTTGTGGTGAAGATTATAGTAATTGTGAATTAAAAGATGGTATTTATCGTTGTAATAAACTTGTAGATGGAAATAGTGCAAATGATGAAAAATGTACAAACGGTTATATACCGATTTGTTCAATGATAGAACTCCAAAAAATCGGCATCGATGAAAGTTATACTATGGATGAATGTTATCTGGTTATGACTGATTTGGCTGCAACAGAACCTATAAATACCATAGGTAAGAGCAGCATTAAACCGTTTAAAGGTGTATTTGATGGTGATAATCATAAAATATCAAATTTATCTTTGAGTAATGAAGAAACAGAGAGCTTTATAGGTTTATTTAGCTCTGCGAATAATGCAAAAATACTGAGTTTAGAACTTTCCTATAAAGAGGAGTTATTAGGAGCAACTAATGTAGGCAGTCTGGTTGGTTATGCTGAAAACACTGATATTTCGAGATGCAAATCAAATGCTAATGTCAGTGGAGGTTACAATATAGGCGGATTAGTCGGAAAAAGTAAAAATAGTAATATAACTAATTCTTCAACAACAGGTACTGTATCAGGTTGTATATATATTGGTGGTTTGTTAGGTTATGCCGAAAATACTAATGTTATAGGAAGTAATTCTAATACTGAAATCACTAATGATGTTAGAGAAACTACTCTTTGCAGTCACGCAGGCGGATTAATCGGTCAACTCCATGAAGGAGAAATAATTAATTCTTCTGCTACCGGTGAAGTTAAGGGCTCGACTCATGCAGGCGGTCTGGCTTCTCATATAGAAAATGTAACGGTAACCAATTGTTTTGCTACGGGTAATGTAACAGGTGATAACATTGTTGGCGGTTTAGTCAGTTATGTAGTTTTAAACAGCAGTATAAACAATTCTTATGCAACAGGTACAGTAGTAACAACTAGCGGTAATGCAGGAGGATTGGTCAGTCATCTTAATAATAGTAGCGTAACTAATTCTTATGCAACAGGTTCTGTAACAGGTTCAGAATATATAGGTGGATTAGCTTCTCACATGTTAAATGGTCAGATAAGTAACTCTTATGCTACAGGTACTGTTATGGGTTCTAATCCTGTAGGAGGTTTAGTTGCTACTATTGATAAAGTAACATCAGGTGAGGGCAGTCAAATCATATCCTCCTATGCTATAGGTAATGTTGAAGGAACATCTCAAGTAGGGGGTTTAGTTGGTTCTGTCTATGGTGGAGGAATTATAGAAAAATCATATTCAAAGAATAAAATTACCGCAACAGGTACAAATGCTTCATTTGGCGCCTTAGTCGGCTATATGTATAATACAGAAATAAATAATTGTTATGCAAAACCTGATTATACATCTGCTTCAGTCGATACGTTCCCTGTTTTGGTTGGCAGTATTAATACTAATGGAAAATCAAGCAGTATAACTAACAGTTATGCAATTTATCAAGGTGCAGATACAAAGAGTTATCCTTTTGTAGGGAATGGCTCTGCTGATATTATAAACAGTTACTCTCAAATTTATACCGGAGCACCTGCTTCAACAGATAATCTCAAATATCTTCCTTTAGAAGATATGTATACTTCAAAATCAGAAGATGTTTACATATCTTGGGATGATAATAATATTTGGTGTATGTCTTGTTCAGCTACACCGACACTTAAGAATATGCCTAAAGGTGCTGAAGAAAACGCAACTTGTGCAACAAATTCTTGTAGTGTTATTCCGGTTATTGAAAACCCGTGTGAAGGCAAAAAAATCAGCAAATTAGGTAATTATCCTGACCCTAAAATAGAGCAAGCTTATAATGAAAAAACAAAAGAATGCGGGTGTCCGGATGAAACGGCGTTTGCTCAATATTTGGCAGCTAATTCGGCACTTGTATATGATAAAGATTGGGCTATTAATAAGAATCTGTCTTGCGTAAAAGAAAAACTTTGTGGATGGCAGTATGATAATTGTCGATATGAAAATGGTATTTACCGTTGCGACAAGATTGTAGATGGAAATACGGTAAATGATGCAAAATGTACAAAAGGTTATATTCCGATTTGTTCAATGACAGAACTTCAAAAAATTGGTGTTGATGCAAATTATACAATGGATGAATGTTATCTGGTTATGAATGACTTAACAGCAGAAAATGCGATAAATAAAATAGGAGATAAAGGAAAGGATGCTCCTGTTGATTTTGCAGGTGTTTTTGATGGTAATAAACACAAAATATCCAACTTGGAAATAACTTCAACTAATAAAAAAGATTATGTTGGTTTATTTGCAAAACTGAATAAAGCAAAAATTCTTGACATAGAAATTTTATATAAAAATAATCTTACAGGAAATAATAATGTAGGAGGTTTAGCAGGCAATGCAAATGATAGTACAATAAGAAATTGTATCGTAAAAGCAAATATTAAAGGAAATGATTATGTTGGCGGAGTATTTGGTACTTCTGTTGACAATGATATTAATAATCTTATTTCTAATGCGGCGGTAGAAGGTAATAATTATGTTGGCGGAGTATTTGGTACTTCTGCTAATAATACTATTATCAATCTTAGTTCTAATAATGCTAAAGTACAAGGTAATTCCTATGTGGGCGGTTTAATTGGCTATAATAACGGAAATATAAGAAATGCTTCTTCTGCAAAAGCTGTAACTGGCATAGGTTATATAGGCGGTTTAATCGGATATCATAAAGAAGGAATAATAACTAATTGTTCTGCATCAGGGAAAGTATCAGATGCTAATTATTCAGGCGGTTTAGTCGGATATAATGAGAAAGGGAATATAACAAACTCACACACATCAGGAGAAGTTTCTTCTTTTATTTATTCAGGCGGTTTAGTAGCATATAATGAAAAAGGAAACATAAATAATTCGTACACTACAGGCAATACAATTTGTTATAATAGTAATAATTATAATAGTTATTCCTCGTCTGGTGGTTTAGTCGGATATAATAATGAAGGAAAGATAACTAACTCACATGTAACTGGTACAGTTTCGGGGTATAAGAATATAGGTGGACTGGTCGGATATAATAATAATGGTGATATTGATAACTCTTATACTGAAGGAATTATTAATGCTGATAAAGAAGATGCCGGTGGTTTGATTGGACTAAATAATAAAGGAGCAATAACTAATTCACATGCTACTGGTGATGTTTTTGGCAAAACGGATGTAGGTGGTTTGATTGGACAAAATTATTATGATGGAACAATAACCTCATCTTATGCTACGGGTGATGTATTAGGGATTGGATATGCTGTAGGAGGATTAGTCGGATCTTTAGGTTTATCACCAGGTGCAACGATAACATTTTCTTATGCAACAGGAGACGTTATAGCTGCCAATTCGGTTGGAGGTTTGGTCGGGTCTGTTTCATCTTCATCCACAATAGCAAATTGTTATGCTACTGGAAATGTTTCTATTGTTGATCCAATATCAGCGCTTATATCTGCTAATGCTGGTGGGTTAATTGGTGCCACAGGTGATTTAGTGACAATAACGAATTGTTATGCAAAGGGTAATGTATCATCCTATTCTTTTCCTAATACAAAATCTTATTTTTCAAAGGCAGGAGGATTAGTAGGAAATAATGGTGCAAATTTAAATATAAAAAATTCTTATGCAACTGGCAATATAAGTTCTACCAATACAACAGAGCCTGAGGGAGCTTTTGCAGGTGGACTTGTCGGATGCAGTTCTGTGTGTAATAAAAAACCACGTAGCTGTAACAGTAAAAATAGCAGTTTAAATATAACAAATTCCTATGCATCAGGTAGTGTAACTTCTTCTTATACTCCTGAAGGAGGATTATATGAATATAAAGATAACGGAACAATAACAGGCACCAAAATGGTTACATTAGAAGAGTTGCAATCAACGAAGAATAACAATATATTTGTTAATTGGGATGATAATAGTGTATGGTGTATGTCATGTTCTGCTACACCAACACTTAAGAATATGCCCGAAGGTGCCGAGCAAAATGAATACTGTGCAAAAGAGGGTAAATGTAATCCTAACGGATGCGAAGATTTAGCTATAAGTAAATTGGATAATTATCCTGTACCTGATGTAGGACAAACTTATGATGAAGAGACAAAAGAATGCGGATGTCCTGATGAAGAAGCTTTTGCAACATATTTGGATGAGCATAAAGAATTAATCTATGATACAAATTGGAAAGCTAATAATAATCTTACTTGTTTAACTTATCGCTGCGATATGGTTAATAAATATAATAATGATTATGTTGCTCCTGATATAAGATTAACTTATGATAAAGAAACTGATAAATGCGTATGTTCTCAGGAAGATATCGAAATATATTTGACAGAAAAGGGCTATACGGATTTGAAATTTGATGAAAATTGGGAGGAAAATTCAAATTATAGCTGTGTAACAGGTAACAATGATTGTCCTATTGGTGCTTCATTAGAAAATGGTATATGTCAATGTTTGGAAGGAGCAAGAAAAGTATATAGAGATGAAAAAGGAGATAAATTTATATATATAGCCGATAATGTATATTTATACAATGAAGAATTTATGAATATATCAAGTTATGATGGGGCTTATTGGGATTATCCATACAAAGACGCTTCAGCAAAATGCAGCAGTTTGGGTGCTGTTATCCCGACAAAAGAACAAGCCGAAAAATTAATACAAAATTTAGGATATTACTATTACGGTAAAATTCCTACCTGGACAAGTACAACAAGCGGCAGCTCCAAAGTTTACTTTTGTGATACAAATGGGTATTGTAACAATACTGAAGTGAAATCCAGCAGTTCAAAAATATTATATTATGGTAGCTGGTGTGTCGCATCGGCAGATACAATAAAGAAATTAAAGGTAGTTACTGATGAATGTAAATGCCCTCTTGCCCCAGTTGATTCTTTGAAAGAAAATAAATATGCTTACGATTCTTCAAAAGCATATACAAGTGAAGAGAATTGTTATTCATTATGTCCGATAACCGAGAAAAATAAAATACAATTGGTAAGGGATAAAAATGATATATCACAATGTACATGCCCCGGAGGGAAATATAGTACAATATATCAAAATGATAATGGGAATAAATATGTTTATATAGACGAAAATTTATATGTATCTGATGAAATGTTTAAAGCTAATAATGAATCATTGATAGATGCAAATAATAATTGTATAAAATACGGTGGACGCATTCCAGAAGTGTCTCAAATAAAACAAATGATAGAAAAGACAAAGCCCGGAAAAGACTTTTTGGTAATGGCTTGGTCTGATGAAGCAGCTTGCGGAACTGGTTGCAGTAAGATTGTTGATAGTACAGGTAGTATAAAAGAGACTTTGTACCAAGGGCAGAAAGTTTCTTACAACTATTTGTGTACTGTTGGTAAAGCTGAAATATATGAAAAATATCATGCTTCTGAATGCCGTTGCCCATCTTCAGGTCATGTTATTGATTATTATGGAGATGAGTATTATTTTGATAAAAATGGCTTAAAAAATGAACATTTCTGTCAATCTAAATGCTTAATTTCAAAAAATGATATTCAATTAGTAAGGGATGAAAAAAATGTTAACCAATGCATTTGTCCTGTAGGGAACCAAATGATTTATAAGGATAAAAAAGGCAATAACTTTATTTTTATAGATGATGGTATATTTATGTATAACAAAAAATCAGATATTTTATCAAAAGATGAAGCCAAAGAATATTGCCAGTCTGTAGGGGCATCTCTTCCTACTTCTGTACAATTATACAAAGCAAGAAAAAGAATAGGCGACTATTCGATTGGCATAAGTTGGAAAAATTCCTCTATACAAAAAGAAGATCTGAATTATACAACTTGGTGCTTTGCTAATAGTGATAAAGTAAAAGAATTAAAAACAAATAATGCATTTTATTGTTATGACGGATGTCAAATAGAATGTAGCGGAGGTGACTTGAATAAGCAAGAATGTTTCTGTGGGGATAAATTAGAATGTCCTATTAATAATTACGATGCTCTGTATGTAATCAGATATAAAATGTATAGTGATGTAGCTACTTTATATGATCAATTTACGGGTAAGAGTACATCTGCTGATGGAAGCAGAACCGTTTCTGAACATTTTAAGCAAATAGCAGGTGCATTGAGTGATGAGGATAAAAACAGACAGTTTAATAAATTCCATGCTTATATAGTTGGAGTAATTAAAGATGAAAATGATATTATTAAAGAAGCAGAAGTAGTAGCAGCTATTTCTCCAAGAGTATGGTATTATAAAATTGCAGCGGAATTAGCAGAACAAGATAGTGTACCTCTTAGTAACTTAATAGGTTCTACAAGTTATGATTCAGTAAATCCTTATATATTGGATATAAAATGTGAATATGAAATTGATGAAGAAACAGTTACTTCTTCATCTTATGAAGAATGTGTATCTAACAATGGAACAATAACCGAAGCTGTTTGTAAATCACAATCGGTAGTTGCACCATATATATTAGGATATGAATATGATAGCAATGTTTCTACCTGTAGAGGTAAAAAAACTAGTGACGGAACATTTGATAAAAAAGGTTCCGGTATGGGTAAAATTAGTTCTTCCGGCAGAAGTTCAGATTGTGAACAATTATGTAAGGATGATAATTTAGAAAATAATGAAGAATGTTTAGATAGCTGTGAAAATGTGGTTATGACAGAAAATATATTTGCCAGTTGTGGAGGTAATGAATTTTGTAAAGGTGGTTCAATACAGTTACATCCATTATGTAATGCAATCGGTGTTGATGAAACCTTCAGAAGGTACACTTCTCCTCTTATACTTGACCTGTTAGGTGATGGTTACAAATTTACTTCCGTTGAAAACGGTGTAAAATTCGACCTCAATGCTGACGGAATAATTGAGCAAGTTGCTTGGACCGATTTCCAAAAAGAATTTGATGATGCCTTCTTATGGTACGATAAAGATAATGACGGCAAAATCTTTAACGGAAAAGAACTCTTCGGAGACCAAAACGGTGCTGAAAACGGATTCTACGAACTTGCAAAATATGATGCAAATAAAGATAATGTTATAAATAAAGATGATGCTATTTATGCAAAACTCAAATTATGGGTAGATTTCAATAAAAATGCTCAAATAGATAAAGGTGAAACAAAAACATTATCTGAAGCAGGAGTCATAGAAATACCGTTAGATTTTAATGTGGTTCGTGATAAAAACGGCAATATACAAACCGATGAACATGGAAATATTACAGGTTTTGTCGGTAAATTTAAACAGTTGATTGAAACAATTGTTAACGGTATCAAAACTCTGATAGAAAAAATCGGTACAATGATAGACGTATTCTTTGCTTCAAAATAAGTGAATGTTTTGTATTCCGATATAATTTAATTATGGTTGCGGTAAATCGAGGATTTACCGCAACAAAATATTCTACTTTCTTTTTTGTTCAGTAAATTAAAATTTACCAATATCTATGTATTACTTTTTAATATATAAGTATATTTAAATGGCAGTTTTTCTTAGCAGGTATTACTGTTCAAGTAAAAACTACTATGTGAGTTAACGTATTTATTTTTTGAAAGCATCTAAATTTTTTATTTAAATAAATATTTAAATAAAAAATTAGTTCTCCTCAATTAATACATTTTAACTGTATCTTTTACTTCCTTTAGTACTTCTTTTGCGATAACTCTTGCTTTTTTACTTCCATCCTCAATTATTTGCTTTATTAATTTTGGCTGCGTTTCTAATTCTTTTCTTTTTTCTCTTATTGGTTTGAAATGATTATTGATATGACAAGCTAATTCTTTTTTACAGTCAGAGCATCCTCTGGTTGCATTTTGGCATTCACATTTTACCTGTTCAACTTTATCAGGTGCAAAAATTTTATAATAATCAAATACAACTTCACATTCATCCGGATGTCCGGGGTCGGTTTTCCTCAATCTTGAACGGTCTGTAATGGCTCTTGATATTTTCTTTGTTGTCTCTTCTTCACTATCCGAGATTTTAATATCATTGTGGAAGGATTTTCCCATTTTTTGCCCGTCTATTCCCTTAAACAATGGTGTTGTTGTTAATTTTGGTGCGGGTTCTTTAAATAAATCCTTCTTATATATATAGTTAAATCTTCTTGCAATATCTCTTGCAATCTCCAAATGTGCAACTTGGTCAATCCCTACCGGAACCAAATCCGCATTAAAAGTAAGAATATCAGCAGTCATCAAAACAGGATAACCTAAAAGCCCATAATTACAAATATTTGATGGCTTTTCATCATTTTCTGCCGTACCTCTGATTATTTTTACCATATCCTTAAGTGTTGGGTCACGTTCTACCCAATTTTGAGGAGTAATCATACTAAGATATATATGTAATTCCGCTGTTTCCGGAACAAGTGATTGAAGATAAATTGTTGAAATATCAGGATTAATACCACAAGCTATCCAGTCAAGAACTACATCTTCAACATTTTGTCTTAATTCGGAGGTATTATCGAATTTTGTCGTTAAAGCATGCCAGTCAGCTACACTAAAAAAACATTCATAATCATTCTGTAATTCTTTCCAATTTCTCAAAACTCCTAAATAATGCCCTAAATGGAGTTTGCCGGTTGGGCGCATGCCGGACATAATTCTGTTTTTACCCATATTTACCTCAAATTAATCAATCTTCTCAACTATATTAACATTAATTTATTATTTTAAAAAGTATATATTAACTTTTCCTCATCAAATCAGAAAGTTTTAATTCATCTTTGGCTTGTGGTTTTACCTGTGGCTGAACTATATCCTCGCTATTGTTTAATCTGTGTAAACCGATATAACTTTCTTGTGTGTTAAAACCAAATATTCCTAAAAATTTTTCGAGCATAATTATCCTTCTTTCCTTTCCTTCTATAATAAATTTTTTTTCAAAAAAATTCAATAAACTTTTAGATTAATATAAAAAGATAATATTTTTGGTGTAGAATTTTCTTATGCTTATATTAGGAATTGATCCGGGTATTGCTATTACAGGCTACGGATTATTAGAACAAAATAATAACGAAATAAATATTTTTACCAGCGGAGCTATAAAAACCGATAAAAATGTACAGCTTCCGGATAGACTTGCGGAATTATATAATGATATGCAAACTATAGTTAAAGAATATTCGCCTGATGCTGCTGCTATTGAAAAACTGTTTTATTTTAAAAATCTAAAAACTATTATTCCTGTTGCTCAAGCAAGAGGTGTCATATTAACTGTTTTGGCACAGAATAAAGTTCCTGTTTTTGAGTATACTCCGCTTGAAGTTAAACAAATTATGACCGGGTACGGCAGAGCAACAAAAGATGAAGTCAAAAAAATGACTGAAATATTTTTAAATGAAACGTTGCCAAAATTAGATGATATTGATGATGCTATAGCAATAGCTACCACTCATTGTATCGCAGTCGGCTTAATTCATAAATAAAGCTGCTTTCGGTTTATTTATCGAAAATACTGTTATAAAGTAATTTCTTTTGTTAAATCAATTCCGTTATATTTTGACTGAGTTTTTTCGAGTCCAAATTGGATATAATCTTCTATTATTTCGTTGGACATTAAAACAACTTTATTTAAAATGTTTTTTTGAATTATCGGAAAATTTTCAAGTACAAAAACTTCACTTTTTTTATTTTTATCTTGCGGGCCTATTCCTATTTTTAATCTCGGTATATCTTGTGAACCAAGTGATGAAATAATCGATTTTATCCCGTTATGTCCGCCTGCTGAGCCATCTTTTTTTATTCTGAATTCCCCTAAATTTATTGATAAATCATCATAAATAATAAGGATATTAGAATTTTCTAATTTATAAAAGTTTTTTAATAAGATAACAGCTTCACCTGATAGGTTCATAAAAGTTTGGGGTTTGGCAAGAATAATTTTTTCATTATTTATATTAATTGATGCAACTTCTGCTTTAAATTTGCTCTCTAATTTAAAACTGCTATTATATTTTCCAGCTAGATTATCAATAGACATAAAACCTATATTATGTCTTGTCAATTCATATTTTGGCGGATAATTACCTAGCCCGATAACTAAATACATATTATTATAACAACCTTCTTATATTGTTCGTAATATATGGTATTTCCGGAGTTTTTCCAAGAAATGACCAAATTCCGGTATACATAATAAGAATTAAGAAAAAAAGACTCAATAAAGAGAAGCTGAATATTCCTATGCGAATAATTGCAAATCCTGCAATATAAAAAATAAAGAACTGAAAAATACTGTTTATAAATGTTCCGACATAAGGAATATAATTTAGCAAAGATAAAAAGCTTTCAATAAAATTTAATATCAAATAAATAGCACTAATTAATAATGAAATAATTATTGACTGAACTATATTAAAATTAAGAAATTGCCTTAACTGAATTTTTCTTATATACGCAATAATAAGCCAAATAATGCCGATAAGTCCATAAGTTAAATACGAAAGAGCAGACAAAATCCTTTCTGTCTGAATAGGTTGTTGTGAATTGTTATAAATATTTCTACTCATCTTTACTCAAATTTTGTCTGCACATTCAAATAAATTATTAACCTTCAAAAACGTAATCGATAAGAGCTGCTTCTCTTGCTCTTTTAATAGCAACAGCTATTTGTCTTTGGTGCTCTGCGCAAGTACCTGTAATACGTCTTGGAAGAATTTTTCCTCTTTCACTTAAATATCTTTTCAATTTGTGAAAATCTTTGTAATCTACGTGCTCGATTTTGTCTGCGCAAAAATTACAATTTTTCTTTTTCTTTTTTGAAATTTCTTTGTTTACTGCCATGTTTTTTATCCTTTATTCTAATTACTAAAATGGTATTTCATCCGTTCCGATTAATTCGTCGGGTTCTTCTTCTTGAGCGAACTCAATAGAAGAAGTATCTGTTGAAGTAAAGCTAAGATTAGATACACCGTCAAAAACATCAAATGCTGAAGCTTGCAATTCATAGATTTTTTTATCTTCACCATTGTCATTTTTAAAACTGTTTGTTTGTAATCTTCCTTCAACAATAACTTTTTTTCCTTTTTTCATTTGTTGTTCGGCTTCTTCAGCCAAATTTCCCATAGCAACAACTCTTAAAAGGGTTTCATTCTGTTCGTCAATATTTAATGTAAAATTCGTAATTGCAAGTCCGCCGTTAGAAAAACGTTTTTCCGCATCTCTAACAACTATTCCTGATATTACCGCTTTACTAATTGTCATAACGAACTATGCCTCTTGAGTTTCTGCTGAAGCAAATTCATCTTCAACAATCATATCACGTAATATATTGTCATTGAGCTTCAAATTACGTTTCAATTCTTTAACATCTTTTGGTTCTAATTCGATTTTTAATACAACATAAAAACCGTCACGATAGTTATTAATGTCATAAGCTAATTTTTTGCGTCCGATTTTATTTGTATCGGTAATTTTACCGTTTAATGCAGTTATATATTCTTCAATTTGTGCAAGAATTTTATCAACTTCATCAACATCAAAATTTGGTTTAATAATAGATAATAATTCGTATTTTTTCAATTTTCTACTCCTTCATGTAAATATATTGTCATGTTATCATAAACATAAAAATATTTACAAGTAGCATGTATCAGGGATAATTTATTTTGGCAAATACAGTAATAATAGTAGCTTCAGGCATAGGAAAACGTTTTAATTCAACTATTCCAAAGCAATTTGTATTATATGAAAACAAAACAATTTTAGAGCATACGATAGAAAAATTTGAAAGCCATGCTCTCATTGATAATATTGTAATAGTTATTAATGAAAATCATAAAGAATTATTTTATGACATTATCAAAAGAAATAATTATAAAAAAATTTCAAATATTGCATGTGGAGGGAAGGAGAGATTTGACAGTGTATATAACGGATTGTGTGCAATAGATAATAACCCAAAGAATTTACTTATTCATGATGGGGTAAGACCTTTTGTTTCAGAAAGAATAATTAACGATTGTATAAATGCTCTTGAAAAATATGATGCTGTCAGTGTAGGGATAAAATCAACCGATACCATTATGCAAATAAAAGATAACATAATTATAAAAATGGATAAAAGAGAAACCTTCAGAAGAGTACAAACTCCTCAATGTTTTAAATTTGAATTAATAAAAAAAGCTTATAATCTGGCAAAAGAAGAAAACAAATTTGATTTTACCGATGATGCCGGAATAGTTTTTTATTATAATCTTGCACCTGTTTTTGTTGTGGAAGGTGATGAAAATAATATTAAAATAACAAGAAAAGAAGATATAGAATAAAAATTAAAATTTATATGATTATATATTTAAATCTATTTGGACATGCGGCGGGGAATAAATAATTTTTCTAATTTAATTAAATAAATATATTCGACAATTTATATTCATTTTTATATAATAAAATTATGAACATATATAAAAAATATCAAAAGGCGTTAACTAAGGAGCAAAAGGTTGCATTAAGTTTTTTTACTTCTTTGGCTGATGAATTATCAGTTAAAGCTTATCTTGTTGGCGGAATAGTTAGAGATATGATTTTAGGTCGTCCTTTTCAGGATATAGATGTTGTATTGGAAACAGATGCGATAATTTTTTGTGATATATTGCAGTCCAGATATTTTGAAAATATAGAAATTCTTGCTAAAAATGAGAAATTTAAAACAGTAAAACTGGAATTTATTTTTAATGAAAGAACTTTTCAAGTCGATGTAGCGAGTACAAGAAGTGAAATATATGAGTATCCGTCTTGTTTGCCTATATTAGCAGAAACGGTAGTTCCTTTAAAAAAAGATTTAATGCGCAGAGATTTTTCGATAAATGCACTTGCTGTTTCTTTGAATAGTGTTGATTTTTGCAAAGTCATTGATGAAACGGAAGGGTTGAATGATATTGAAGCTTCCAAAATAAAAATTCTGCATAATGACAGTTTTTTGGATGATCCTTCAAGAATAATAAGAGGTTTAAGATACAGAGCTTTGCTGGGTTTTTCGTTAGATGAAAAAACTAAATTGTTGCAGGATAATTGTTTGAAGAATAAGAAATATATTGCGCTTTGTCAAGACAGAGTAAAAAAAGAATTAAAAAAGACACTTAATATCCTTTCTGTAGAAATATATGATAAATTTATCAGTGAAAATATATATAAGCTTATTATTCCAAAAGTATCAAAACTGAATTTACCGTCAGGTAATCTTATAATGCAGATACTTTCTACAAATCTAAAGCATATAAATTCTGATTTTTTATGGATAATTTTACTTTGTGTGATATTCAATTTTATGCCTTGTGAATATATTGATAAAACGATTGAGAAACTTGCTTTAACCAGATATGAAAAACAGATATTTTTTGACTTTTTTGATTTAAAGGAAAAACTTTTTGATTTTGAAATAAAAAATACTAATTTTGAAATTTATGAGTTTTTAAATTCATATTCTTTGGAAAGTTTGGTAGCGTGGCAATGTTTGCCAATGAACTGTAACAACAATTCCAAAATAGTAAAATACTTAAATGAGCTGCGTTTTGTAAAATTAACGGTAACAGGATCAGATATAGAGAGTTTTGGAATCAGAAACGGAAAACTGTACGGGAAAATATTAAAAGATGTTTTAAGAGCAAAATTAGACGGCAGAGTTGAAGAATGTTCGGAAAAAAGATTTTTAGAGCTTATTTGTAATGATTATAAGCCTGAAAAATAAGACTGTTTTCTATTATTTCAAATTATAACTTCACATGGTTGCTAAAAATATTATCTCATTGTATAATGGCATATATTGTGCAATTAGGGTGAGCGTGTGTTTAAAGTAGAAGAACCGCAAGAAGAAGAACTTTATGATTATATTCCGCCATCATTAAAGTGGAAGAAGGATGTTCCGTTTATAAAAGCTGAACATAGTAGGTTTTGGATTGCTATATGGGATTTTGCCGTTAATATTATGATAAAGAGGAGATTTTTTTCTCTGCGGGTAAAAAATTCCGAGAATTTTGAGCTTCGTGATAAAGATGTAGCTTGTATATTTTATGCACAGCACAGTTGCTGGTGGGATGGTGTAGTAGGATATTATCTTTGTCATTATCTTTTTGGTGTTCCA
>JAEEGL014008131.1_pt1 | contig 15680 bp, 21 predicted proteins | sample 9134231 | NCBI WGS metagenome assembly JAEEGL01 (sample SAMN16246548, study PRJNA631951) | gut metagenome | biome: gut microbiome; feature: rumen; material: fiber-attached | host: Bos | place: Iran: Karaj | collected 2018-10
CTTGTTGCCAAGGCTCACAAAAATTCCGCATTGCAGGCACGCAGGTGCTTTCGATTGAATTGGCAAGCCGGTTAAAAGTCATATTATATATTGATTGAAAACAATCTATTCGCATGATATGATTTATACAATTGTTTTGCAGAAGCTCTCTGCGCATGGGAAGGTACATGGGCTCGACTGTGGGAGGTCTTTTGATCGGCCCTGAATGGCGGGAAAATGACGGATTGGTCAACACTGTTTCCGCCATGGCGCCCATGGACGCCCCCGGTATTGCTTATGATCCCGACCGCGTCCGACCCGGTATTTGGCAGCTTATGCCCACCTATCACGGGGATCACATATCCTTGCAGGGTGGGATCATAAAAATCAACAACATTCGTCCCTTTTATCTGAAGCTGCTGAAGATAATAAAAAGTTTGGCGGATAAGGAGATGTGAAATCATGGATCGAGCTTTGAAAACAATAAACAAGGAAACCATTAGAGCGTACGCAAAGGAGCTCTGGAGCCGCGTTCCCGGTAATATACTCAGCGAAGATATGGGAATCGACCCCAGGTATTCCGGTATACGGATGTACGACGCCCCGCTTGTAGGCTTTGGGTCGGCGAACGATCCCCTGTTTCAGACATATAAGGCGCCGGACGTCATCGGACCATGGCATATGAGCCCGAATGAGTGGCTCCCGGAAGCGCAGACGGTGGTCTCATTCTTTTTCCCGACAAGCGAAGAAATCCGAAAGAGCAATCGGCAGGAAGAACAAATCGCATCGACGCTTTGGGCCTACGCTCGGATCGAGGGTCAGAATTATATCCTCGCCTATACGGAAGCCATGGCTGCCTGGTTTCGGGAGTGGGGTTATGAAGCCTGCGTTCCCTCCGCCGATCCCCGCTGGCAGCAGCTGACCGCGGGAAAAGGGATCGAAGGCTATTCGGAGATTCAGGAAGACAGCTTCGGAAGCCGTTGGTCGGAGCGGCATGCCGCCTACGTGTGCGCAATGGGGACCTTCGGGCTGTCCAAGGGATTTATTACCGAAAAAGGCATGGCGGGACGTTTCGGCAGCGTTCTGGTCAGCGCTGCTTTGGAGCCTGACCCCAGACCTTTTACCGGCATTTACGATAATTGCATCCACTGTCTTGCCTGCGTAAGGCGCTGCCCGGCAAAGGCGATCGATCCCATCCACGGGAAAAATCATATGATCTGCGGCGCTCACGTCACGGCATCCCGCGCAGTGCATGCGCCCCGATATGGCTGCGGTTTATGCCAGACCGGCGTACCGTGTGAATCGCAAAATCCCATCCGCTTGAAAAAAGCATAAGGTTCTCCTTATGCGTCAAAGCTGAGCAGATCTTCTCAGAGGCAGACGACTTCATCCCCCGTCGTTATGCCAAGTATAAGCGCCCTGCCCGAAACGGCTGAGGCCCTGCTGTAGACTGACAGCGCATTGGATCTGTTGAGATAAGCAATAGACAAAAACAACCGGTTTCTGATCAGGAGTTGATTAGAAACCGGTTGTTTTTTGCCGGAACCAGCCAGTCCGGGTAAACCCGAAGTGCTTCAGCATCCGCGCAGCGCCTCGTTCCAGGCACGGACCTGGGGCAGGATCTGTTCATAGATCTCCTGCCGCTTATCCGGATTCAATTCATACACTTCCACCTTTGGATGTCCCATAACCTGACGCAGGAAAGGGACGTCCACACCCGCTTTGACCCCGGCCAGCACCGGGATATCCCCGTCCAGGGCTCGCAGGACCGCTTTGCAAAAGAGTTCGGAATCCTGCTCCATAAACCCGATCTCATCCATGACCAGGATCCCGCCAGGCTGGGCCTGCAGGTATTCCACTCCCAGGGTATCGAAAACCTGAAGGTTAACGGTACGCTCCCGGGTATTGCAGTCGCCCACATGGTTATCCTCGCTGGTATGCCGCTTCACTCTGCCCGCCGGGTACATATAGATCTGATGATAGCCCGCATCATTGGTTTGCACTGTGCGGGTATAGAAGCCATAGATCGGAACATCTAACTCCGATACCAGCTTTTCGATCATCGTGCTTTTCCCCGCCCCGCGGCGACCGTGGATCAGGATATGCTTCATTCAGCTCTCCTCCTTACACGGATTCCCCGTCTTAAGCATCCTCAGCGGAAGTCCGCTGCCATATTTGGAGCTGCCCATTTTTAAAAAATATTTTACTGTGAATTTGGCCCATACGCAAGCCTGTCACATTTAACAATGCGAATATTGCCATGCTGCACCACGCCGAGGCGTGGATGAGGCTGCCCATGCCGGTGCACGTTACTCTCTCTACGATTTGTACCAGCCCTCCAGCGTTAAGAGTTTTTTCTTGTTCTCCAACCCGCCGGCATAGCCGCACAGGCTGCCGTCACTGCCCAGCACCCGATGGCAAGGCACAATGATCGTTAAGGGATTGCGCCCCACAGCGCTGCCCACCGCCCGTGCTGAGCTTCCCAAACGCGCGGCAATGGCGCCGTAACTCTCCGTCTGCCCATAGGGGATCTGCAGCAGCGTCCGCCACACCCGCAGCTGAAAGGCGGTGCCTTTGGGGTCCAGCGGCAATTCTTCTGAATCCGGCCGGTCACCCGCGAAATAACGATCAAGCCATATTTTCGCCTGATGCAAAACCGGTGTCTCCAACTCCCGCCGCTCACCTGCCAGGTGCCGTTCTTCATACTTTTGTCCCCGGATCACCAAGGCGATCAGAGCATCGCCCTCAGCAGCTGCCGTCAGCATTCCCAACGGTGAGTCATAATGAATATAATCGTACATATTTTTATCCTCGTTCGTTTTTTCTCATTGATTAGTATGATAGCATACTTCCTATAAAAAAGCTCCCTATTTTCGAATAATATTTTCACTTGCATAACAGTAAGTCATTCGTTATAGTATTGTTGCACGGAAAGGAGGTGCGTCCATGGTCATTATCGATAAAGATACCTGTATCGGATGCGGGCATTGCAGAGACGACTGCCTGGCTCAGGCGATCTCGATCACAGCGGGAAAGGCCGAGATCACCAAAGACTGTTTTCACTGCGGCCACTGCATCGCCGTCTGTCCCACTGACTCGGTGCGGATCGAAGGCGGCACATATGATATGTCCGACGTGGAGCCGGTTGGCAGCGGCTTTGGTATCACTGCCGAGGCTTTGCTCCATGCGATCAAAACCAGGCGATCCGTTCGCCATTTCAAACGGGCCTGTCCTTCCGAAAAGGAACTGATGACTATGCTGGAAGCCGGGCGCTTCAGCCCAACCGCCAGCAACGCGCAGAACGTATCTTATCTCGTTTTTACCCAGGAGACGGAATCGCTTCGTGATCTTGCTATGCGCGAATTGCGCAGTCTCCAATATGACGAGGCGGCTTTTTATCGAGTTTTTCCCCCACCCATGAGTCTCAGCCGGGTTCATTTTGATGACGATGATTTTCTCTTTAAAGGCGCGCCCGCGGTGATCCTGACGCTTTCACCAAATCCCGTCAACGCCGCCATTGCCTCCTGCAATATGGAGATGCAGGCGGCCGCCATGGGACTCGGCGTCTTATATGTGGGCTTCTTGACCCGACTTGCGGAAACCAGCATCCCACTGAGGGCATTCCTCGGGCTGCGGGATGAGGATCACGTTGTAACCTGCCTCGCGGTCGGATATCCCGATGTGAGCTATCTGCGCACCCCGCCGCGGAAAAAAGCGCAGATCCAATGGCGTTGAACTTGTCTCTTTATGTGATTGCGTTTGCGGCAAGCTCTTTGTATTGTGAATCATTTTCAGCTATAATAATACGAAAAAACAAGTCGTAAAACCGTAAAAATTCAGGAGAAAAACGAAATGAAAGATTTTGGCGTGAAGCCCTATCTGTTCCCCATGCCCGTTTATATGATCGGTACTTATAACGAGGACGGCACCGTGGACTCTATGCCCATGGCCTGGGGCGGGATCTGCGCGGAGAATATGGTGGCCCTCAATCTGGAGGATGAGCACAAGACCGTCGCAAATCTCAGAGCGAGGGGCGCCTTCACACTGTCCGTGCCCGGTATCGATACACTGGCAGAATCCGATTATATGGGGATCGCCAGTGCCGTCAAGGTTGCCGACAAGTTTGAACGCACCGGGCTGCACGCAGTGAAGAGTGAGCGCGTGGATGCGCCCATCATCACCGAGTATCCGCTGACACTGGAATGCAAGGTGCTTGAGATGCAGGAGCAGCCCTACGGCCTGCGCGTGCTGGGAGAGATCGTGAATGTGCTGGCCGACGAGAAGGTGTTGGATGAGCTGGGCCGTATCGACTGCGGTAAACTCAACACTTTCCTCTTTGACCAGATGCGAAACGACTATTATGCGGTGGGCGAGATCTGTGGAAAAGCCTGGCATTCCGGCGCACCGCTTCTGAAAAAGTAGGCCCCATGGAGCAAAAAAGCAATGCTCGAAACGTAATAACAGTTTCGAGCATTGCTTTTTGTCAGCCCTTCTCATCCATTCCACCATGCAGATTGCGAAAGACGAGAGAATATGCCCCATTTGTCTCATTATTTGAAAAACAGAACGTTTTTCTTATTGCTAATCTTAAGAAACATGTGTATAATTTAAATTGTTCAAAATTTAATTGTTCGCTTTCTGTGATCTTTTAGGAGGAGCATAAAATGGCCGATAAAAAATTCTCAACGACAGGCGGTACTGTGGATACGCCGGAAGTTAATACCGATTATGATAATGCCAAGGTTTTTGATAAACTTCGCATCGGTTCTCTCGGGGTTTATTTTCGCGATGGTTTGCGCGTAAAATATATTCCCTACAGCGAGATGGACCGCGCCTTTATCCGGGTCCAGCAAACCCAGGCGCGTATGTGCTGCGGGCAGGCAAACTTGGACTACTTCCGCATGGTATTCGTTCATGACGGTAAGGAATTTGCCGACATCCTGAGCGAAAAAGAATCAATCATGGATGCTGCGCTGGCCGAGATCGCGTCCCATGGCGTCACCACAGGCTTTGTCGAAGGGGAAGCTTCTGCCTGAAATATTCCAGGCTGGATCATTCCAAAACATTTTTCGTATTACCGCACGGGATACCGTGTACAGAATCATAAATGGAGGTTATGAACTATGAGCAAAGTATTGGTCGCCTATTTTTCCGCTACCGGCAACACCGCGAAGGTCGCAGAGGAGCTTGCCCGGCTCGAAAACGCCGATCTGTTTGAGATCAAGCCCGAGGTTCCCTATACTGCGGAGGATCTCAACTTTAACGTGAAGGACTGCCGCGCCAACCGAGAGATGCAGGACGAGAGCTGCCGCCCGGCCATGATCGGCAAGGTGGAGAATATGGAACAGTATGACGTGGTTTTTGTTGGTACGCCGATCTGGTGGGGCCGTGAGACCGCTATCGTCGACACTTTTCTGGATGCCCACAACTTCTCCGGGAAGAAAATCATCCCCTTCTGCACCTCCGGCATCAGCGGTGTGGAAAATGCCTCCGCGCACATCAAGGGCCTTGTCGGTGACGATGTGACCGTGGATGCGGGGAAACGCCTGGGCGCCGATGGCAGCGAGGAAGAAGTCAAAACCTGGACGGAGCTTCTTGGCCTTTGAGCCGCAACACAAGAAAAGGAGCGTTCCATTATGTTCGCAAAAATCAAAAACTATTGTAAGGCGATCATCGAATGCTGCGCTGTTTGCTGCGGCGTTCTGCTGATCATCCATCGGCGTGTCATTTCCGCTGCCCTCACAGGCAGTCCGATGCCGGAAGCACCGGAATGGCATAAGAAGTGCTTTAAATTTATCAATTGGGAGAAATGAGTATGATTTACGATTATTCTGTTACCACCGGCAAGGGTGAGGAACTGAAGCTCTCCGACTACAAGGACAAGGTCATTCTGGTCGTCAACACAGCCACCGGCTGCGGCTTCACGCCTCAGTATGCGCCCATTGAGCAGCTGTACAAGGATTACCATGAGCAGGGGCTGGAGATCCTGGATATCCCCTGCAACCAGTTCGGCGGCCAGGCGCCCGGTTCGGATGAAGAGATCCACGCGTTTTGCACCATGCACTTCAACACTACGTTCCCGCAGATGAAGAAAGCGGAGGTCAACGGTGAAAATGAACTGCCGCTCTATACCTATCTGAAGTCCCAGAAAGGCTTTGAGGGCTTCCAGGCGCATCCGTACAAGGAGCTGCTGGAAAAGATGTTTGCCGAGGCCGATCCCGATTGGGACAAGAAGTCTGATATCAAATGGAACTTCACCAAGTTCGTCATCGACCGGGAAGGAAACGTGGTGGCACGATTTGAGCCCACTGCCGACATGGCGGATGTGGAAGCCTGCGTCAAAGCCCTGCTGTAAGAAACGGAGTCAATCACACATAACAAGCGGAACGCAGCTCAGGGATGCCCGGTTTCAAAGGATCCTGAAGCTGCGTTTCGTTTTCTTTCCTTATAATGAATCCGATCGCATTTTTTTCGATCTCAGTTGACAGAAGAACGCCGTAAGAATAAACTGATAAACAAGCCAGTCTTTGGTCAGGAGGATTGATAAGCATGCTTGATTTTTTAAGGCAAGAGGGCATTGAGGAAAAGCTGATCGCCCGCATAGAACAATATCGGAAAGATTTTCCCGTCGCTGAAAACGACAGGATCAGGATCCCTTCCCCGAAGTTCAAATACTATGGCAATGAGATTTGGCAATTGGCGATCACCGCCATTTTGTCCGGGGAAAACATTCTTCTTGTCGGGCCTAAGGCGACCGGCAAAAACGTGCTTGCGGAAAACCTTTCCGCGGTTTTCGGCAGGCCCGAGTGGGACGTCTCCTTTTACCTGAACACCGACGCCTCGAGCCTGATCGGTACCGACACCTTTAAAAACGGTGAGGTCTCCTTCCGAAAGGGCCCGATTTATGCCTGTGCCGAGGCCGGCGGCTTCGGCGTTCTGGACGAGATCAACATGGCGAAGAATGAGTCCCTCGCCGTCCTTCACGCGACGCTGGACTTCAGACGGATCATCGATGTCCCCGGCTACAGCAGGATCAGTCTCGCCCCCTCGACCCGCTTCATCGCCACCATGAACTACGGTTACGCCGGAACGCGGGAGCTCAACGAGGCTCTCACCTCTCGATTCATGGTCATCAACATGCCCATTATCTCCGGTGCCAATCTTGAAAAGCTCCTGATCCAGCAGCATCCGACGCTCAAGACGGAGTATGCCTCCCAGCTCACAGCGCTCTTTGAAGAGATCCGAAAGAAATGTGAAAGCTCTGAAATCTCAACGAAAGCGCTGGATCTGCGCGGCCTTCTGGCTTCGGTCAATCTCGTTGCGCACGGCCTGTCCATGCGGGATGCGCTGAACATCGCAATCATCAACAAGAGCTTTGATGAATTTGAGAGAACACTGGTCGAAGACATCGTCTCCGCCCGCATTGACGGCAAGCTGAAGAAAGAGGATATTTTCGTTAAGGAAAACAGCTGACGGCAAAGGCCGCCCCCCACACTATGGATCAGAATATCACAGACCTTCAGAAAAGGCGTGCTGACAACATCATATGGAACTGTGCCGGGGACTATTCCTTCGCGCCGGACTTCAAGGCCTATGACAGCAACGGCGATGTGGACATCTATTGGAACATCATTTTCGGTTCCGCAAGACGCCACTGTGAGTATGGGAAGCTGGAAAAGCTGTTTGCCATGCTTGACAAGTATAAAAACGCTGCTGTTTATGAGACCGTCTTCTGGAAAGCGCTCGAACCCGTTCTTTTCCAGAGAGAGCTTTCCAGCCGCCCTGTTCTGGCGCGAATCCGACCCTCCCCCGCCCAAACGGATCTGCTGTTCGACGCCGGCATGACGACGGATGAGATCGTCGAAAGCGCCAGGCAGTATTTCTTTGAGCACTATGGTCTGTATGGGGATGGCAAAATCCGCCTGAAGTACAGACTGCCCCATCTCAGAAGGATGTCGGTTGACAGCTTCCTGCAGAGGGGCCTGTTCGTTATGCATGATAAGGGGCTGTATCACGGCGACGTGCCCGGCTGGGACGGGGACTTTTCTCTCAGCACAAAGCTGACCGAATCAGAACTCCGCGACTTTCTGGAAACGAAATTCGGGAAATCGATCTATTCGCCGGAGCAGGTCACACAGTTGGAAAAGCAGCTTTGCACCGGCAATCACAAATTTACGCATCTCTTCTATACGAAGGGTGAGATCGGTGAGCTGCGCGGGATCTACAACACCTTTGAGCTTCATCAGAGAAAACGCAGGGAAGAGCTCGTTGCCAACAACCGCGCCTACTATCAGAAAAACCTGCTGCAGAACAGGCTTCTCATCTCCAAGCTCAGTACCAATATCATGAATTCCGTTCTCCTGCATATGCAGCCCGCAGAGGTGAAAGCCAATTCCGGCAGGATCGATCCGGCGCTTGCGTGGAGAGCTGCCAGGCTGGATGATGAAAAGTTTTTCATAAAGACCGAGAACGAGAACGCCGGGGACATGAGCGTGGATATCCTCCTGGACGCCTCCCACTCTCAAACCGACAGGGCGGCCAAAATCTCCTCGCAGGCCTATATCGTTGCGGAGGCGCTTTCCCGCTGCCATGTTCCTTGCAGGGTGATGAGTTTCTGCTCCATGAGCGGATTTACGATCATGCGCTCGTTCAACGACTATGCATCCGCCAGCGACAACTCCAGCATATTTGATTATTACACAGAGGGCTGCAACCGGGACGGGCTTGCCATCCGGGCCGCGGCAAATCTGATGTCCCGGGCTCCATATGAACATAAAATGCTCATCGTTCTCTCCGATGTCAAACCCTTGGACGTGGCAAAGATCCGGAAAGACGAGCGGGACGTAGGCGTCAGCTATGATGCGATCCGGGCGCTTACCGATACGGCGCATGAAGTCCGCCGCTTGCGGTCCGACGGGGTCTCCGTCGTCTGCATCTTTACCGGTGAGGATGAGAATCTTCCCTCCGCAAGGATGGTATACGGCCAGGACTTTATCAGGATCCGTGACTTTTCCCTTTTCGCCGATACCGTCGGCAAACTGATCATTGAGCAGATGAAAAACTACTCGATGTAACGCCCCAAAGCAACAGATACAAAATGCCTCATACATGGTCGCAACTGCACTGACCATGTATGAGGCATTTTGGTTTAACACGACGCCTGCGTTTGCCGGTTATTCTCATTCACACAAGAGTTTTATGCTTCGCGTAAAAGCGACACAAACAGCCTCACCGCCGGAGGCAAAACCTGATACCGCTTCCAGATCAGCGTACCCTGAACCCGGATTTCCGGTATCAGTGGACGAAAGCATAAGACGCTGTCGCCGGAAACATTGATGAGCTTATCAAAGCAGAGCGCATAGCCAAGGCCGTCCTCCACCATCAGCGAAGCATTGTAGATCAGATTATAGGTTCCGACCACGTTCATGTGCTGCGTTTCGTTCCCGCTCCACAGCTGCCTGTCCGCCGCGCGAGAGATCAGAAGCGGTTTGCCGATCAGATCTTCCATCGAGATGACTTCTTTCTTGGCAAACTCACTGTCCCGCCGCATGAGAACGCCAAAGCGATCCTCCTGGGGCAAAACAATGCTGTGATACAATGCGTGATCAAACTCACTGAAGATGAGTGCAAAATCCAGAAGCCCGTTCCCAAGCTGATCCATCAGATCCGCCGTGTCCCCGCTGACCACATGGAAGCGGATGCCGGGATGCTCCTGCATGAGCTGCCCCGCCGCACGGGAAAGGAAATGAAAGGCGTGTGATTCCCCGGCGCCTATATGTATCTCGCCCGTGACCGTATCGCGCGCCTGCGTCAGTTCTGCCTCAGTCAGCTGCATGAGCCGCAGCATCTCCTCCGCACGTTTGCGCAGGATCATGCCTTCCTCTGTCAAAGTAATCCTCCGGCTTCCGCGCTGGAACAAAGTGACGCCCAACTCCTCTTCAAGGTCTTTCATCTGCCGGGAGAGTGCAGGCTGCGACACATGAAGCGCCTCAGCTGCGGCAGAGATGTTGCCCTCGCGTACCACGGCCAGGTAGTATTGCATGAGTCGTATATCCATTGTACAGGCCTCCTTTCCATACAAGTATAGCATACTTTCCTATCAAATATAAGTATTTGATAATATTTTATTTCTTCGCTATAATTGAGACATCCATGAAGCGGAGGAATTCATAATGTCTTACGGATATATCACCAGGCTGAACGAAAATGTTGAGCGCCGGCATGTGCGCTACAACAACCGCTATGGCATCGCTATCGCGGCAGACGTCTATACCGCTAAAAACCTGAATAAAAGTCAAAAACATCCTGCGCTGATCGTGGGCGCACCCTACGGCGGGGTGAAGGAGCAGGGGCCCTGCGTCTATGCCAATGAGCTGGCCCGGCGCGGCTTTGTGGTGTTGACCTTCGATCAGGTCTATATGGGTGAATCCGGCGGAGAACCCCGGCATGTCTCCAGCCCGGATCTCTTCGCGGAGAGCTTCTCCGCCGCGGTGGATTTTCTGGGCGTGAAGCTTCCCTATGTGGACCGGGAGAAGATCGGCGTCATCGGCATCTGCGGCTCCGGCGGCTTTACCACCACTTCCATGCTCTCCATGATGAACTTCTTCGCCCTGGATTATATCCTGGAGATCAGCCCCCGGCCCATTCTCTTTATCGCCGGCGACCGCGCTCACTCTCTCGGATTCAGCCAGAGGGCCTACGACATGGCTGCCGAGCCCAAGGAGCTGTACATCGTGGAGGACGCCGAGCACATCGACCTCTATGACCGGGTGGATCGCATTCCCTTTGGCAAACTGGAGCGCTTCTTCAAGGACAATCTGAAATGAGCGGCGAGGAGCTTTCCCGGGCCCTGCGGGACGCCGGCTGTGATGATGCGGCAGCAAAAGAGTTCATGAAGCTCTATACGAAAGGACAGACTGCGAAAGCGAAAAGGCTCCTGTCCCAACACCGGAAGGAGCTTCTGGACGGCATTCACGCAGAAGAACGAAAGGTCAGCTGTCTGGATTATCTGGAATATACATTAAGAAAGGGCGATACGTATGAATAAAAAAGTACTGATTCTCTCCACCAGCCCCCGCAAAAACAGCAACTCCGAAGCCTTAGCCGAGGCTTTTGCCAGCGGCGCAAACGAAGCCAACAACGATGTGGAGATCATTCGCATGCGCGAAAAGAACATTCGCTTCTGCCTTGGCTGCTTTGCCTGTCAGAAAACGGGCAAGTGCGTCATCAAGGACGACATGGCTGCGATCGTTCCAAGGATGGAGCAAGCAGACGTGCTTGTTTTTGCTACGCCCATTTACTACTACGAAATGAGCGGCCAGATGAAGACGCTGCTGGATCGGGCCAATCCCCTGTTCATAGCGGACTATCGCTTCCGGGACATATACTTCCTTTCCTCCGCCGCTGAGGCTGAAGACTATGTGCCTCAGAGAGCGCAAAGCGGACTGGAGGGTTGGATCGAGTGCTTTGAAAAGGCCCGATTTGCCGGCACAGTCTTTGGCGGCGGCGTGACAGAGGCGGGTGAGATCCAGGGCAGCCCCGCACTGGATAAGGCATACGAAATGGGCAGGGCGGTATGAGGAATAAACGGCTCATCTTACTGTCGCTGATTTGCTCTGTCTTGCTCTCTGCCTGCGGGAGCAGTTCGACACACCCAGACGCAAATACAGCGCAGACGCCAAATGCAGCGTCTGCATCTGTTCCCACACAGGTGCCTGCAGTTATGGAAAGCACAGAGAGCACACAAATCGAAAATGAGGGGGAAACAGAATTGAAGCTGCTGATCGGAGAGACAGAGGTCGCTGTCCAATGGGAAGACAATGAGAGCGTTGCCGCCCTGCGGGAGCTTGCAGCGGATGAACCGCTGACGATCGCCATGTCTATGTACGGCGGTTTTGAGCAGGTCGGGTCCATCGGAACGAACCTGCCGCGGGACGATGTGCAGATTGTCACAGAGGCTGGAGATATCGTCCTCTATGGCGGAAATCAGATCGTCATCTTCTACGGCTCCAACTCGTGGGCCTATACGAGGCTTGGAAAGGTCATGGATCTGACTTTACAGGAACTGACCGATCGACTCGGCAACGGCAATATTTCACTGACGATCTTCTGCGAGTAAAGAAGCGAGATCCTCCCCACCGCCTAACCGGAGATCCCTCCCCGGGTAGAATATGCGCTGACCGAGCCGGGCGAATCCATACGTCCGATCCTCAAGGCCATGGAGGACCGGGGAAAAGCATATAAAGAGCGGATACAGAACGAGTGATTCCCTTTCGCCGGACTGACAGCTTCTTGAAAAAAAGAAAACGGACTCAATATCCTTTGTACATCCATCATGATGTACACGATATTGGGTTCGTTTTATTAGAGGTTGAGGAAAGCCGATTTGGGCTTGCCCCCTCCGATCCATATGCTATACCCCGTAAAACTCCAGGAACTGTTTCGTCTCATCCCGGATCGGGGCAGTCAGAAGTTGTTCGGTCCTCCCCTCTTCCACCAACTCGCCGCCGTGGAGGAAAAGGACGTGCTCCGCAAGCCGTCGGGCCTGCTGGATGCTGTGGGTGATCAGCAGCACAGCACAGCCAGTCTCCTGACAATAGTCTTGTACTAGCTTTTCCGCTGCGAGCGTGGATTCCATATCCATGGCTGCGGTCGTTTCATCCAGGATCAAGAGCTCATAGCTCCCCATCAGGAGTCTTGCCAGTGCCATTCGGGCCGTCTCCCCGCCGGAGAGCTTCTTTGCCCGCTGCTTTGCAAGCGGCTCCAGCTGCAGCGCTTTCATCAATCGTCCAATGCGCTCCAGATCGGCGCCGTTCATGGCGATGTTGCGCGCAGTGCTCATGCGAAAAGCATAGCTCTTCTGCGGCATGTAGCCCACACTGACCTCCGGGGCCTTCCAGTTCTTTTGATCCGGGCACTCGATCCCGGCAAGCAGCTTTGCCAGGGTGGATTTTCCGCTGCCGTTTGAGCCGATCACTGCGGTGATCTGTCCCTCCGGCAGTTCGATCTCCGGCAGATCCAGCACCTTCTTCCCGGCATAGGTCTTTTTCAGGGGGAGGATCTTCATCGGCTCATCCTCCTCTGCATCAGACTCAGCACCACGTTCACGACCAGCGACAGGCTCATCAGGATCAGCCCCAGCGCGATGCCGAGGGTGAAGTTGCCCCGGTTGGTGTACTGCATGATGGCTGTGGTCATCACATTGGTCTTCCATGCGATCGCACCGCCTACCATGGATACGGCTCCCACCTCCGCGATGGCGCGGGCGAAGGCCAGCAGATAAACGGAGAAAATGGAATACACGCATTCATTGAGCAAGAGCAGGAATCGCTTTCCCGGGCCAAAGCCCAGCCCCTTTGACGTCTCCCGCATAGCGGGGGCGATGTCCGAGACATAGGTCTCCATATTGCCGACAACGATGGGCGTGATCAGTACCACTTGGGCCAGGATCATGAGCTTCACGGTGAACAGCAGCTTCAGGTGCCTGAAGGGCCCAACGCCGGAAAAGAGCATATAAAACAGCAGGCCGCAGACCACCGGCGGCATACCCATAAGCGTACGGTTGATGACCACCAGGGTGCCGCGTCCGTGAAAACGGCAGGTCCCCAGCCAGATGCCGATGGGCACACCGATCAGCAGCGCGATCACGGAACTGGTAAGGCTGACCCGTGCGGTGGTGCCCAGGATATTCAGCAGTTCCCGATCCGCCGAGAGGATCAGGGCTATGGCTTTTTGAATCGAAGAACCCATGGCAACCTCATGAAACGATAGCCTTGGGAGAGGACTCCCAAGGCTATCTTAATCGAAAACGCTCTGTAAATCAAGGCTTACATGACGCCGTCGTTGGCAACGAAGGTCAGGAAGGTGGCCTTGTCAGTGAGGATATAGGCGCCCATCTCCTCAGCCATGACCAGGCATGCGCCCATGCCGGCATTGGCAGAGACGTACCAATCGGTGTAATCGGCAAAGCTGTCTGCTTCAGCAGTGATGCCCAGGTCCTCAGGCCAGAGGGCCAGCTCCTTGGTGTGAGTGCCGGAACCGTCGCCGCGGGAGATGAAGGTGTGCTTGCCGTCAGCAATGGCCTTGAAGGCCTCCAGCACGTCGGCAGCATCCTTCACGCCGGCAGGGTCGGCAGAGGGGCCGCAGAGTACGAAGTAGTTGTACATGTAGCTCATGCGCTCAGCTTCCATGCCCTCCAGCACATAGGCGAAGCCTTCTTCCACAAAAGCTTCCTCCTGCTTTTTGGAATGGACCAGGATCAGGTCGGCATTGCCCATCTTTGCGTTGGCAATGGCCTTGCCCGTGCCGGCGGAGTAGACCTCCACCTCATAGCCGTATTTCTCTTCAAAGACCGGCAGCAGGTAGCCCAGCAGGCCGGAGTCATTGACGGAGGTGGTGGTGGACAGGCGGATCAGCTTGGTCTCTTCGGTGGCGGCGGGGATCTCAGCCGTGGAGATGGGCCGGTCGTCCTTCAGGTAGAACAGGTACTCGCCATACTCGGCAAAGCCATAGTTTGCGGCCATGTCCTGGCCTTCCTCGCTCAGCAGCCAGTTGATAAGAGCAGCAGCGCCCACGGTGTTCAGCTCCACATCCGCGACCGCGTTGCCGTCAGCGTCCACGAAGGGCGCGTCGGGATTGACAGCCAGCAGCGTGTAGGTGTTGATCATGTTGTCGTCGGCTTCCTTGAGGATCGTGGTATCGACCACAAGGGCGTCGGCTTCCGGTTCAGCAGGCTCTTCAGCAACCGGCTCAGCCGCGGGCTCGGCAGCGGGCTCTTCCGCCGGCGCGGGAGCTTCCGTCGCCGCGGGGGCGGCGGTCTGGCTGCCGCAGGCGGCAAGGGCAAAGATCATGACCAGTGCAAGCAACAGGGATATTGTCTTTTTCATTTTTTCTCCTCCAGATTTAAATTAAAAAACCTCTGTCCAGAACAATACAGACACAGTAATCCTGCGCCGCTTTTTGTTCCCGGAAAGAGGCTCGTCCACCGCTTACTCGGAAGCGTATTCGACTGGATGCAAGTGTATCACATTTTTCGCTGTGATTCAATTCGCGCTTTTACGGAATTGTGCCAAACTATACGAAACAACACGAAATAATATATTTTCCCTCTGGGAAAAGCTTCCGTATTCGTTTAAAATAATGACTGTATAAGACCAGACAAACAAAACCGGGAGTAAGCATCATGGAGATCACGGAGATTTGGAGCATATCGCAGGAGCGGATCGATGAATTCCTGCTTGCGATCGGAGGGATTCCCCGGGAAGATGCGGGGGCATATTCTTTTGACGGTTGCCAGGTACGTCTGACCGTACTGCCGGACAGGATGATCGGCAGGTATCCCATCTGCCGTACACAGGTCCATTTTTCAGGGAAAGAAGAAAAAACCGAAAGAATCCACCGGGCTTTTAAACTTCACTTTCTCTCCGCCGGCGGATAAATGAATAAGCCAAAATGCAGGCCGGGCAGCTTGTGGCGAGCTGCCCGGCCCTTTTTTATGGCTTCATTCTGCCGCAGCGCGCCCTATCCTTTCGGCCTCGCTTACAGCCGAGTCCACCAGGTCATGCACCCGGTGACAATTCCCGGCGAAAAAGAGCCATTCGGGCTCGCCCAGACCGCGCACCAGATCCCGTTCCGGGAGCAAGCCCAGAGCGGTGATGAGCGTGTCGCAGGTGATCTCCTCTTCTCTGCCGTCGTCCAGGTGA
>JAEEGL016685065.1_pt1 | contig 15680 bp, 13 predicted proteins | sample 9134231 | NCBI WGS metagenome assembly JAEEGL01 (sample SAMN16246548, study PRJNA631951) | gut metagenome | biome: gut microbiome; feature: rumen; material: fiber-attached | host: Bos | place: Iran: Karaj | collected 2018-10
CGGGCGGCTCGCTGTTATCACGTTCCACTCACTGGAAGACAGGATGGTAAAGCAAAAGTTTGCGTCCCTGTGCAAGGGGTGCACCTGCCCGCCGGACTTTCCGGTCTGCGTCTGCGGCAAAACACCGTGCGGCTTCCTGCCGCAAAAGGCGGCGGAGCCCGGAAAAGACGAACTGGAAGAAAACCCGCGCGCCCGTTCGGCGAGGCTGCGCGTGATTGAAAAACTGAAGGACGAAGCGTAGCGCTTCGCATCGTATAGAATTGGGGAGAGAAAGAGAAATGGCAGAATACGCGTATCAGCTCTATCAGTCGGCCGTACCTGCAACGCAGCCGGCGCCGCAGCGCCGGCCGGAACCCATGCCGCGTCCCTATGTGGTGCCAAAGCCGCCGAAGCCCCGCCGTGCGCCGGTGGATCGCAAGGCGCAGGAGCGCAGCAGCAATCTGAAAATTGCAAAGCTGTTTGTGGTTATGGCACTGGCGATTGCGTTGCTCGGCGTGTTCTGCAACAGCTTTGTGGCGCGTCAGACCAGCCGGCAGAATCTGGAAAGCGCGCGGCGCACGCTTTCGGATTATACCGACGCCAACATCGTGCTGGAGCACAAGCTTTCCAAGCTGATCAGCGCCGACAACATCGACAGAATTGCAACCCAGAAGCTGGGTCTGGTCAAGGTGGCCAACGGCAACGAAAGCTATCTGGAGCTGGACGAGGGCAACCAGGTTGTCTTTTCGCAAAGCAATCACTGATATTGAAAGAAGAGACTGCATATACATTACAGTCTGACAGGGCGGACGCTTTATTCCCGGATGGAAGCGGAATGGAGCGATCCGCCGAGTTGCCTATATACAGTCATCATTGTTCGTCCCGGAATCTGCTGCAGTCCGGACGGCAAACGGATGGAGGAAGAGTATGGCGGAGTTCCCGAAGAATAAGGTGCAGGGCACAAGCACCCTGCCGTTCAAGATCCGAGTACGACAGATCACCGGGCTGACCCTGGTGGTTTTGTTGCTGCTCGGATTTGTGCGTGTCGGCTATATTATCGTGGCTCACGGCGACGAATACCGGTCGCAGGCGGAAGCCAACCAGCTCTATGACACCGTGCTGCGCCCGATCCGCGGCACGATCTATGACTGCAACAAAAACGCGATGGTGACCAGTGCCTCCGCCTACATCCTTTGTACCGCGCCGAAGTCGATCTTCAACTTCTTCGATACCAAAACGACCGACCGCGACGCCGTGCTCAAGCAGTTTACCAAGACGATCGGCGTCGAGATTGCAAAGACGCTCGGCATGTCAAAAAAGCAGGTTGTGCGCATGCTGCGCGATTATGACAAAACCTATGTGCGCATCAAGAAAAAGGTGGACGCCACCCAGCGTCTGGCGCTGGACGCGCTGTTCGCCGAAGCCTATCAGTACGGAACGAACGCCAAGGGCAAGGCTCTGACGGTCAAGCCGCGGACGTTTTTCACCTATGAATCCGATTCTCTGCGGCTCTATCCCGAAAACAACTTCATTTCCACCGTCATCGGCGTCACCGATTCCGACGGCAACGGCATTACCGGCGTGGAAAAGTATTACAACGACGAGTTGGCGGGCAAGCCGGGCCGTATTGTGACGGCGCGCAACGCCAACGGCCAGTCGCTCGATTCCAGTTATGAGACCATCTTCAACGCCGAAACCGGCCACGGTGCGGTACTGACCATCGACCAAAATATTCAGCACTATCTGGAAAACGCGCTGATTACGGCGCTCGACACCACCAAGGCCAAGGGCGTCTATGGCATCGTGATGGACGTGGACACCGGCGCGGTGCTCGCCATGAGCGACAAGCCCGACTTCGACCTCAACGAGCCGCGCAAGCTGCTGGACGAAAAAGCGGTGAAGGAGCTTGAGGAATACGAGGGCACGGAGCAATACAACCAGAAGCTGTCCGAAAAGCTGTTTGACCAATGGAACTCCTTCTGCGTGACCAGCACCTATGAACCGGGCTCCACATTCAAAATCTTCACCGCCGCGGCCGCGCTCGAGGAGGGCAAGGTCAACCTCAACACGACCTATACCTGCTCCGGCGCCTATCAGGTGGCCCGCGACACGGTCATCCACTGCGCCAACACCAGAGGCCACGGCTATCAGACGCTGACGCAGGGTCTGATGAATTCCTGCAACCCGTTCTTCATCCATATCGGTCAGATGCTCGGCCGGGATACCTTCAACAAATACTTCGAGGCGTTCGGCTTCACCGAGCGCACCGGGATCGACCTGACGGGCGAGGCCTACCCCGTCTATCACCCGTTCGACAAGATGAGCATCGTCGACCTCGCCAGTACCTCGTTCGGTCAGTCGTTCCGCGTCAGCCCGATTCAGATGATTACGGCGGGCTGCGCCATCGCCAACGGCGGCAAGCTGATGACTCCCTATGTGGTGGACAGCATCGTGGACGAGAAGGGCAACGTGATCAAAAAGACCGAGCCGACCGTCAAGCGGCAGGTCATCTCCGAGGGCACCGCCGCCACCGTGCGCCGGATGATGGAAGCCGTGGTCGAAGGCGGTACCGGCAAAAACGCCTATATCGAAGGCTATCGCGTGGCGGGCAAAACGGCCACCAGTGAAAAGCTGGACGCCAAGGGCGGCGCAAAGCAACTGCTCTACATCGCGTCGTTCCTTTGCTTCGCGCCGGCAAACGACCCGCAGGTCGCCATTCTTGTCGGCGTGGACGAACCGCCCGGAAACTACCGCGGCGGCGGCGTGCTGGCCGCGCCCATCGCCAAGGAAGTGATGGAGGCCACGCTGAAATATATGAACGTAGAACCGCAGTATACGGCGGACGAGCTGAAAAAGGTCAGCCGCACCACGCCGTCGCTGGTGGGCGAAACGCTCGCCATGGCGCGTTCCAAAGCCGGCGAAGCGCAACTGACAATCCGCGTGATCGGCGACGGCGACAAGGTTGTCTCCCAGGTGCCGACCGCGGGCCAGAGCATCAGCGAAAACGGCGTGATCGTGGTCTATACCGAAAACGCCAAAGCCCAGAAGGTGGAGGTGCCGTCGTTTATCGGCATGACGGCGTCTTCGGTCAAGCAGACCGCGCTCTCGCTCGGACTCAACGTTTCATTCACCGGGCCGTCCGGCTCCGCCGGCGCCACCGCGGTGAAACAAAGCATTCCCGAAGGAACCGAAATTCTGGCCGGTACCACCGTAACCGTCCAGTTCCAGGCCACCGCCAATATGGACGACTGACCCCGTTTTGTGCCAGGAGGACACAATGAAGCTTTCCATTCTGCTGCAGGCTATCAGCCGGACGTTGCAAGGCACGGACGAAGAAATCACCCGCATCACCGACGATTCCCGCGCCTGCGGCCGGGGTTGTCTCTTCGTCTGCCACGACGCGGCGGAATCGTTTTTGCGCGAAGCAAAAGAGAACGGCGCGTCGGCCGTTGTGGCCGCAAAGCCGCTTTGCGAGGGCTGCATTGTTGTGCCCGATACCCGACAGGCTTATACGCGGTTATGCCGCCGCTTTTTCGGCGAAGCGGACCGCGCGCTGACCCTTGCGGCCGTGACGGGGACCAACGGAAAAACCACCGTGGCGAGCATGCTGCACCACATTTTGTCCATGCAGGGTAAAAACGCGGTCCTGCTTTCCACTGTGGAAAACCAGACGCTGCCCGGCGGCAAAACCACGCCGGACGCCTTCACCTTGCACCGGGCATTCCGGGACTTTGCCAACCGCGGCAAGGAAATCTGCGTGATGGAAGCGTCGTCGCAGGGCCTTCAGCAGGAGCGGCTGCTCGGCCTTTCGTTCAAGGTCGGCGTCTTCACCAACCTGACGCGCGACCATCTGGATTACCACGGCTCGTTTGAAAGCTATCTTGACGCGAAGAAAAAGCTGTTCCGTCAATCTGAAATTGCCGTGCTCAACCGCGACGATCCCCATTGGGAAGCGCTTGCGCAGGCGTGTCCGGGCAACATCGTGACCTTTTCGCTGCGCACGGACGACGCGACCTACAGCGCCAAAAGCGTGCGTGATTTCGACGACGGACAGGATTTTGCGCTTGTCAGCGAGGGCTTCATTCATCGGGTGAAGCTGCACCTGTTCGGCCGGTTTAATATTGAAAACGCCATGGCGGCGATTCTTGCCGCCGAAGCGCTCGGCGTCCCGCCGGAGGAAAGCGCTGCCGCGCTGCGGTCGTTCCATGCCGTCAAGGGCCGCATGGAGTTGCTGGAGACCGATACGCCCTTCCGCGTCATGATCGACTATGCCCATACGCCGGACAGCCTGCGCCGGGTGCTTTTGACGCTGCGGCGCGTCTGCCGGGGCCGGCTGATTCTCGTGTTCGGCTGCGGCGGCGAGCGTGACCGCCCCAAGCGTCCCGAGATGGGCGCCATTGCGGCGCAGAACGCCGATTATGTGGTCATCACCAACGACAACCCGCGCACCGAAGACCCCGACAAAATCATCGAAGAGATTCTTTCGGGCGTCGGCCGCAGCAAAACGCCGGTCTTCCTGAAGCCCGACCGCAAAGAGGCGATTGCGCTGGCCCTCGGGGAAGCGCGGGAAGACGACCTTGTGCTGCTTTGCGGCAAGGGTCACGAAACAACGATGCAATATGCGGACACGACCGCCGCCTTTGACGAGCGCGCCGTTGTCCGGGAACTGTTAGACGGCGCCCGCTGAGGCGCCAAGGGAAAGGATGTTTTTATGAACACCGTCGTTTTGATTCTGATTTCGCTTGCCGTTGCCTTTGTGGTCACGGCGCTGCTTGGCTTTGTACTGATTCCGGCGCTGCATAAGCTGAAGTTCGGCCAGACGATTCTGACCGACATCGGCCCGCGCTGGCACGCCAGAAAGCAGGGCACCCCGACCATGGGCGGCCTGATGTTCATCCTCGGCATTCTGGCGGCCTGCGGCGTTTGCCTGCTGGTTTGCCGTCTGACGGGTACACCGGCGTTCAACACGGTGACTGCAATTGGAACAAACGAAAAGACCAAGCTGTGGGCGGGCTTGCTGCTGGCGCTTTTGCTGGGTCTTGTCGGCTTTGCGGACGACTATATCAAGGTGAAGCAGCAGCGCAACCTCGGCCTGACCGAGGTGCAAAAGACGGTGCCGCAGCTTTTGGTGATCGTGGCCTATCTGACCACGATTCAGCTTGCGGGCAGCCGCTCCATGCTGATCCCGCTGGTCGGCCGCGTCAGCCTGGACTCCGTGCCGGGTCTGCTCTTCTTTTATGTGTTCGGCGCCTGTGTGATCTACGGCACCGTAAACGCCGTCAACTTTACCGACGGCATCGACGGCCTGTGCGGCAACGTGACCGTGCCGGTCGGCGTCGCCTTTGCCGTGATGGGCTATCTGCTGAAAAATACCTCCGTGTCCTTCCTCGGCGCGGCGCTGGCCGGCGCCTGCGCGGGCTATCTGATCTGGAACCGTTTTCCGGCGAAGGTGATGATGGGCGACACGGGTTCCATGTTCCTGGGCGGTCTGATTGCTGCGCTGGCCTATGCGCTCGACTGCCCGCTCATCCTGCTCCCCGTGGGTATCGTCTATGTGATCGAGGCGCTGTCCGACATCCTTCAGATCCTTGCGGTGCGGCTCTTTCACCGCCAGATTTTCCTGATGGCGCCGATTCACCACCACTTTGAGCTGAAGGGCTGGAGCGAAAGGAAAATCGTCTTTGTCTTTACGCTGATCAGTCTGCTGGGCTGCCTCAACGGCGTCATCCTGATGCAGTTGACCGTTCAGTCCTGAACCATCCGACGCAAAGGAGAAAGCCATGTCTGAACGTGTTATGCAGCAAAGGGGGAAGGCTGCGCCCCGCAAAAAGCAATCGTTCTTCGCCGGTCTGTTCCAGACGGGCGGTTTGGACGTGACCTTCGCCTGTCTGGTGATGATCCTGTTCGCCATCGGCGTCACCATGATGTATTCCGCGTCCTACCCCTATGCGAGCGCACATTCCCCCAACGGCGCCAACGCCTATTTCTATAACCAATTGATTCACGGTCTGATGGGCTTTGCCGCCATGGCCGTCATTTCTAAGATCGACTACCGCATTCTCAACAGCTTTCTGACGCCGCTGGCGTTTGCGGGCACGATCGTTTTGCTGGTTTTCACCTATGCCTGGAACGTAATCAAAAAGAACGAGATTAAGCGCTGGATCGAGATCCCGAAGGTCGGACAACTCCAGCCCTCCGAGATTGCTAAATTCGTGATGGTGCTCACGCTGGCTTATGTGATCTGTATCCTGTACCGTACGCTGAACGGCGACAGCCGCCGCCGTGTGCGCCCGAACATCGCAAAGCTTTCGCCGTTTGAAAAGGTCTTTTTCAGCTATATCGACACCAAAATGAAGGCCACCGTGCTGCTCGCCATGATTGTGGCGCTGTTTTGCGGTCTGGTGCTGATTGAAAGCCATCTGTCCTGCACGATTTTGCTGTTCTTGCTCGGCGTTTCGATGATGTGGATTGCCGGCGTGGATAAAAAGTGGTTTGTCCTGCTCTTTGTTGCCGCGGCCGGCGTCATCGTACTGGTTGTGTTTGTCAAGCCCGAAATCGTCAAGGTTATCAGCAACTACGGCTATGAGCGCATCATGGTCTGGAAGACCAAGGCGGACTATGGCGACACGACGCGCTGGCAGACCCAGCAGGGCCTTTACGCCATCGGCGCGGGCGGCCCGTTCGGCGTGGGCTTCGGCAATTCCAAGCAAAAGCATCTTTGGCTCCCGGAACCGCAGAACGATTTCATCTTCCCCATTGTGGTGGAAGAGCTCGGCTGGGTCGGCGGCGCCGTCATCGTGCTGATTTTTGCCGCTTTGGTTGTCCGCGGCTTCATGATTGCCACACGCACGCGAGATCTGTTCGGCGCGCTGCTGGTCATCGGCGTGATGATGCAGGTCGGCCTGCAGGTGATTCTCAACATCGCTGTGGTCACCGACGTGATTCCGAACACGGGTATCGGTCTGCCCTTCTTCAGCTACGGCGGGACAGCGCTGTTTCTTATCATGTGCGAAATGGGCGTGGTGCTTTCGGTCTCGCGCACCTGTGCGGTGAAGCGAGAGGTAACAGTACCGGCATAAAAGGGGAGAGAACCAATGAAAATCCTGTTTGCCGCCGGCGGAACCGGCGGTCATATCAACCCGGCGCTTGCCGCTGCCGGCGAGATCCGCGAACGTGATCCCGACGCCGAGATTCTGTTCGTCGGTACCAAAGATAAAATGGAAGCGAAGCTGGTGCCCGCTGCCGGCTTCGACTTTGCTGTGATCGATATATCCGGCTTTTACCGCGGGCTGACGCTCGAGAACATCAAGCGCGATATCGCCACGGTGTTCAAGCTTCTGCGCGCTTCGTCCCAGGCGAAAAAGCTGCTGCGCTCCTTTCAGCCGGATGTGGTGGTCGGCTTCGGCGGCTATGTCAGCGGTCCCGTGCTTCGCATGGCGGCAAAACTGAAAATCCCCACGGCAATTCATGAACAGAACGCCTATCCCGGCATCACCAACAAGGCGCTGGCCAAGCGCGTCGACCGCGTGATGCTGACAAGCGAAAAGGCGGCGCAGTACCTGAAGCCGAAGAACCCCGTCACCGTAACCGGTCTGCCGGTGCGCGGCGAGCTGCTCAAAGCCAACCGCGCCGTCAGCCGCGCCGAGCTCGGCGTGCGCGACGATCAGGTGCTGGTGCTTTCCATGGGCGGCTCCCTGGGCGCCGAAACGATCAATCGCGCCATGGTGGCGTTGATTGCCGACCATGCGGCGCAGCAAAAGCTGTATTTTCTCCACGCCATGGGCCAGTACGGTCTGTGGGTGCCCGACGCGCTGCGTGAACGCGGCGTCGATCCGGATGCGTGCGCCAATGTGGAGCTGCGCGAATACATCAGCGATATGGATCGCTGCATGTCTGCCGCCGATCTTGTCATCTGCCGCGCCGGCGCCAGCTCGCTCTCCGAGCTGCAGGCCATGGGGAAGGCGTCGATCCTGATTCCGTCGCCCAACGTGGCGGAAAACCACCAGTACCATAACGCGATGGCGCTGGTGGAAGAGGACGCCGCCTGCATCCTTGAGGAAAAGAACTATACCAAAGAAGCGATGGACGCGCTGTTTTGCGACCTTGTCGGGAACGACGAAAAGCGGCACGCGATGGAACGAAACGCGCGGCGGCTTGCAAAGCCCGAAGCAAAACGCGAAATCGCGGACATCATCCTGTCGTTGGTTCCTTAACCGGCATTTCACCTTATTTCCGTTTTTGGCATAACATGAGGCAGAAACAGAAAAAGGTGGGTCCCAAATGGAAAAAATCATCGTTTGCGGCGGGAAACCGCTCCATGGAACACTGCGGGTGCAGGGTTCCAAAAATGCCGCGCTGCCGATTCTGGCCGCCTGTGTGCTGATCCGCGGCGTAACGGTGCTTGAAAACTGCCCCGATCTTTCCGACGTGCGCGCTGCCGTTGCCATTTTGCGCCACCTCGGCTGCGTTGCAAAACGGGAGGGGCACAGATTAACAGTTGATTCCCGCTGCATTTCGTGTTATACTATACCAAACGAGCTGATGCGCGAGATGCGCTCGTCCATCGTCTTTCTCGGTTCTGTGCTGGCGCGGACGGGAAACGCCGTTCTCTGCGCGCCCGGCGGGTGCGAAATCGGGCTGCGGCCCATCGATCTGCATTTGAGTGCCCTGCGTGCGCTCGGCGCGGCGATTGACGACGAAAACGGTATTCTGCGTTGTCATGCAAAGCGCCTTCGCGGCGCAACCGTCCGACTGCCGATTCCAAGCGTTGGCGCCACGGAAAACGCGCTGCTTGCGGCTGTGACGGCGAAGGGCGACACACTTCTTTGCGGTGCGGCGCGGGAGCCCGAAATCGACGATCTTGTTTTGTTTCTCAACGCCTGCGGTGCACGGATTGCGCGCACCGGGGAAGGCGATTTGTCGGTGCGCGGGGTACAAACGCTGCACGGCTGCCGCCACCGCGTGATTCCCGACCGGATCGCCGCGCTGAGCGTCATGGCGGCGGTTGGCGCCGCGGGCGGCAACGTGTTGCTGGAAAACGCGGCGCCCGCGCATCTGGAAGCGGCGTCGCAGGTGCTTCGCCGGGCCGGCTGCCGGGTGGAAGAAACCGGCGGCAGTCTGACCGTTGCCGCCGAAGGGCGGCTGCGGGCGGTGCCCTCCATAGAAACCAGACCCCATCCCGGGTTCCCGACCGACGGCCAGGCTGTGCTGATGGCGATGCTCAGTACGGCAAAGGGCAAAAGCCGGGTGACGGAGACGATATTTGAAAACCGGTTCCACCATGTCGACGCATTGCGTCGGATGGGCGCGAACATCTGCCTGCGCGGCCGCTGCGCAATTGTGGAGGGCGTTCCGACCCTGTATGGCGCCGCGGTGACGGCGCGGGATCTGCGGGCGGGCGCGGCGCTGATTGTCGCCGGTCTCGGCGCGCAGGGGACGACCGTGATCGACGGCGTCCGACATATTGACAGAGGATATGAGAAAATAGAGGCGTGTTTCAAAACGCTCGGCGCACAGATTGAAAGGAGTGCCGACAGTGGATCAGAACAACCGCAATCAGAATAATCCCTTCGGCGCTTACGGGCTTGACGACAGCAAGATCAATCGTCCCCGCGATATCACGTCCGATTTGTGGACGCCGATCAGTACCGGCGTACCGGCCTCGCCGCCGCCGAAGCTGCGCGACGAAAACGAAGCGCCGGACCGGAAGGAGCCCGACAGGAAGCACCCGGCCGGGAAGCGCCAGGCGCAAAGCAAACGAAAGCAGCCGCAGAAAAAGAAGACGCAAAAGCAGCGGCAGAAACCGGCGCCGGCCGACGATCCGATGCAGCGTCCGGTGCTGCGCGAACAGCCGCGGCGCGACCGTCAAACGACCGAACGCAGCCGCCGGGCGCTTGAAAGCGATAACCGCCAGTTTAGGCGCGACATGCAGCAATTCGACACCGCGCGTTCCGCCGGGCACTCCGGCGACGACATCCGCCGTCTGAAGGCCAGGCGCAAACGCCGCAACAAGCGGATGATCGCTGTGGCCACCGTGGCGGGGGTCATGCTGCTGGCCGGCCTGATTGCGCTGATCTATTGCTACGCCTACGGCTTCCCGATTGCCAAAATCACCATCACGGGCAAGTCCAACTATACCAGCGAGGAAATCATCGACGCCAGCGGCGTCCGGGTGGGCGACAATATGCTGCGGGTACATACGAAAGAGGTCAACCGTGCCGTCTGCGCCGCTCTGCCTTATATTGCGGCGGTCAAGGTGGATTACAAGCTGCCCGACACACTGAGCCTGCGCGTGACCCAGACGCAGGAAAAATTCCTGATCGTGGGCAAGCAAAATTACATCTGTCTGAGCGACGCGGGAAAGGTGCTTTCGCTCAAAAAGAAAAAGGCTAAGGCCGGCCAGTACCGGCTGGAGGGCTTTGACCGGCAAACCGCCAAAGAGGGCGCCATGTTTGAACCCGAAGGCGACAACGTCAAGCGCTTTGAAGCAGCAAAGCTGTTGGTGGAGGAGCTGGAAAAGAACGAGCTGACCGAAGCGAACGTGCTGCGCCTCGGCGATTTGCACCTGATTTCGCTGCAATACGACGGCCGGATCAATATTTATCTCAACGGTACCGACGACGCCCGCGAAAAGATCGCGCTGATTGCAGGCATCATCAAAAACGAGATTCCGCCCGGCAGTCAGGGCTATATCGACGGACGCTTCAAAGAACGCGCGTTCTTCAATCAGGGCAGCATGACGCTGGACGGTTGAGAGAAAAAATTTCAAATTTCCTGAAAGTTCTTGCGTTTGCGGCTTGTCTTTTTTCAAAATGCATGGTATAATAACTTGAATATCCCGGTCGTCCGATTGGGTTCTTTCAAATTTTATTTCTTCAAAAGAATGAATGATACAGGAGGATGTAAAATGAGCTTTACGATTGACAATGAAAACGCTGCCTATAACCAGATCAAGGTGGTCGGCGTCGGCGGCGGCGGCGGAAACGCAGTCAACAGCATGGTAGACGCCGGCGTGTTCGGCGTGGAATTCCTTTCGATCAACACGGATCGTCAGATTCTCGAAAATTCCAAAGCGACCCACAAAATTCTGATCGGCGAAAAAGTGACCGGTCAGATGGGCGCCGGCGGCGACCCGGTGGTCGGCAAAAAGGCGGCCGAAGAAAGCCGCGACGTAATCTCGGAAGCCCTGCGCTCCACCGACATGGTCTTCATCACCGCCGGTATGGGCGGCGGCACAGGCACAGGCGCGGCCCCCGTGGTGGCCGAAATTGCCCGCGAGCTGGGCGCGCTGACGGTCGGCATCGTGACCAAGCCTTTCAAATTCGAAGGCAGAAAGCGCATGCAGCAGGCCGAAGACGGCATCCGTGAGCTGGTCAAGCACGTGGACTCCCTGATCGTGATCCCCAACGAGCGCCTGAAGCTGCTGGGCGACAAATCCCTTTCCATGCGCGACGCGTTCGGCAAGGCCAACGAGGTGCTGTGGCAGGGCGTCAAGAGCATTTCCGACACGATCAAGGTGCCCGGCTATATCAACCTTGACTTCGCCGACATCAAGAGCGTCATGAAGGACGCGGGCCGCGCTCACATGGGCATCGGCCGCGGCCGCGGCGCGGACTGCGCGGCGGAAGCCACCAAGCAGGCGATCACCAGCCCGCTGCTTGAAACCGCCATCGACGGCGCCTCCGGCGTCATCATCAACGTGACCTGCTCGTCCGATATGTCCCTCGACATGATCGAACAGGCCGGCGATCTGATCACCCAGGCCACGCATCCCGACGCGAACATCATCTTCGGTTCCGTGTTCGACGAAGAGATGGGCGACGAAATGCTCATCACCGTCATTGCTACGGGCTTCGGCACCATGGAAGAAAACGACGCCGCCGCTTATCCCACGGCCGCGGCAAAGCCGGCTCCGGCCGCCGCGCCGAACGCGGGCCCCGGCTTCATCAGCCGTTCCAACAAGCCCAAGAGCGAAGGCGCCTCCATCTTCACGTCGATGAACGGCGGCTCCGCGGAGTTCCGTTCGTCGGAATTCGGCCGCTCGTTTGTTTCGGCGTTTGAAAACGCCCAGCAGAGCGCCAACCCGGAAGACATCTTCCGCACCGCGGCACCGGCCGCCCAGCCTGAAGCGCCCGCCGCGCAGCCGGCGCAGCCGTTCGACACCGTGGAGACGCCGGCGAAGAAGCCCGCTTCCATCTTTGACGATCCCGCCGAGGACGAAAGCGACGTGCTGCCGATCTTCAAGGGCAGAAACATTTTTTCCAACAACAACTGATTGAAAAAAAGAGGCGCTTCGGCGCCTCTTTTTAATAAGGGAAAAAGGGAATAAGGAAATAAGGGAATAAGGGGCGCCGCCTGCGGCGGCGCCAATGCTATTTTCCTTCAATTCTTCACTCCTTCAATTCTCCAATCCTCTAATCCCTTAATCCCTCAATCCCTTAATCCCTCAATCCCTCAATCCCTCAATCCCTCAATCCCTCAATCCCTCAATCCCTCAATCCCTTCCCCCGGAGGTGTTCCCATGTCCCAACAAATCCTCGTCCTCGGCCTTGGCCACGGCGGTCTGGTCGCCGCGCTGAAGCTGCGCGAAGCCGGCTTTGCCGTCACGGTTGCGGAGCAAAAGAGCCGCGGGACCGTCGGCTGGCCGTGGTATGACGATATCCGCGCCGATCTGTTCGCCGCCTGCGGCCTGCCGATGCCGCCGCGCGACTGCTATACGAACAAGGGCAAGCGCCTGTTTATTTCCCCCGACGAACAAAACAGCCTCAGGGTGCCTTCCGCCCGGCCGATGGAGGAAATCTCCATTGACCGCCGCGCCCTGCTGCGCCACCTCGTCGGCCTCTGCGAAGCCGCGGGCGTGGTGATCCGCTGGGAAACGAAAGCAACCGACCTGCTGGTGGAAAACGACCGCGTCTGCGGCGCCGTCTGCGGGGGAGAGACCGTCCGCGCGGATCTCGTGATCGACGCGTCGGGATTGTTTTCGCCCTTCCGCGCGCAGGTGCCGAAGCAGTTTCACGTGCAGGCGCAGCCCGGCAAAACCGACGTAATGACCGCGTGGCGCGCCTTTTACAAATGGACGCCCGGCACCGCTGCGCCGGACCCCGACCGCAACATCTATATCAAGCATCAGAGCAGCGTGGGCCTAAGCTGGTGCAACCTCAACGACAGGGGAGAGGTGGACGTCTTCGTCGGACGCATCGGCGGCCTGACCGAAGAAGAAAAAGACGCCGCCGTGGCGGCGCTGCACAAAAACCACGCCTTCTTCTCGTCCGAAGTTCTGCGCGAAGGGCTGTGGGGCTTCATCTCCCTGCGGGGGCCCCTCGGGATGCTGGTCGCCGACGGCTACTGCGCGGTGGGCGACAGCGCGTTCATGACCATGCCGATGATGGGCAGCGGCATGGAATGCGCCATGCAGGCGGGCAGCCGGCTCGCGCAGCACATCGTTGAACACGGCGTGACCGATTGTTCCGCCGCCAACCTCTGGGGCTGGCAGGTGTGGTATTACAGGACGTTCGGCGCGCGCTACGTCTTCGTGGATCTCGTCAAGCGCTGGGTGCTGAACATCGACGTCGATCTTCTCAACTGGCTGTTCGGCTGCGGCGCGGTGACGAACGAGGACATGGGTCTGGTTTCCACCGACCCCGACAACCCCAACAAGCTGACCGTGGGCAAGATTCTCAAAAAGGTCGCCATCGTGCTGAAAAAGCCCGCCGTGATCCGCCAGACCGCGGTGTGGATGCTGCGCGCCGCAAGGGCGAAGAAGACCGCGCTTTCGATTCCGGAAAGCTATGACAAGCCCAAGGTCGACGCCTGGCTGCGCCGCTACGACGCGATCCTCGGCAAGCTTGCGGCAAAGGGAAAATAAAAAAGAATGAAAACGTCGGTTACCCCTTGACAACTCCGATTCGATTTGATAAAATACAATCGTAAAAAATATAAAAGGAGCGACCGACATGAGCATTTACGAGTATTCCGTTTTTACCCCGCAGGGCGAAGAAATTTCGCTGAAGGACTATGCCGGCAAGGTGCTGATCATCGTCAACACGGCGACCGGCTGCGGCTTCACGCCCCACTATAAGGAGCTGGAAGCGCTCTATGAGCAGTTCCACGACAAGGGGCTGGAGATCATCGACGTCCCGTGCAACCAGTTTGCCGGCCAGACGCCGGGCACCGACGACGAGATCCACCAGTTCTGCACGCTGAAATATCACACGCAGTTCCCGCAGATGAAAAAGAGCGACGTCAACGGCGACAACGCGCTGCCGCTGTATGACTACCTCAAAAGTCAGCAGGGCTTCAAGGGCTTCGGCAAGGGTCCCAAGGCGCTGGCGATGGGCGTGATGCTCAAGAAGATTGACAAGGATTACAAGCAGAATCCCGATATCAAGTGGAACTTCACCAAGTTTATCGTGGACCGGCAGGGGAACGTGGTGGACCGCATTGAGCCGACCGCGGGCATGGACGCCGTGAAGCAGGCGGTGGAGGCGCTGATCTGAGCCCCGTCCGATTGGATAAAAAACAGTTGCAAAAAATCTTCTTTTACGCTATAATATGATCGGTACGCACCGCGCGTGCTGATCTTTTTCTTTTGCGAGGTGCCGTTATGACCTACGATCCCAACGAAGCGCTCAAGCTGAAAAACCAGCTTTGCTTTCCGCTCTACGCCGCCGCGCGCCGCGTGACGGGCGTCTATACGCCCTATCTCAAGCCCCTCGGTCTGACCTATACGCAGTACATCGTGTTTCTCGTCCTGTGGGAGGAGGATCACCTGCCGGTCAGCGAGATCGGCGAGCGGCTGCTGCTGGATTCCGGCACGCTGACGCCGCTGCTCAAAAAGATGGAGGCACAGGGCTACCTGACCCGCACGCGCAGCAAGCTGGACGAACGCAGCGTGCTGGTGGACCTGACCGACAAGGGCCGCGCGCTCCGGGAAAAAGCGCTGCAGATTCCGCTGCAGGCCGCGGCCTGCGTGCATCTGACGCCCGAAGAAGCAGCCACGCTGCACGCCCTGCTGCAAAAGCTGCTGTTTGCCGCCGGCGAATAACGAAAGGAGCTTAGCCATGGAAGAAAAAAAGACCTTTACCCAAAGCCACGAGGGCCTTTGGCAGTTCATCAAGTTTTCGCTGGTGTCGTCGCTTGCGGGCATCACCGAAACGGTTTCGTTCTTTTTGCTGTCCACGCTGCTGGGCACGCGGCTGACGGCCGATTTTGACTTCTTCGTGTTCCATTACACTGCCGAAAAGCAGCTGAATCTCGGCCTGTTCATCGCGTTCTTTGCGTCCGCCATCCTTGCGGAGATCGTTTCGTTCCTGGTCAACCGCAAGGCGACCTTCCACGCAAACAACAATTTCTGGCGCAGCGCCGTGATGTACCTGCTTCTGGTGCTGGCCGTCATCAGCCTCAAAACCTGGATCGTGACGGTGCTGACCCCGTGGGTGGGCGGCTGGACGCAGAACCGGCTGCTGATCGAATGGATCCCGAAGGCGGTCTCCATGCTGATTGCCATGGCGATCATCTTCCCGATGAACAAGTTCGTCATCATGCGCCGCACCGAAACGCCGCCGGCGGACGACGCGGCGGACTCCGTCTGACAACGGGAAAGGGGAACACCATGAAACAAACCGGAATCAAACGCCTGCTTTCGGCGGCGCTCTGCGCGCTGCTGCTGCTTTCCTGCGCGTCGGCGGTTTTTGCGCTGGAGC
>JAEEGL016998357.1_pt1 | contig 15680 bp, 17 predicted proteins | sample 9134231 | NCBI WGS metagenome assembly JAEEGL01 (sample SAMN16246548, study PRJNA631951) | gut metagenome | biome: gut microbiome; feature: rumen; material: fiber-attached | host: Bos | place: Iran: Karaj | collected 2018-10
AATCGCAGGAAAACAGGCGGTTTTTCAAGATTTCGACGCGGAAACAGACGGAAAATCAGCCGGCTAGATGTGCGCGTCGAATTGTGCGGTATTGCCTTAAAACCTCGCGAAGCGAGTTTTTAACAGCCTCCTTTAGTCGTATTCTGTCTCGCTGTCGAAAGCTTCGTCGAATTTGGCGGCTATCCTGTCGAATTCGTCGTCGTCCTCGATCTCGACCATATCCTCGGTACCGTCGTCGTTGATGATCTGCTTCAATATAATATACTCCTCGAATCCGCCGTCTTCATCCGCTGATCCTTCGGGTATCAGGGCAAAATACTGGCAGCCTCCGTCGTTGCAGGCGCCTATCAGCTCGAAGCGGTGCTCGTCGTCGTTCTCGTCGAGAAGGGTGACGATCTCGGGCTCCGAATCGTCTATCAAAAGATCGTCTCTCTTTTCGGGATCGGTATTGCTCATTGTTTTCTCCTTATTCGCCGTCTTTTCCGAAATTAAGTATTCCGGAAAGAATGAAATTAGATACGAACATTCCGGCGGACGTGAACCGGTAGTGATCTTCGTCCTTTACGACGAAACCGTCGTCGATATACTCGTCAAGCAGGACCCCGTACCTTTCGGTGAAGGATACTCCGAATCTCTTTTTGAATTCGCTGATCGAGACGCCCTCCTCCAGGCGCATTCCGAGCATGACGTATTCCTCCATGCTCTCGCGGGAATCTATGCTGTCGCTGGATACTATGACCTTTATATCGTTGTTGATTATCTCAAGTCCGTCGATATAGTCCCTGACCGAACGGGTCGCGGCAAATCTTTCACCCTCGAAATAGGAGTGCGCTCCGGCGCCGAGACCGAGATATTCGTCGCAGTGCCAGTATTTCAGATTGTGCAGGCACTCCTGCCCTTCCTTTGCGAAATTTGATATCTCGTATCTGAGGTATCCTTTTGCGGCAAGGTAGGAGGACGCCCGGACGTACATTTTGTATTCGGTGTCCTCGTCGGGAAGAGAAAGACTGTCGCGCCTTTCGGCAAAAGGAGTCCCGTCTTCGATCTTCAGGGCGTAAAGCGAAACGTGCTCGGGGCTCAGCGCCGTGACCGACGAGAGCGAATATATGAAGCTCTGTTCGGTCTGCTCGGGGATACCGTACATCAGATCGACGCTTATATTGTCGAATCCGGCGCGGCGGGCGTCGTCGTAGGTTGCGCGGAAATCACGGAAGGTGTGGATCCTTCCGAGCGCCATCAGTTCGGAGTCGTTTGCGCTCTGCAGCCCGATGCTCAGACGGTTGACGCCGGCGCGGCGTATCCGGCGCAGAGCTCTGAAATCGACGGTAGCGGGGTTGCATTCCATCGATATCTCGGCGCCGCGGGAAACGCGGAAATTGTCGTACATCGCGTTGAAAATACGCGAAATGTGCTTCGGATCAAGGTAGGTGGGCGTTCCGCCTCCCACGTAAACGGTGTCAACCTCGTATCCGCGGCATCTGTCCGACCAGTCCTCCATCTGAAGAATGAGAGCGTCGACGTAATGCTCGATCACCGCCTGGCTGTTCGGAACGAAAGAGCAGAAATCGCAGTACTCGCATTTGCTCTTGCAGAACGGTATATGTACGTAAAGCCCGAGGGGCTTTCTGTTTTTTCCTGTTGCCATCTGTGTCACCCTGTCTGTCAGTTTTCCGGATCGCCGAGCTTGAGGACCGCCATGAACGCCTCGGGAGAGACCTGAACGGATCCAAGCTTGCGCATCTTCTTTTTGCCTTCCTTCTGTTTTTCAAGCAGCTTCTTTTTCCGCGTTATATCGCCGCCGTAGCATTTTGCGAGAACGTCCTTCCGGAGCGCCTTGACCGTCTCGCGGGCGATGATCCTCGAGCCGACCGCCGCCTGTATGGGGATCTCGAAAAGCTGGCGCGGAATGTTTTCCTTCAGTCTTTCCGCGATCCTCCGCGCCCTTGCGTACGCCTTTTCCTCGTGGACTATGAACGACAGAGCGTCCACCTGCTCTCCGTTGAGCAGAAAATCCAGCTTGACCAGCTTTGACGGACGGTACTCGTAAAGCTCGTAATCGAGCGAGGCGTATCCCCGCGAGCGGCTCTTGAGGGCGTCGAAAAAGTCGTATATGATCTCGTTGAGCGGCAGCTCGTAGTGCAGCTCGACTCTCGTCGAATCGAGATATTTCATATCTATGAAGACTCCGCGTCTGTCCTGACAGAGCTCCATCAGGTTGCCGACGTATTCCGACGGCGTGATGATGCTCGCCTTCACTATCGGCTCCCGCGCCTCGGCTATCTCGTCGGCGGACGGGTATCCCGAAGGGTTGTCGATCCTTCTTTCGCTTCCGTCCTTCATCGTCACCTCGTAAATGACGCTGGGGGCGGTGGTGATCAGGTCGAGGTTGAATTCCCTTTCCAGCCGTTCCTCGATTATCTCCATGTGGAGGAGCCCGAGAAAACCGCATCTGAATCCGAAACCGAGGGCGACGGAGGTCTCGGGCTCGAATACAAGCGCCGCGTCGTTGAGCCGGAGCTTTTCCAGCGAATCACGCAGATCTCCGTACCTCGCTCCGTCCTCCGGATAAATACCGGCGAAGACCATCGGATGAACCGCTTTGAAACCGGGAAGCGGCTCCGACGCGGGGCGGGAGGCGAGGGTAACGGTGTCGCCGACGCGTGTGTCCGCAACGTTTTTGATGGAGGCGGTAAGGTATCCGACCTCCCCGGCGGACAGGCAGTCGCGCGGCTGAAGCCCGAATGGTTCCATCGAGCCGACGGCGGTAACGTCGAATTCGGCGCCCGTGCTCATCAGCCGGATCCTGTCGCCCGCGCGGATCGTTCCGTCCTTGAGACGTATATAGACGACGACTCCGAGATACGGATCGTAATACGAATCGAAAATCAGCGCGCTCAGCGGAGCGGACGGGTCGCCCGACGGAGGCGGGACGTCTCTGACCACCGCCTCAAGCACGTCGCGGATATTCAGTCCCATTTTCGCCGAAACGGCGGGACATCCTTCCGCGGGAATCCCTATGATATCCTCGATCTCTTTGCGGCATCCTTCGACGTCGGCGCTCGGCAGATCGATTTTGTTTATTACCGGCACTATCTCGAGTCCGGCGTCGACGGCAAGATAGGCGTTGGCCAGCGTCTGCGCCTCGATACCCTGGGTGGCGTCGACCACGAGAACGGCGCCCTCGCAGGCGTTGAGAGAACGCGAGACTTCGTAGTTGAAGTCGACGTGTCCGGGAGTGTCGATAAGATTGAGCACGTACCGGTTACCGTCGAGCGCCGAATACTCCATCCTTACCGCTCTCGCTTTGATGGTTATCCCTCTCTCCCGCTCGAGATCCATATTGTCGAGGATCTGATCCTCCATATCGCGCTTTGCGACGGTATCGGTCTCCTCGAGAAGACGGTCTGCGAGAGTACTCTTACCGTGATCGATATGCGCTATTATCGAAAAATTGCGGATAAATCTTCCGCTTCCCGCGCCGCTGACCTCAATTCCCACGAAACGTTCCTCATAAGCATTCGTTGCGGCAGGGCGTCTTTACGTTTCCGACTCCCTCCGCCGTTAATATTATATCATAGCATAGTTATATATGTCAATCTGACATTTGTTTTTTCGGCCATTTTTCCGGCTTTTCCGGCCGGGCCGGATTTGTGAATCATATTTGAACGTTTTTGGCGATTTTTCATTTTTGTTAAAAATTTTTTAACATTTTCTTGACATTTCGCGGGTAATATGCTATAATTTATTAGCAAAATATGAACGGATTGTGTATGCGGGTGCCGACGTGACCGCGCATTGCTTCCGGCGCTTTGCAATCAGATCGCCAAAGCGACGCTGCGGCGGAAAGGAAGGAAAAAGAATGGCAAAAATCATCTGTTCCGCGTCTTCCCGTATTACAAAAGCGATTACGGCAATCGTGTACGCGGTATCGGCACTCGTCTCCGGAAAAGAAGAGGGGCGCTCTCTGCGCGCCGACGAAAGAGGTGAAGCGTACATCGGAGAAGCGGTCAAGATCCTGATCGCCGTCGTTATCGGCGGCCTTCTGCTGACTCTCGTCTACTCCCTTATGAAGGACACCGTCTTTCCGACTGTCACCCAGAAAATCCAGGCGTTCTTCGGATACACGGGCTGAACCCGGAAGTGATTTCGGAGGAAAACCGCCGCCCGGGAGGCGAAAATCCTCCCGGGCGGGAGGGCGGAACAAAGCGGTTTTTCATCTCTTTTCTGATTGTTTTCGCGGCTTCGGCGGTTGTGTTCCTGAGGCACGGGGACAACACCCTTTCGATCGGGTATTCGCTGATATGCGCCCTCCTGACCGCTGCTTCCGAAAGCGATCTGCGTACGAAAAGAGCGGGAAACGTTTTCCCGCTGACCATACTCGCCACCGGCGCCGCCGGCGCCGGAACGCTGCGTGAGCTGCTGCCGATGCTTGCGTCCGGCCTGCTTTTCTTTATCCCGCTTTTTCTTGTCTGGCGGCTGAAAAAAGGCCGGGCGCTGGGCGGCGCGGACGTCAAGATCATATCTTCGCTTGCCTTCGCGGTCGGGGCGCGGCGCGCTCTCGCGGCGCTTGCCGTAGCGGCGGTATCCTGCCTCTGCGTGTTCGCAATACGGCGGTTTGCGAAAAATCGCGCGGAGGAAAAGACCCTTCCTCTCGTGCCGTTCATCGCCGCCGGCACCTTTATTTCAATGCTGTTGTGATTTCGGAGGATTTCATTTGTTCAAAAGCAGGACCGCGGTGGGAATAATATGCCTGGCACTGTCGTTTATTCTGTTTTTCGCAGTTGCGCCGGCGCTTTCGGGTGCGTCCGCCGGCACCGCCGAGGAGATTTACGCGTCCGAATACATACCGCGCGGACGGCTGATCGAAGAAGGAATGCTGAAAAAAAGGACCGTCCGGGGCGGAGTTCCCGGGGCGCTCGGAGACCTTTCGGCGGCTGTGGGTAAATACGCTGCCGTCGATATCGTCGAAGGGGACTGCATTCTTCCCGCCAAGCTGACAGACAGGGCATCCGGCGCCGCCGACGTTCTCGGCAGTCTTCGGGACGGCGAGTACGCGGTTACGCTGGAAATATCTTCGTTTTCGGGCGCCTTTTCGGGCCAGCTCGAAAACGGGGACGTGGTAAGGATATACGTCAACGGGGACGGCGGCGCCTACGTACCCGACGAGCTTAACTTCGTAAGAGTAATATCGACGGTCACGTCCGACGGCACCGTCAGAGACAATATGTCGATGCGGGATCCCGACGGAAACCCGCTTCCGGCATCGGTTATGTTTCTCGTATGCGACCGTCAGGCGGCTCTTCTCTTCTCTTTCGACAACAAAGTCAGGTACAACTGCGCCTTCGTCTGCCACGGGACCGACAGAAGGGCGGAAGGGTATCTTGAACGCCAGCGTCAGATGCTCTCGAAGATCGGGGAACCGAATGGGTGAAATGATCGCGGTATGGGGATCCCCCGGCAGCGGCAAAACGACGGTCGCCCTGTCGCTGGCATCCGCCCTTTCGGAGCGCGGAACCGTTTCCGTGCTCTTCTGCGACGGATTCTGTCCGGCGCTGCCGGCGGTTTTTCCGAAGCAGAAAAAGTATTTTTCGGTCGGCACGGCGCTATCGGCCGTCGAAATAACCGAAGACGAAATAATGAGATCGGCAAATCTTTACGAAAACAACGGAAACATGCTGTTTTACGGGTACGCGCCGGGAGAGACCGTGCGTTCCTACCCCTCTTTCGGAGGAGGGAGGGCCGCCGATTTTCTCGAAAAGCTTTCCGCTGTCACCGACCGTACGGTCATCGACTGTCCCTCGTACCTTTTTTCCGATCCTCTTTCACTCGCCGCTCTCAGACTGTCCGGCGGCGTGGTGCGGCTGTGGTCGCCCGATCTGCGCGCGCCGGCGTATTTTCAATCGGTCCTGAAACTGCTGCCGGAAGAAAAATACCGCACCGGGAGACACGTCCGTGTCCTGAACCTTCCCGACGGAGAAATACCGCCGCCGGAGAGGGAAACCGAGGCGGCAATGAGCGGACGCGAGTCGGTGTTTCCTCATATCAAAAAACTGAAATGCCTTTTCCCGGAGGGCGGCATGCTTTCGGCCGAAGCACGGAGACTGACAAAGCGCCCGGCCGAGAAAATACTGTCCTTCTGCGACGCCGGGAGAGATAAAAAATGAGCGGATCGAGAATTCCCGGGGATGATTTCTGGTCGTTTCTCGAGACGGTCAGGGAGGAAATATCCAAAAAATACACGGCGCTTCTGTCCGACGGCAGCGACGACGCCCTTTTACGCGCCGTCATAGACCAGTACGTCGGAGCGGCGTGGGACGACTTCGGAGGAATGAGCCGGGAGGAATGCTCCCGGCGCCTGTTCAACGAAATGGCGCGTTTCGGGGTTCTGACCGGATATCTCGAATCCGACGACGTGGAGGAGATAAACGTCAACGGATGGGACGACGTCGCCGTTACCTTCCGGGACGGAAGAATAGTAAAGTCTCCCGAGGCGTTCCGTTCTCCCTCGCACGCCGAGGATATCGTCAGGCGGCTCCTTCGCAGCTCGGGAATGATCCTCGACGGAGCCGCGCCGATGGCGCAGGGGCATCTTCCGGGCAACAACCGGATCACCGCTCTCAAATACCCTCTCGTCGACCGCGACCGGGGAGTCGCCGTATCCATCCGGATGCTCCACGGCACGGAGATCGGCGTAGGACAGATAACGGCAGGGGGGATGGCGACGCCCGAAATAATCGCTTTTCTGCGCCTGCTCTGCCGCTACGGCGTGTCCTTCGTGATAGCCGGAGCGACTTCTTCAGGAAAAACCACCCTTCTCAACGCCATATTGCGCGACATGCCCGATTCAAAAAGGATATTCACAATCGAATCGGGGGCGCGGGAGATATCGCTCGTCCGTCGGAACGAAAAAGGAAGGGTCACGAACAACGCCGTGCACACTTTGTCGAGGCCCTCCGAAAACGAGAAGCAGAATATCGCCCAGGAGGATCTCGTCGTCGCCTCCCTGCGGTTCAACCCGGACATAATCTGCGTCGGGGAAATGCGGGACACCGAATGCTACGCGGCGGTTGAAGCCGCGCTTACCGGTCACACCGTCGTTTCAACCGTTCACTCGGGGTCGGGAGAGGCGGCGCACACGCGCATAGCCCTGCTCTGTCAGAAGAAATTCCCGATAGATTTCAATATTTCGATGCTGCAGGCGGCCCAGGCCTTTCCCGTCGTCGTCTACTGCGGGAAATTCGACGACAACAAAAGAAGAGTGCTTGAAGTATCTGAGTGCACTGCCGATTATTCCGCGGGAAAAAGAACCTACAGAACGCTGTTCAGTTACGATCCGGACAGCGCGGTGGGCTTTTCGTCTCCCTCCGGTATCTCGCGGAATCTGTCGAAGATCCTGAAGGAGCACGGGGCGCCGGACGACGCCATCTGCCTTTTTACGGAGGAAAACCGATGCCGCTGAAAATACTGTCTCTGTTAAGCTTTACGATATCATTTGCCGGAATCTGCCTGATTTTCGGACTGTCTCCCGCGTCGGTGAAAAAAGACCTCGATAAAATGCTCGAACCGGACGAATCTCTCCGCGGAAGGGTGCTCGCATCCCGGGGAGACGCCGGCTCGCCGTTCGGGAGAAGAATCGGGTCGGCGCTGCGAAAAACGCTTGCGGCGTACGGAAAGGAGGATCCCGGAATAGGCCGAACGGTATTCGTCTCGACAGTCGCGGCTTTTGCCGGATGCTGCGCCGGAGCCGTTTTTTCCGCCTGGTTTCTGATCCCTCTCTCGCTCGCTTGCGGGATCTTCATACCGGTTTTCGTTTCCTGGGGAGCAGTAACCGCCTTCGACAGAAAAATGAACGAGGAACTTGAAACGGCGCTGTCGGTCATAACGTCGGCTTATATGCGTACGGGAAATACCGTCGAAGCGGTCAGTGCCTCCCTTCCGAATATAAAGCCGCCCGTGAGGGAGATTTTCAGAAGATTCACCGTCAACGCGACGCTGGTGTCGTCCGACGTCAGGTCATGCATAAGGGAAATGCGCGATTCTTCCGGGAACGAAAGCTTCCGGGAATGGTGCGAGGTACTCATCGCCTGCCAGGACGATTTCTCGAACCGGTCGTCGCTCATGCCCGCCGTCGACAAAATGGCCGAAACCAGACTCGTCAACAGCGAGCTTGAAACGATGATCGCCTCCTGCCGCCGCGACTATCTGGGAATGGTAGTTATAACCGTTTGCAACGTACCGCTTTTATATCTGATCAACCGCGAGTGGTTCAACGCTCTTGTCGGGACGCCTGCCGGTCAGACGGCGCTGGGCATCTGCGGGTGCGTGATAATCGCCACCGCTTTCGTTATGATGAAGATTACGCGCCCTCTCGGAGACGACGATCTCCGTAAAAGAAGATGACTGCCGTCGTCGCCGCGGCGTCGGCGCTCGCCGGATGGGGGATCTTTCTTCTGCTCTGCCGGATCTGCGGGCTCCCTTCGCGCCGCGCGTCGAGGTGCATGCTTTCGGCGGCAAAAAGGATGCGGACTTCGTCGGTCTCGAAGGCGGAACTCGCCCTTGCCGGGCTGTCCCGTTATATCTCGCAAAAAATACGCCTCGGAGAAGCGAAAAAAGAATCGGTAACGCGATCCCTTCGCTCCGCGGGAACAGGAATGACGGCCGAGGCGCACGTTGCGGACTGCATCGTCCGGGCGGGGATAATCGCCGCTTTTGCCCTGCCGGCCGCCCTGATTTTTCCGGTATCCTCCCCTGTGATACTCGTGGCGGCGGTCTGCGTATACGCCGATGCGAGAGCAAAACCGGGGAGAATCGCAGCGCGGAAGCGGGAAGCGATTGAACTGGAATTGCCCATGTTCGTCTCGCGCATCGACTCGATGATCCGAAACAACCGGGACGTCGTTTCGATCCTTGATTCCTGCAGAAAAAGCGCCGGTCCCGAGCTTTCGGAAGAGCTTGCCGTCACGGTTGCCGATATGCAGTCGGGAAGTCTGCACGCCGCGCTGACGAGACTCGAATCGCGGGTCGGAAGCGCCCCGCTGTCTGACGTTGTCAGGGGGCTGTCGGCCGTCGCCGACGGGAACGATCCCGTCGGATACTGGGCGGCTCTCTTCACGCGGCTGACCGACAACCGCAGGCAGATGCTGATCCGGCAGGCAAAAAAGATCCCGGCAAAGATCTCTGTCCTTTCCTTCTGCCTTCTGGCTTCGATATTCCTTCTGTACGTCGTCGTTATAGGCGGCGAAGTCGTAAGATCCCTCGGGATCATGTTCGGGTGAAAACCATGAAAAACAAACCTGTAAAACCTCTTTTCCACGGCTTTGCCGGCGACGAAAAAGGCAGCGCGGAATACCTGACGACGGTGATAACCTCTTTTGTCGTCATGCTTTTCATACTGCTGGCACTCAACGTTTTTTCGCTGTTTCTGATAAGGCACGATCTCGGCGAGTTTGCATCCGCCGCCGTCACCGAAGCGGCGGCGGCGGGAAGGACGGACACCGTCTGCGACCGCATGACCGAACTGTCCGCCTCGCTCGGGCTCGACAGCCGCCGCACTGAATACTCCTTCGACGGGAGCGATTACATCCCCGGGACGGAAAAGGTCCAGCTGGGAGATACGATCCGTCTCACCGTCACCTGCCGCACCGAGTCGGTTGGCTCCGGTATCTTTTCAATCCCGGTAAGCATAACCGTCCGCACCTCGGCGGCGTCGGAAAGATGGTGGAAATGAAAGGCCCCGGCTGCGCTATCCTCGCCGACAGCCGCGGCGGCGCGCATATACGGGCCTGTTTCGTCATTATTTTTCTTTCCGCCATACTGTCGGGCGTACTTTTCTGCATCGAGGCGTTTGCCTCCGCGCGCAATATGAAACGCGAAATCGAGACGGTTCTCGACGGACTGGTGATAAAGGAAGCCCGGAGGGAATACGTCTCGCTCTGCGACGGCAGCGACGATTCGACCGACATCGATTTGTCGCCCTTTTTCGAAGAGCTGCAGAGCCGGTTCCCCGGTGCGGCCCGCGAGGGGGACCGCATCGTTTTCCGGGACGAAGGCGGAACGCGCGTTTTCTCGATAACCGTTCCCGAAATATCGGTCACCGAGTCGCCGTTGCTTCGCCTTTCGGCCGTCTTTCTTCTGTCGGTTCCCTTCCGTATCGGGGAAAACGAAATACTCGATCTGACGCTCCCGGTGACCGTGCGAAGCAATTATTATCCCAAATATTCTTGACTTTTTCCTGATTATATATTATAATAGGGATCGTATTATTTTCAGCGTCCGACGCGGGAGAAAGGAGTCCGGCGATGGCAGGATTCTTCGACGATCCCGATTTCCCGGAGGAGGAAAACGATTCCCCTCCGGCTCATATAATCTGGCGGATCCTCGGCAAAACGGTAAAATACGCTTTCTGGGCGGTTATCATCCTGATAAACGGCCTTATTTTCTGGCGCCTTTTTTCCTCCGGGACGTCCGCGTCGATGAAAAAACTCGATACCGACGAACAGCTCAGACAAATATACGCGTCATATCTTTCCGCATCCGCGGAGGACGTGACGCCTTTTGCCGTTTATCAGTCGGAAAACACCCGCCGCAACATTACCGACGAGCGCGAGGACAAAGAGACCGGTTTCCCCGGCAACTACGGTTATTTTTCTCTTGAAAAAGAGATAATCATGCCGTACGCCCGACGCGTCCAGGTGGTCTTCAGGTACAACAAAAGCACGCTTGCGGCGCTTGAGCGCGACTGGGGACTCGGTATAACTCCCGATCCCGAGCTCGACTGGTACGACGTTTCGCTTAGAATCGTTAAAAACGACGGCGAAACGGTGAGAATACCCTCTCTCTGCGTTCAGTCGGAAATAAAAAACAGGTACTGTTACCGTAAACTCGTCTTCAAAGAAATACCCGATCTTGACGACGTCGACGAAATGTACGTCGATATTTACTTCGTTGACGCCGCCGATTATTCGTCGAAGCCCTACGGCACCCTCTGTATTTACGATTCGGAATACAAGCTCCGCGAATACAAACTGACCAAAGCCGACCTTAAGGCGCTCAAAGGGAGTTCCGACTGATATGTACAAGCTCATCATAGAAAATAAATCAAAAAATTATATGAAGGCGATCCGTATACCCTTCGGCTCGGGTAAAACCGGAAAAAAGGGAACTGAGAAGCAGCTTCGCTCGGCGGCCGGGCTGATCGGATCGATAAGAGACGAGATAAAAGACGACGTGGCGGCAGTCCGCCAGCGCGACCCCGCCGCCAGGGGCAACGTTGAAGCCCTGCTGCTTTATTCCGGAGTCCACGCGATTCTCGCCTACCGCGTGGCGCACCGGCTGTATCTCGGGAAGAAATACTTTTCGGCCCGCGCCGTCAGCCAGGCGGCAAAGTTTTTGACCGGTATCGAAATACACCCGGGAGCGACCATCGGAAAGGGCCTTTTCATCGACCACGGCTCGGGCGTCGTGATCGGAGAAACCAGCGAGATCGGCAACAACTGCACGCTTTACCAGGGAGTCACGCTCGGAGGAACCGGAAAGGACACCGGAAAAAGGCATCCCACTCTTTCCGACAACGTCATGGTCGGCGCAGGAGCCAAGGTGCTCGGTCCCATCACAATCGGAGAAAACTCGAAGATCGCCGCCGGAGCCGTCGTTCTGAAGGACATTCCCGCGGACAGCACGGCCGTCGGAATACCCGCAAGGGTCGTACGCCGCGCCGGAAAAAAGATCGGCTCGGAAGAAATAATCGACGCCGAACTCGATCATCTGCACGATCCCGACCCGATAGCCCAGCAGATCGCCGGGCTTGAAGCAGCCATTCGCGAGCTGAAAAAAGAAATCGAAAAAAACAAATAATGATCCGACATCCGCCGGACGCATAAGAAAGGATCTTCTGATATGGCAAAGACACTTACCGAGCGTACGTTCGTATGGGGACACAGAGGAGCCCCCGGAGCTCTTTCGGGACAGCCGGGCGCGTACGCCCCCGAAAACACCCTTCCCTCCTTTGAACTGGCTGCAAAAATGCACGCCGACGGAGTCGAAACCGACGTACACTTTTCAAAAGACGGCGTCATAATCCTTATGCACGACGCCAAGCTCGACAGAACGACGAACGGTCAGGGCCTCGTCACCGATTACACCTTCGAGGAGCTTTCGGTCTTCGACGCCGGCATCAAGACCTCCGCTGACTTCAAGGGCACGCGCATCCCGACGATGGACGATCTTTTCGATCTCTGCCGCCGCACCGGCATGATCGTGAACGTGGAGATCAAATCCGCCGATCCCGCAATGCCCGCCGCCCTGGACGAGTGCGCGAAAAAGCATAAGATGCAGGACGCCGTAATATACTCCTCGTTCGATCACGAGCAGCTCGCGAGAATGCTGCGGGTCAATCCCGACGCCTTCGTGGCTCCCCTTTACGGCTTCAATATGGTAAACGCGTGGGACTACACCGCAAACATCCCCGCGAAAGCCGTGCATCCGAGGGACAACCAGATAGATCTTTACGAGGGATACGTCGACAAATGCCACGCTCTCGGAATCAGAGTCCATCCGTGGACGGTCGACGACCCGGAAAAGGCGAAAAAGCTTGCCGCTCTCGGCTGCGACGCCCTGATAACCAACAAGCCCGACGTCGTAAGACGCGCTATCGGGCTGGAATAAAACCGACAGAATCGCCGGCGGCACGCAACGGTGCCGCCGCGCGGGCTTTTTTTATGAAACATCCGACACCTGCCGAGCGCCTCGCCGCCTACCGTCCCGCGCTTCCGACCCGCGGTTCCGCGATCGTTCTGCGTCTGCTGATCGGCGCGCTCGTCGCCTTCAAAAAGGTCAAATTCGAATATCTTTTCGACAAAAAACGGATGCGGGGCAGGCCCGTCCTGCTCGTAGCCGATCACGCCGCAACCGACAGTTACCTTTACGTTCTCCACGGCTGGCGGTTTTCGCAGCCGAACGTCGTTATCGGCTACCAGAACCTCTTCGTACCCGGACTTTTCCGGATCTTTCTCAAGGCCGGGATCATCCCGAAAAAACTTTACGAGCCGGATCTTTCGACCGCCGTTTCGATGCTTCGCCTGAAAAAAAACGGCGCGTCTTTTCTTCTTTTTCCCGAAGGCATTCAGTCGATGGACGGTTCGACGATGCCCGTCAATCCCGCGACCGCCGGATTGATCAAGCACCTCGGAACCGACGTCGTCCTCTGCAAAAGCCGCGGCGCATATCTTGCCGACCCGCGGTTCGATCACGGCAACCGCCGCGGACCCGTTTCCTTTTCATATTCGATCCTTTTCGAAAAAGAGGAGCTTGATTCCCTTTCGGAGGACGAGATCTACACGCGCCTTCTCTCCCGGTTCGTCTACTCCGACTTTGCCGCCAACGAGAAGGAAAAACTCGTCTACCGTTCGAAGTACGGAAACGCCCGCGGACTTGAAAAGATCCTTTTTCTCTGCCCTGTCTGCGGCAGAAAATACGGTATCCGGACCGAAAAAGACCGAATAATCTGCAGTTGCGGAAACGCGGTCAGGGTCGACGAAACCTATTCTCTCATTCCCGAAGAGGGCTCGGCGCTTCCTTTTTCACGGATCGACAGCTGGTACGCCCGGGAAAGAGAGGAAGTCCGGCGGGAGACGTCGGATCCCGGCTTTTTGCTTTCCTGGCGGGCGGATATATACTCGCTCGTCACCGACAGACTGTCGAAAAACGACTGCCGCAGGGACGGTGAAGGGATCCTCACGCTTGATCCGGAAAAACTCGTTTACGAGGGAACCCGGCGGGGGGAAAACGTGCGGCTGGAATTCGATCTTCGCCGTATCCCGTCGATGCCCTTCGTTTCGGGAACGGGAAACGAGTTTTTCTACAAGGGAGAATACTTTCGGTTCGTTCCGAAAGCCCCGTCGCCGCTTCCGGTATATATTCTTATGGCGGAAGAAGAACTTCACAACGCGCTTGATCCCGTCTGGAGAAAATTCAGCGAAGACGTGAGAGGAAAAGTATAAATGAACGCTGAAAACGAAAAAAAGAGCACGGAACTGAAAATTGACCTTTCGGGTCTCTTAAAAGTCATAGCCCTGCTTTACGCGATCCTTTTCATCGTAGGCATACTTACCTACGTCCTGCCCGCAGGACGGTACGACGTCGAGACCGGTCCCACCGGAAAACCGACGGTCGTTCCGGACACGTTCAAATTCTGCGAAGCGGAGGACCGCGTACCGTGGTACCGCTGGCTGACCTCTCCCGTCGAGACTTTCCTCTTCGACAGCGACCGCGGAACGATGTATCAGGTTATCGCGATGATACTGATTCTCGGCGGCAGCTTCGCCGTGCTTGAAAAATGCGGCGCGATGAGCGCGCTTGTCAAGCTGATCATTATCCGGTTCAGAAAGAGAAGATTTCTGGCGATCTGCGGGATCACCCTCTTTATGATGCTGCTCGCCTCGCTTTTCGGCGTCCAGGAGGAACTGCTGATACTCTTCCCGGTCTTTCTGACCTTTTCACGGGCGATGCGCTGGGACAAGCGGACGGCTCTCGCCCTTGTGCTCATCACGACCGGCGTCGGTTTTACCGCCGCGATGCTCAATCCGTTCACCGTCGGAGTCTGCTCGACTCTCGCCGGAGTGAGGACCACCGACGGCCTCTGGTACCGCGCCGTGATGTTCGTAATGCTCGCGGGCGTCACCTGCTTCTATCTTGTCAGAATGGCAAAGAAGGACGAGAAGGCAGCCCCCGAACCGGTAAACGGCGAAGCTGCGCCGGACATGGATCCGGAAGAAAAAAAGAAGGCGTATATGACCCTCGCCCTCTTTTCATTCGTGCTTCTCGTTGTAATAGTCTTCTCGGCCGTTCCGGCGCTTGCCGCGCTCGGCCTCGCCATGATAATAATGGCGGTCGCGTTCGTCATCGGTACCGTTGTTATCGGACGAATGATGATCGGCGGCTTTAGACCGTGGTTCCGCGCGTTTTTCGGTGGTATACTCAATATCCTTCCGTCGATTGCCCTGATACTCATCGCCTTCAGCATCAAATATATCGCCGAAAAGGGCGGGATCCTGCACACCATGTTCTACTGGATGTCGGGCATCCTCGGCGGAATGTCGCCCTACCTCGCCGTCCTCGTGCTGCTCGGATTCATACTCGTTCTCGAGTTTTTCATTCCCTCGTCGACCGCCAAGGCGGCCCTCATCATACCGCTGCTCACTCTCGCGCCCATCCCCGGCATCTCAAAGAACGTGATAATCCTCTGCTACCTGCTGGGCGACGGCTACACCAACGTGGTATACCCCACCTGCGGAACGCTTATGATCGGACTCGGGCTAGCCGGAGTCTCGTACATCGACTGGATCAAGCGGACCGGTATCTTCCAGCTGTTCCTCCTTTTGACGTCGGTCCTCTTCCTCTGGGGAGCCGTCGCCGTCGGCCTCTGACCGGGATTTGTCCGGAATTTGACATAATCAGAGATATATGATATAATATTATTTTAAGGTAATACCGCACAATTCGGCGCACGCATATTGACGGCACATTTGGCGCCTGTTATTGCGTCGAAATCAAGGGTTGTTAAAAAACTCGCTTTGCGAGTTTGTCAACAACCCGTCGAGTAATTTCTCGTCGCGAGACCGCGACGTTTTTGCGCGATTTTTCGCCGGAAATCGAACTGAAAAGCGGCAAAAACCGAAATTCTC
>JAEEGL010933458.1_pt1 | contig 15679 bp, 22 predicted proteins | sample 9134231 | NCBI WGS metagenome assembly JAEEGL01 (sample SAMN16246548, study PRJNA631951) | gut metagenome | biome: gut microbiome; feature: rumen; material: fiber-attached | host: Bos | place: Iran: Karaj | collected 2018-10
CATCATATGCTTGTAGAGAGCCTTGTAATTTTGCTTGGCTTCATACTTGGTGTCGTAAACACCCTGAGTGTGCCATTCTTTATCAAAAAACGAATACATAACTGCGAACTTCATTGTTGTACCCTCCTTGTTAATCAGTGGCGTTCTTTAACTTACAAGCCAATTATAACCCCAGATCTGGTAAAAGTAAAGTATGGGTTTTGCTTGTAAAAGTACCAATTAACAAGGAGAATACATCAGATATTTTGGATTACACTTTGTAAGGTTATCAAATTTTGACTTTTTGCCGAAAAATCAAGAAATTTACAAAGTTTGTAATTATTTTCCATACCACCAGTACTCTGTAGTGGCACTGGTAGTAAACTCATTCCTGGCGATCACCTTGCCTTGGCTCCAATCGAAATACACGAACTTTTCCGTGGTCGGCCAATTCCGGTCTAAGTAGTCAGTGCAGATCTCCTTTGCAATTTTGAAGTGAGCCTCGATCACCGGGTTGTCCTCACTATACCCCATAAACGCATTGGGCTGGGACACGACAGCCTCCAGGGTGTCCTGATATGCAAACTCTCCCCCGCTTGCTACACGGAACAACTCAACCCAGCCTATGGTGTAATAGTCATTATCACTGGTAACTACATTCCGGTGTCCGTAAAAGCTCTTGGCCATTATGGTAGCCATATCCTTGATAATATTTTGCCTTGGAGCATCCCCCATCAGAGGTTCCGCTTGCTTGTAAGCCTCCCAGCTGCGCTGGTAGGATTCCATTTGAGCCTCATACTCAGCCGTGAGCTTGGCGGTGACTTTGACTGTGGTATTGTGCTTGGTAATAAGGATGCAGCCCAAAGTCCACAAGGCAAGAAAGACGATGGCCATCAACAAGATGCCGTAGGACTTGACGAGGTTATCAACCCAAGCCGGGGTGCGGGGTTTGCTATTGTGCTTTGCTTTGGTAGAGGGCTTGGAGAGGATCTTGGGGATGCGATCAAAGAGTGCTGCGAAAGAGTTGGTTTTGTTGGCAGTCATGATTATTCCTCCTTTATAATATTGCCGTGCTTGTCAAACTTATCTACTTGAGCAAGCAGCTGGTGCATATCCTTGGGGTTGAGCCATTTGTTATCATTCAATAGGGCTTGGACATCACTCAACCGTACAAACACAGCCGGGTTTGGATCTCCGTTCAGCTGGAAATACTTGTTGCTCACAATAATGTCCTCCTGGACCATATGAGCACCGATTGACGCCATGAACCGATCAACGTGCCACTGGAGGCGCTGAAACTTTTCGCTCCTGGGGGAGGTAGTGGTTACACAGACCAGTTTGCCCTCAATCAGAGCTGCCTTGGCCTGCTCCTTGACTTCCTCGGTGAACACGTTGGTGTACAGGGTAAACTTGGGCATCACTCACCCTCCTTGTCTTTGAGGGTGATCAAGTCATCCTCTTCATAGATGGTTTCCGGTACACAGGAGTTGCAGTTTGCGCACGGAAAAGGGCACGCACCAAGTGGATGACAATCGCAAGGGTAAATAATGTACATGATTTCTCCTTTCTTGACCTGCCTCATCAGTGCCTGTAGGTCATCTCAGGTCAGACACCCCGGTTTGGGGTGTTTCGGCTTCAGTCCATGTAGCAGTACTCAACTGACCACTTGTACCAATCCAACCTCACTCCCAGATCCTTGCCATCAAGGCAATCCCCGGACAACTGGTTGCTGATCTTGCCTTCCTAAAAGGCATGGTTGGCATTGCTCACCCGGTATGAACGATCCTTGACGCTGTAGAGGTGATCAGGCCAGTTCTCTTGCTTGAATACGATCACCCCGGTTATGACTGTGGTATCTTGTTTGTCCGGGTGCTCCTTGTTGAAGCGCATCATGTTTGCCTCCAACTCTTTGAACGGGATCTTTTTCATGTGTTATCTCCTTTCAGATCCTTGGGGTGTCCTTCATCTTATAAGTATAGTATACTACCAACGGTTGGAAAAGTAAAGAACTTTTTTCAAATTTTGTAAAAATTTTTCGGAATAAGCATTTTGAGGGCTCATAATTCGTAAAAATAGGCGCAAAATATACAAGGATCTGTTGGGAGCTTTGGGAATAAAAATAGGTATAAAAATAGGCGCAAATATTAACGAACTTTCCAACGGGGCTTGTTATTTTACTCTCAGGAGTAAATGAAAAATAGGCGCAAATTTACAACAATTTACAAGGGTGTTTACAAGACTATTTTTATGCTCTCTTACTCGGAGGTAATAAAAATAAGAAAGGAGAGAACGAATTTATGAGGGCTCAAGATTTCTAAAAATAGGCGCAAATTTGTTGGTAAATTATGTATTTGTTGTTTATAAAAATAGGTATAAAAATAGGCGAAAAAGTGCGGTTTACTCTTTGAGGGCTCAAGCAAATTACTCGCAGAGGTAAACGTAAAATAGGCGCAAATTTACAAGGAATCTTGGGTGTATTTACATTCCTATTTTTATATTTTATTTTAACGTATAGAAAAATAAAAGAAAGAAAATATAAATAAAATAATAAATAAAATATTATATATAAAAGATAGAGCGGTAAAAATAGGCGGAAAATTACAAGCAATGAAAGCCCCAACTTTTACCACGGAAAAGTTACCAAAAGTTGTATGGAAAAATATACTTGTAAGAACTTTTTCCACGCCTATTTTACGCCTATTTTTATAAAATGAAGGTAGGTACAAAGGTGAATAGAGATCCCGTTGGTGGTTTTACCCGGATTCTTGAGCAAAATGGCCGAAAAAGATTTGAAAATTTCTTTGTAATTTCGCCTATTTTTATACCTATTTTCGGCAATTTCACGCCTATTTTTAGTTTTTAGTTTCCGATTTTCCGAAAATCATCACATCATTTCATCACCTCAAGATCCCGGTTATTTAGGGCGTGCCCCCTGGGCTCGGAAATGAAATTTTATAACTTTCGGGGGTAAAATTGAACGAAATAACAAAGAATCGTGATCAATTTATAACTTTCGGGGGTAAAAGTATTTACTTTTTCATTATACCGTAGTAAGATAAGGGTGAAGAAACGGAGGAAGGATGCGAATGGCAAAGAAACAAATAACTATTGATGCCCCCAAGCATCCTGTTGTTCGGTACAAATTTGTAGATGAACGGACAGTCATTCTTGACTTGAGGGGCATAAGGAACCCACTCAGTCCATTCAACGGACGGATGAACCCAACCAAGGGTTACAAGAGGAAATATCTCAGCCCTGAACACCTTCAAAGTATGGTAAATGAATACTTTGAGAGCTGTAATGGACCACTTCTTGATCGGTATGGCAATCTTGTGTACGACAAGGACGGCCATCTTGTAAAAACCCAAGTGCAGCCTTGGACTGTGTCAGGGTTGGCGTTGTACCTCGGTGTTGCTACGAACACACTCAAGAAGTACAGGCAGGGCATGGTTGATTCCCTCCTCGATGAGATGAAAGCGGAAACTGATGACATTATGACTTTCTCATCGGTTATACTCAAGGCCAGACAGAAGATTGAAACATATGCAGAACGGCGCTTGTATGATCGTGATGGTCAACAGGGTGCCCGGTTTGTTCTTGATAACGCTTTCAACTGGGTTGCCCGTAGGGAGCAAGCTGAGATTGACAAGATGATACAAGAAAGCATCCTGAGGGCTAAAGAGTTTGAGCTCAAGAAGGATCTTCTGGATGCCGGGGAAGAGGACAGCAACCTCACTATAAATATTATAAGAGGGAGGAAGGACGCAGGTGAGTGATCCCAAAGAAGCTATCAAGTTCTACAAGACTCAGCTGAATCGTTGCCGGATCAACTTGTTTGCGGCCAAGCAGCGCAACGACGTGAAAGCGGTTGAGAATCTTGAGCGCAAGATGCAAATCTATGAGTACACGATTGAGGTGCTCAAACAGATACAATAAGGAGGAAATATTCATGCGGGTAACAGATCCCGACTTTCTTCATTACCTGAAAACAGGTAACATGAATCTCACAGAAAATCTTGGCATCCCCACAGTCAAGGGAATCAAGTTCAAGGATCTGAGCAAGTCAGATCTGCTGGGGTTCAATTACTGCACCAACCCCAAGACGATGGAAGAGCGAGAAAACGCTTTTGTTCACTTCTTCCTGCCTGACCACTACATTGAGAGGGTTTGGAACAATCCGGACTACTATCTTGGTGTGTTCGGCCAGTATAAGGGCATTGTTCAGCCAGACTTCAGCGTCTATACGGATATGCCCAAAGTCATGCAGATGTGGAACCACTACAGGCGCAACTGGCTCACCCAATGGTATCAGCAACAAGGCATTCGTGTGATCCCTGCGCCCACCTGGGGCGACGAGGACAGCTTTGAGTGGTGCTTTGAGGGTATGCCCAAGGGATCCTGCCTTTGTGTTAGTACAGTGGGCTGTATACAGAATCTGAACAACAGGCTGATTTTCAACATAGGGTTCAAGGAAATGCTCAAACAGCTTGAGCCCAGCCAGCTGATCCTGTACGGGGCAATCACGGATGCCATCAGAGAACAAATTCACGGTATTCCGTACAAGCATATCGACTCCGAGCAGAAGCAAAGGCTGGAAAAATATTCCCAGAGACAAAAATAAGGCTTTACTTTTTCAAATGATAGGAGTATGATATCCTTGAGCCCTCAAAGGGTATCATAACATAAGGAGGATCATACAATGGGTAAAGGCGGAGGAAAGTCATCAGCGAGAGGTGGAGGAGGAAGCAGTGAAAGCAAGAACTTCACTGTAAACGGCTCCAAAATCTCTGTAGATGGAGATACCATCAACATGACAAAAAGAGGCGCATACCAGGAGACATTGAGCATTGAAACTTCTCTGTCTGCTGATGGTAAGACATCCACAACCACAGAAACTCGTCTGTACAAGAGTAATTCCGGTGCCATGTATGAGGTCACAGAAAAGGTGACCATGAGAGAACGGTCTACGGCAGAACAAGCCAGAATGGATGTTGTGAATCCCATAAGATCAGCTGGTTCTGTGATGACTTATACCAACTCAACCAATAGATTCGACACCAAAATCGAAATAACAAAGGTGAAGAGACGGAGGTAACACATCAGGGGTAAAGGTGGCGGCAAAAGCTCCGCACGTGGCGGTAGAGGGGGAGGAGCAAGCGGAGGTGCTGCTCAACCCAAGCAGAAGAACCTCATGGAGAAGGCAAGAGACGGTGATCTCACAGCTGCAGATTTCAACAAGATGGATTCCGGCTCCAGGGCATACCTCCTTGGGCAAACTCCCAGAGGTACAACTGTGACTGCCTCGAATGGCACACAGTACACACATACCGGGGACAATAAGTGGTCCCGCAGTGGCAGTGATGTGGTCTTGGGTAGATCCGCATCAAGAACAGCAGTTGACAATTCTTATGTGGCAAAGCAGACTGCCAACGGCCGCATGAAGAGCATCCGATACAAAAAATAAGACCAGCACAAGGCTGGCCTGTAGGATGGATTTCAATCAGTATTCATAAGAGTACACATCTTCCTCAAGAGACGGAAGGACTTTGGGTGCGTTGATCATAAGGATCATACCAATTTTGTTGAGGTAACTCAGCTTGTCCTTGAGGAATGAAACCAGCTCGCTATATCTGTCGCATCTGAAAACGATTTTCTTGTTGTCAATCACAGAGTAGGACAGATCACCATGGTTCTTCATGCAGCGTACAAAGTAGATCTTTTTCATAGGGGTTTACCTCCATATCAGATTTTACAAGTATATCATACTACTAATTTTTGAAAAAGTAAAGCCCCTTTTGAAAATTTTTAGAAGGTGATCCCATGACCATAAATAAAGAAGTCAATCCCCGGTTTGAATCCTTCTTGTGGGATTGGGACTACAAGACGTATTTGCTTGTTGGGGGTTATGGCTCAAGCAAATCCTACCATATAGCGCTCAAGATCATACTCAAGTGCTTATCCGAAAAACGCAAGGTGCTGGTCGTCAGAGAAGTCTTTGACACAATCCGTGATTCCTGTTATGACCTGCTCGTGGAGATCCTTGAGGAATTTGATCTTGTCGGTCAGAGTAAGAAAAAGGTGCGGTGTACTACCAGCCCCATGTCCATTCGGTTCCCCAACGGATCCAGGATCATATTCAAGGGCATGGACAAGCCCACAAAACTCAAGTCCATCAACGGTGTATCAATCGTTTGGCTTGAGGAGTGCAGTGAGATCAAATATGCTGGCTATAAGGAGCTTCTTGGCCGTTTGCGTCATCCCCAGCTCAGTTTACACTTCCTCTTGTCCACCAACCCAGTAGGCACAGAAAATTGGGTTTACACACATTTCTTCAAGCGGGTTGATGAGGAAGGCAATGAACACATTACTCTCGATGATAATCTTCTGTACAAGCGACGCACTATTATAAAGAGTGGTGTGTACTACCACCACAGCGTGGCCGATGACAATCTGTTCCTGCCTCAGTCCTACATAGAGACCCTGGATGACATGAAGAACTATGATCCCGACCTGTATAGGGTTGCTCGTCTGGGTCGGTTCGGCCTCAATGGTAAACGGGTGCTGCCTCAATTTGAGGTCGCCAGGAGCCACGCCGAAGTGCTCGAGGCAGTCAATAGGATCCAGGACAAGTTCAAGTTCAATGGTATGGACTTCGGATTTGAGGAATCCTACAACGCTGTGGTTCGTGTGGCAGTGGATGACAAGCGCAAGTGGCTGTATATTTATTATGAATACTACAAGAACCACATGACGGACGACAAGACAGAGAAGGAACTCAAGAAGGACGGCTTGGACAAGATACAGATTGTAGCTGACTCCGAGGATCCCAAGGCAATCAGATTCTATCAACAGTCCGGGTTCAGGATGAGGGGTTGCCACAAATATCCGGGTTCACGCTTGGCAAACACCAGAAAATGCAAGCGTTTCCGTAAAATTATCTGTTCCCCCAACTGTCCCAATACAATACGTGAGCTGTCCACACTGATCTATGCCAAGGACAGCAATGAAAACCTCATTTATGATGAGTTTAACATAGATCCCCACACCTTCAGCGCAATCTGGTATGCGCTTGACACATATGAGGTTGCTGACATCAAGTACATACCTAGAAACAGCAAGAAAGGAGCAGCATGATGCCCAAAGGTGCTACAATAATCAACAATCAGGAGTTCAATTCCGGCGCTCAGGTTATGCTGCCGCAAAGCCTTGTGACAGCTGAGCTCGAGGGAATGTATGGCTCCAAGGTTCTGCAGGATATGCAGCAGATCATCAATCTGTACGATGTGTATGATCACGGTGCTGATTACACTGCGGACTCTGGCCTGGACTATACTCCTGCGGATCTCAAATACAAAAAGGCAAAAGCCCTTTTGGACAAAGAGGCCAGGTTCCTTTTCTCTAAGCCCCCTGATTTCTATGTGGATGTTGCCCCTGGTGAGACCAAGGCTGAGAAGAAAGCAGCCAAGGATGCAGCTGCGGTTTACCAAACTCTGGTAGATAATGTGCTGAAGGCCAACCAGCTGCCCAAGATCCTGCTCAGAGCTTGTAAGGACTGTTTCATTGGCAAGCGGGTTGCCCTGATGTATAACATCAATGAGACCACAGGCAAGATCGGTATCAGCTTTCTGCCGTCCCTGGAGTTTGTGTATGACGTTGATCCAAACGATGCCAACACTCTTACCAAAATCGTTGCCTTCTATGGCCTGAACGATGCCAAGAGCAAGAGTGATCAGCGCATCTACAAGAAGAAGTATGAGCTCAAGAATGGCTTATGCTACTACACTGAGGAAGTGTATGATGGCATGGGCAACGTGGTAGAAACGATCTCCCCTGAGACTGCTACCAAGTTCAGCTTTATTCCTGCTTGGGTTATTGTGAATGAAGCTTTGACGGGTGACTTGCTCGGCAACTCCGAGATTGAATTGCTCCAGGACTATGAGAGTTGGTACAACCGTATGAACGGTGCTGATCTGGATGCCGAGCGCAAAGGTATGAATCCTATCCGGTGGACCAGGGATATGTCCCCTGAATCTACCAAAGGCCTGTCCATCTCGGCTGGAGCCTACTGGGATCTCTCCACTGACCAAAACGCTGCTGACGGCGTGACTGGTGAGGTGGGTGTGCTCGATTCCCCCATGTCCTATTCCGCTGCTCTTGATACCACCCTGAAGAGGGTTGAAAACGGTATGTATGAGCAAGTGGCTGTGCCTAATGTATCTCCTGATGCAATGAAGGGTGTTGTGTCCAGCGGAAAGACGCTGAAGGCCATCTATTGGGATTTGATTGTTCGCTGTGATGAGAAGATGCTTGAATGGCGTCCTGCGCTTCAGTTCATGGCTGAATGCATTATTGAGGGCGCAAGGATGTATCCGGGTGTTCTCGGCACATATATTGACGATCCGTTGCCTGACCAGCCCTATGATATCCGGGTTGACAATCAGTACTCCTTGCCTGAGGATGAGCAGGAGGAGAAGCAAACAGATTTGGCTGAGGTTAATGCTCAAACAATGAGCAAGCGTTCTTACATGAAGAAATGGCGCAACCTCACAGATGAAGAGGCCGATGAAGAGCTGAGACAGATTGCTATCGAACGACAGCTGCTTGAAAGCTCCTACTTCAACCCAGGTGGAGAACCACCCAACAATCCTAAGCAAGCACAGAGCAATCAGGAGCAGAACCAACAAGAGGAACAGAATCCTGAACAAGAGGAGCCTCAAGAGGAGGATCTCACTGAATGAGGTGAAATAACATGCCTCTTACACTAGATTTCAGCAATGCGGAGGCGCAACGGCTGAGGATCACACAAGAACAGCAAAAGCACATAGAGGAGCTATATAAACAGGCAAGCAAGCACATTGGTGAGCTGGCTGAACAGGCTCCAAGAGTTCCATCAGACGCAATTCGGCAGCAATACCTTCGAGATCTACAACAACAGATCAATGATGCTCTGAGAGGTATTCAGAGAGATTTGGGGAGTACCATTCATGAGCACAGTCAACAAGTTGCTACTGAAACGATCAAAGATGCCAAAGAGTTCTTGCGTGAGGTGGGCTTGCCCATCGGAGGAGCCTACTCCAATGTCCCAATAGAGATTGTACAGGCAGTTGCCTCCGGCCAATTGTACACAGGGAATTGGACTCTCAGCCGTGCGTTGTGGTTGAATACCATGGAGACCCAGAAGGATGTACAGTCCATCGTGGCTCAGGGTATTTTACAGAACAAGAGCGCTTATGACATTGCCAAAGACCTGGAGAAGTATGTAGATCCCTCAGCTCGCAAGGATTGGGAATGGTCAAAGGTTTACCCAGGCACACGCAAAGTTGTTGACTATAATGCACAACGGCTTGCGAGAACGATGGTTTCTCATGCATACCAGCAAGCGTTCGTCCGTACAACTATCAAGAATCCGTTCATAACCAAGTACCAATGGCAAGCTGCTGCTACAGAACGCACCTGTGAGATCTGTATGGAGCGAGACGGTCAGCTGTTTGATAAGGATGCTCTTCCTCTTGATCATCCCAACGGTATGTGTACGTATTTGGCTGTGATTGAGGACTCCATGGAGGACATCGCTGATCGGTTGGCTGACTGGGCTCACGGTGGAGATGATCCTGAGCTTGATGATTGGGCCACTGATATGGGTATTTTGAATCCAAGCGAAAAATCTGTTGAAGAAGTATTCTCTCCAAGAATAAAAGAGGATATATTGGCTTGGACAGCAAGCGGTGGACAGTATGCTTCCAAATACCCAATGAGACCAGATACTATGAAAAATTTGACTGCCCTGTCAAATAGTTATTTATACAAAGGAGACACTTTGTACAGGAAGGTGGTATTTACAAGTTCTGACTGGGAAAAAACATTCTATTCATGGTATAATGATGGCCCATTCCAGGTGACTTTTGATAGGTTCCAATCCTTCACACCAGATAGAGCAAGAGCATTTACATTTACAGGCAGAGGAGACCAAACAGTTTTATACCAGATAGATTCAGGATGTGTTATAAAGGCAATAGACATTCATGAACAGAGCCTTTATCCAATAGAAAAAGAAGTTCTTGTTGGTAATGACAACAAATTTGAAGCCTATGACATAGAATTTGACCGAAATGGAATCCCTGTCATAAAGATTAGACCAGTATTACAATAGAAAGGAATTGAGACAATGGCTGAGTTCAAAAAGCCAAGCACTCTTGTGATATGTGATATGTGTCACAGAGAGTTTACCCTCACCATGCAGTGCCTCACTGAGAACAAAGTTGTTCTTGAGAAAGAGGGACTTGATCCTAAAGAGGTTGTGCTCACTACCCTGGAATGCCCGATCTGCGGGAAGCAATACCCTGTGATGATGGACGATGATGAAGCCCTTGAGATGGTGAGTAAACTTACATCCATGTATCAGAGACGTATGTTCTTTATCTCAAGAGCAAAGAAAATCCCGGTCAAGCTCGACAAGAAGTATCATGACCTGGAGCGCAAACTTGGATTCAGGCGCAAGCAACTTGCGAATGAATATAATGGGTCTTTTTACCAGACTGAAGACGGTAAACAACAGCTGGAGTATCGCCACCATGTGCGATGAACATGGATTATAATGAAGGAGGGTATCACAATGGATCCCGAAAACACCAATCAACAGCAACAGGGTGAAAGCACCCAACAGCAAGGTTCCCAGCAAGGTACCAATCAGCAGCAAGACAATCAACAGCAACAGGAACAGGGCAAGAGTTATACTCAAGCTCAGATCAATGCCATGATGGCCAACGAAAAGCGCACTGCTCGGCAGGCTACTCTGCGAGAGCTCGGCTTTGAGTTCAAGGATGATGAGTCCTACAATAACATCATCAAGAACATCAAGCAGACTCTCGATGCTGGCAAGACTCAGCAGCAGCTTGACCAAGAGGCCAAGAACAAGGCTGAGGGTGAGGCCAAAGATGCCAATGCTCGTGCAGCTCTGGCTGAGATGAAGGTTTCCGCTCTGACTGCGGGTGTTCAACCCAGTCATCTCGATGACATGATCGTTCTGGCTCAGGCCAAGATTGCTGCCGGCAAGACTGCTGAACAAGCCTTTGCTGACCTCAAGCAAAGTTATCCCGCAGCGTTCGGGACTGAATCCTCTGGTGGGACTGGGACCCACACGAATCCTCCCAAGAAAGGCTCTGAGGGCGAGAACAGAGGTGCCCGACTTGCCAAAACCAATAAGACCTCTGTTAAGAGTACATATTTCAAAAACTAACAAGGAGGAAAAAGTATGCTCAATCAAACTGGTATCACCAAAGTAACCGGGGCTGCACCTGTACAGATTCTGTTCAATGTGCAGAACCAAATGGCCGTGGGCGTCAAGGTGGACGATGCAGTCACCTATCAAACGATCAATGGCCGCAAGATCGTCAAGGCTGGCACGCCTCTGACTGGCGATCTCAAGAACAGGGCTTCGGCCTTCACCAAAGGCGTCACCGACGGCACCAAGGGCTTCTTCACGCTTCAGATCACGACAGCTTTTGCGGCTGATGAAAAGCTCACCATCGACGGCACCGATTATACCTGCGCTGCCACTGAGGACGTGGCCGGCAAGAAGTTTGCGGGTGCAAACGCTGCTGCCCAGGTCACCTCTCTGCTCAAGATGGTCAAGACCGACGACTATGATGTCGCTGCCGTTTCCGGTGCCACTGACAAGCTGGGCTTCACCCAAAAGGTTCCCAATGCGTCTGACACCTCTGGCCCGACTGCTTCCAAGACTTCCACCACTGGCGCCATCGGTTCCGTGACCAAAGTCACCGATCCGGTTAATCCGACTGCCAACGCTGTGGGCATCCTGCTTCATGACGTTGATGTCACCGACGGTGATGCCAACGGCTCCCTGCTGATCTGGGGTTTTGTCAATATTGATCGTATTGACGCCACTACCCAGGCTATGATCACGTCTGCGCTGGAGACTGCTCTAGCTGGACGGATTTGGTTCCTGAAGGACAACTGATCTGCAAAATAATCAAAGAAAGGAGAACAACATATGTCTATTTTCGATCTCATCAAAGCACCGGATCTGACCTCCTACTGGGAAGAGAAGATTCAAGATCAACCGCCTTATCTCGGCGAAGAGCTGTTCCCTGCCGACAAGAAGCTCGGCCTGCGCCTTGACTGGATCAAGGGTGCCAAGGGTCTGCCTGTTGTCCTGAAGCCCTCCGCCTTTGACGTCGGGGCTATTCCCCGTCCTCGCATCGGTTTCGACAAGCTGTCGGCCATGATGCCCTTCTTTAAGGAGTCCAGCTATATCGATGAGGAGCTGCGCCAGGAGCTGAACATGGTCCTGGAGACTCGCAATCAGGCATACATCGATGCCGTCACCAACAGGGTGTTCGACGACGAGATGCGTCTGCTGGACGGTGCTCGTGCCCGTCGTGAGCAGATGCGCATGATGGCCCTGACCACGGGTGCCATTGCCGTCGCTGCCAATGGTCAGGCTTACAGCTATGACTATGGCATTCCCAATGATCACAAGAGCGAGGTCACGACTTCCTGGAGTGACTATGTAAACTCTGATCCTATCGAGGATCTGCGTCTTGCTATGGACAAGATCGAGGACGACACCGGCATCCGTCCCACTCGTGGCATCCTGACTCGCAAGACCTGGAACTATCTGCGGAACAACCAGAAGATCATCAAGTCTTTGTTCGTTCTGTCCAACGGTCAGGTGGATGCTCTGTCTGACCAGCGTCTGACTGACTACCTGGAGCAAGAGCTTCAGCTTGAGCTGGTTGTGTACAACAAAAAGTACACTGCTGATAACGGCCAAGCCACTCAGTTCGTCCCCGATGACATGGTTGCTCTGTTCCCGTCCGGCACCCTGGGCAAGACTTGGTTTGGCACCACTCCTGAAGAGTCTGATCTCATGAGCGGTTCTGCGGCCAACGTGGCTATCACTGATGTCGGTGTGGCTGTGACCACCATGCAGAAAACTGATCCGGTCAATGTGGAGACCAAGGTCACCATGATCTGCCTGCCCAGCTTCGAGAGCGCCGACAGTGTGTACCAGCTGGACGTCATCGCCTCCTGATTGGGGGTGCTGACCAATGGTTAGAATTACCAATGGCAATCTGACCTTGACGGTGCCAAACTCGGCCTACAACACGATTTATAAAGAGTGCGGATTCAGGCCTATTTCTGCCGAGAACATGCCCGATGCCGGGGGGGTATCTTTACCCACCCCGGACGGAAAAACACCACCTGAGCAGGATTTCGCTGAGGAGAACGTGAAGATCAGTGATACCCTCGAACCGGAACCCGGAAACGATGAACCGGATGAGCCTGACCTGTCTGAAATTCCTCTCAGTGAAATGGACTTCTATCAGCTTCAGTCCTATGCCGATCAGCTTGGTCTTGATTATGAGGGCATCCGCAGCAAGAAAGAGCTTCGTGCTTTGATCAGGAACAATACCTGAGGAGGGTCTTATGAACAGCCTTGAAGATTTGAAAACAGTCTTGAGAGAGTCCGATATCCCATTTTTCTCCAATCAGGATCTTCAGTTCTACCTGAATGAGAATGGTGGGGATTTCAGGGCAACAGCTTATCAGTGCCTGCTGATCAAGGCTGAGGACACAACTCTCTCCATTTCTGGCTTGAAGGCAGCTGACAGCTCCAAGTATTTCCGCAGATTGGCAGCACGGTATAGGCCCCATAACTCGGGTGTCCTCAAAGGAGGAGTTTGAGGTGAATAGTCCAAATTTCCAGCTCAACAAGGTGCGAAGACATCTCAGAGCTTCTGGGAGAGATTTCACCTTCATCCGAGAGGGGACTGATAGTTTTGGTGAGCCCAACGGAATGACCGAATCATTTGTTATACAGGGGATCTATCACGAAACTATCAGCAATGCCATGATTGTTCTGCAGAATATCTCAGATGCTGCAACTACCTGGCCAAAGAAGATTCCTGCTATGCTCTGCTTGTGGGAATTTGCTCAACAAGTAAAGCCCACTGATTTGGTGAGTATAAATTCAAAGAGATACAAGATTAGTCAAATCCGCAATCTTGAGGAAGCAAATCTTGTAGCAGATATACTCATGGAGGAGGTTCAAGAAATTGTCCAGTGATTTTCGGTTTGATCCTTCTGATATGCTGAATCGGTTTGCTACAGCAGAGAGTAGAGTGCCCATGGCTATACGGATGTATGCTGAGACTGCTGCAAAGAAGTTGGAAAGCAGCGCCAAACAGCATGCTCCATGGACAGATAGAACAGGACATGCTCGTCAACGACTCACAGGCAAGGTTGAGCCTGTATCAAATGGATACAAAATTGTCCTTGCTCATGGGGTTGACTATGGCGTATGGCTTGAGCTGGCTCATGAAAAGAGATTTGCAATCATTGCTCCTACGATTAAAAAGGAAGGCCCCAATATTTTGAAGGGCTTTGAGCGATTGCTTGAGAGGTTGTAATATGGAAAGAACAAGACAACTTGATATTATAAAGCACCTCAAAGACAATGGCTTCGACGCTTATCTACCTGGCAAACACAAAGGTGAATGCACATCAAGTTATGTTGTTGTGAAGACTGGAGAAACTACACAGTTCAATAACTACTCCAGCACTGTGACATACTATGACATAATGTGCTATGTGCCTGAAAACGTGCCCAGTCAAGTAGATAGTTACCTGGATGAAGTTGTAGCAGCAATGAAAGCATTGTATCCTATGATTCAGCCAACCCATACACATACAGCACCCTTTTATGATGAAGATGTCAAGGGTCATATGAGGAGTGCTCAATACATAAACTACAGAAAACTGTAAAGGAGGTTACAAGGTGGTCACTACTAAACGGGGCAACGAAATTCCGACCATTGATGTATCACTGATCTCTATCCGAGAGAAATCAGAGTTTGATGTGACTGAGTACATCCTTGACACAGCTAACAAGCTTGGGGTCAATGTACAAACTGACACTGAGGACGCTGTGAAGCTGGTTGTCAAGGGCCGTCTCGTTGCCCAAAAGCCTGAAACCGTTACCATCACTGGTCACACCCTTGTTCTCACGGATAACGTGTTCATACCTGAGGTTGTCAAGCTTCTGCAAGGCGGCACGATCAAATACTGGGGTGAAGCAGCTCATGAGACCAAGGTGGATGCCGATGCTGGTTTTGGTGTAGCAAGTTATGCTCCCCCAGTAGCAGGCTCTTCTGAAAAAGGGAAGGTCTGCGAGATCCGGGCATACTCAGCTATCTACAATGCTGCCGGCATTGTCACCGGGTATGAGCGTATCACATACCCTAACTGCATTGGAACTCCCATTGCTCTGCAATCCGAGGATGGTGTGTTCAGAGCTTCTGAATATACTATTTATTCTGCTCCAGACACTGGTGAGGCTCCCTACACGATTGATTACATTGGGCCCACAGAACTTCCTTCTGTGAGTCCCTAAACAAGAAAGGAGAAAACAATGGCAGAAATCACTTCCCTCAAAACTCTCCAAGGGTATGCTGAAGGTCAAGTCGTGGAACTCCCTCCATTTGGAGAGGGTCAACCGTTTGTGGCTCGTATCTGCCGACCTTCCATGCTCGTTCTTGCCAAATCTGGTAAGATCCCTAACAGTTTGCTTGAGACGGCCAACAGTCTTTTCATCGATGGAAAGCCTAATACCAAGAAAGACTTGACAGCATTATCCTCCGTCTATGACTTGATGGAAGTATTCTGTGAGGCTTGCTTC
>JAEEGL010949484.1_pt1 | contig 15679 bp, 14 predicted proteins | sample 9134231 | NCBI WGS metagenome assembly JAEEGL01 (sample SAMN16246548, study PRJNA631951) | gut metagenome | biome: gut microbiome; feature: rumen; material: fiber-attached | host: Bos | place: Iran: Karaj | collected 2018-10
ATTCTCATGATCCCCGCTATCCGTGGCATCGACTCACAGGACATGAACATCTTCCAGCTCATCCAGAAGAACAACAAGTCGCTGGTGGTCGTCGTCAACAAGTGGGACCTCGTCGAGGACAAGTCACAGATAGCCATCAAGACCTTCGAGACGGCCATCCGCGAGCGCATGGCCCCGTTCGTCGACTTCCCCATCATCTTCGCCTCGGCCGTCACCAAGCAACGCATCTTCAAGGTGCTCGAGACAGCCAAGCAGGTGTATCTCAACCGCAAGCTGAAGATTGGCACGTCGAAGCTCAACGAGGTGATGCTGCCGCTCATCGAGGCCACTCCCCCACCCTCCATCAAGGGCAAGTACATCAAGATCAAGTATGTCTCGCAGGTGCCTGACACGCAGATACCCACCTTCATCTTCTATGCCAACCTGCCGCAGTATGTCAGGGAGCCGTACCGCCGCTTCCTCGAAAACAAGCTGCGTGAGAACTGGACACTCACCGGTACGCCCATCAACGTGTTCGTACGACAGAAATGAGGAAACTACTGTACGTCGCCGTTGCCGTGACGCTGATGTGCGGCTGCTCAGGCAGCACGCCGGAGGAGCAGGCCGCCAAGGCCGCCAAGAAGTACTACGACCTGCTGGCAAAGGGCAAGGCGATAGAATTCCTGGAGGGCAAGGCTGACGTCGGCGACATGCCGGCCGACTACTGCGAGCAGCTGTTGAAAGCCGTCAGGCAGTATGGCAGCGACATGAAGCAGAAGCACCAGGGACTACGCCGCGTAGAGGTGTCGCCCAACGTGGCACGCCGCGACACCACGCTGCGCGTGACCTACGCCTTCCTGCTGCTCACCTTCGGCGACTCCACGAAGGAGGAGATTACCGTGCCGATGGTGGAGCGCGACGGCCAGTGGCTGATGCGGTAATAGTAATTAAGCATTAAGAATTAAGCATTAAGCATTAAGCATTAAGCATTATGAAAGACAAGAGTATCATCAGCGCTGCCCTCATAGCACTGGGCATCGTCTGTCTGGGATGGTTCATCAAGGCGGGCATCGACGACTTTGCCAACAAGGACCGCCGCGTGAACGTGAAAGGACTGGCCGAACAGGAGGTGGAGGCCGACAAGGTGACGTGGCCCATCGTGTCGAAAGAGGTAGGCAACGACCTGCCGGAGCTGTACAACCGTATTGGCTCAACACAGCGTAAGATCAAGGCCTTCCTGCTGCGCAGCGGCATACAGGAGAGCGAGCTGACGGAGAACGCGCCGCAGGTGGTCGACCTCCAGGCCCGCGAGTACAGCGACAACAACAAGGCGTACCGCTACATCGTCACGTCGGTCATCACCGTCACGTCGCAGCATGTGAAGCAGGTACGCGGCATCATTGCCCGTCAGGGCGACCTGCTGAAGGAGGGTGTGGCCATCGTCGACGGCGGCTACGAGAACCCCGTCAAGTACGAGTTCGTATCGTTCCGCGAGATGAAGCCCAAGATGATGCAGGAGGCCATCGAGAATGCCGAGAAGACAGCCCAGCAGTTTGCCGAGAACAGCCACTCGAAGCTCGACAAGATTGTCAGTGCCGACCAGGGCCAGTTCTCCATCGACAACCGCGACGAGAACACGCCCTATATCAAGAAGGTTCGCGTGGTGACCACCGTCACCTACTCGCTGAAGGACTAAAGCTTCGCAGTGCATACGAAGCGTACAGGAAATATGTTCCGCCGTCGCTCTGGCAGTATTTACGGAGCAAGTCCTGGATGTACTCTGCATTCTCCCTGACGCGCTGCTCATTGCCATCGTAGCCATTGATGAGCACGACCAGGTGGCGGGTGCCGGCGGTTATCTTGGTCCGCTCGTTGTCACTGGTAGGGGTACCGACACCACCTTTGGCATCACGATAGACCGGCAGGCCCTGGATGTTCAGCATTCCACGGCCTATTCCCTCGTATGGTTCTCCCTCACGACCGATGCCTAATGTCAGCGTGTCACCCTCGAACTTCTCCGCGTCAAAGCCACCGATACTATAGCCAAAGGCTATTGAAGCCAGGTTCACAAGGTCGACCAGCGTGTTCAGCTGATACAGCTCCTTTCCTTGCAGCACACGGCGAATCAGAGCCTCAGAGGCGGGGCGGTATCTGGAGGGATCCTTGCCGCAGGACTTATAGACGCGCCGCGTAGCAGCAATACTCGTCATATCCTTCAGCGACTCGGTGGTCAGCACCTCACGATACCTGCTGCAGAAGGCGTCAATCTCCTTCCAGAGGGCCTCGCTGTATGGGGTGTTGACAACCACGGCATCGACACATGCCCCAACGAACTCAGGACAAACCTGCTCTATCTCTTGTGATACGATTACTTTCATCTGCTCTTTCTCCATTTCCTGACTATCACACTGCTCCCTGCCTGACCGATGGCCAGTATTGCTACCGTGGCAAGCATCAACCATAGCCAAATTCCAAGGTGCAAATTTAATAAATGTGCCACAAAAACAGAAACTTTGCAACATTGTTTAACTCAACTTTCGCTTTAATAAAAATGACCACAGATTGCGCAGATAACACAGATTACTTGTATGTTACATGAGAGAAAGTAGGCGTGGACGGATAGGACACGTAGGACACATAAAAACAGCATAAGACAACTATATATAGGCTTCTCAATTGCGTGAGTGGGCTTCTCAGCTCCGTGAGTGGGCTTCTCAATTCCCAATTCTCGAGAGAATTCACCCGAATGTGGCCTTCTCACATTTCTCATTCCTCATTTCTCATTCCTCATTTCTCATTTCTCATTTCTCATTTGGCGCGCGCACGCGCGCGCCTATGGTTGTCTTATGCACTTTTTATCCCACACTTCCCTCACTTCCCACACCTAAACTTTGTCTCATGTAACATGCGTTAGGTGTGGGAAGTGAGGGAAGTGTGGGGTCTTTTTGCCTTTTCCCTACTAACGCGCGCGCGTAAGGAGAAGGAAGCAAAGAGTGGCAGTCGTGTCCTTTTGTCCTACAAAGACGAATTATATATTCATCAACTTCCAAACTTTTGAGGAAAAAGATACATTGTTTGGGATAATTATGAAGAACAAACAGGAGGCCATTATGCAAGCCCCATCTGCCGAGCCTTCTCCATGAGCAGCTGCATGAGCGGCTCGCGCTCGTTGGCCACGCGGTTGTCGAGCACGGCATCCTTCAGGTACTGCTTCAGCACGCCCACCTCACGCGACGGCTGGAGGTGGAACAGCTCCATGATCTCATTGCCGTCGATGACGGGCTGCAGCAGGCGTTTGTAGTCCTTCACCTGCAGGTCGGCCAGCTTTTCGCGGACCATGCGGAAGTTTTCGAGGAATATCTTCTTCTTCACCTCGTTCTTCGAGGTGATGTCGGCCTCGCAAAGCGTCATCAGGTCGTCGATGTCGTCGCCGGCATCGTTCAGCAGGCGGCGCACGGCAGAGTCGGTCACCTCGCTGTCGGCGATGACCTGCGGCCGCATGTGCAGGTCGACGAGTTTCTCGACATACTTCATCTCGGCACCCATGGGCAGTTTCAGTCGGCGGAAGATTGTCGGTACCATCCTGGCACCTATCAGGTTGTGGTTGTGGAACGTCCAGCCCACTCCAGGCTCCCACCGCTTCGACTTGGTCTTCCCGATGTCGTGCAGCAGCGCAGCCCAACGGAGATAGAGGATACCCACCCCCGTTCCCTCCTGAAGGGAGGGTAGATTGGAGCATGTCTGTACTTCCCTCCCCTCGGGAGGGGCGGGGGTGGGCTTTATATTCTCCAGCACCTCCAGGGTATGGTAGAAGTTGTTCTTGTGGGCTCGGCCGTCCTTCTTCTCCACGATGTCGAGGGCCGACACCTCAGGCAGGATGATCTGCAGCAGACCGCTACGCTGCAGCAGTTCGAGGCCGATGCTGGGGTGGCCGGCCATCATGATCTTGTTCAGTTCGACGGCGATGCGCTCGCCACTGACTATCTTGATGCGGTCGGCCATGCGGCTGAGGGCGTCGAACGTCTCGTCCTCTATCTGGAAGTTCAGCTGGGTGGCGAAACGGATGCAGCGCATCATGCGCAACGGGTCGTCGCTGAACGTCACCTCTGGGTCCAAGGGGGTGGCGATGATGCCGTCCTCCAGGTCGGCTATGCCGTTGAAGGGGTCTACCAACTGTCCGAAGCGGTCGTGGTTCAGACAGATGGCCATGGCATTGATGGTGAAGTCGCGCCGGTTCTGGTCGTCCTCCAGCGTACCGTCCTCGACGATGGGCTTGCGCGAGTCGTGGCTGTAACTCTCACGGCGGGCACCGACGAACTCCAGTTCAAGAAACGAATCGTGAGAACAGTTGTCAGGTCTCGTCGAGCCAAGTCTGCCCATCCGGACTTTCACCTGTGCCGTTCCGAAGTTGCGGAACACGGTGAGGTGTGCCTTGCGACCCAGCCGTTGCTTCACGGCTTCAGCCACACGGATGCCGCTGCCCACCACCACCACGTCGATGTCGTCGCTGGGTCGTTCAAGAAAGATGTCGCGTACGTAGCCGCCTACCACATAGCATTCCACGCCCATCTCGTCGGCCACCTGGCCTACCAGATGGAAGATGTCGTGATCCAATATCTTTGCCAATGCCTGGTCTGAATACAGTTTCATGCTGCAAAGGTACGAATAAACGTGTACAAAACCAAACAAAACACTAATATAATAAGGAGGAAATGTTAAATAATACATTTTCACTAAAAAAAGTCGTCCAAAAGTTTGGAGCGTATTACTTTTTGTTGTACTTTTGCAGTGTACTATTTAAGTAGTACACAAATACGGTAGAACATTAACAGTAATAAACATAAAACAACTTCGTATGATTGACGTACAAAACATCAGTTTCAAGTACAAGGGCCAGAAGGCACTTGTCTTCGACGGGTTCAGTATCCAACTGGAAGAGAACCGCATCTACGGCTTGCTGGGCAAGAACGGCACAGGCAAGTCTACCCTGCTCTATCTGTTGTCGGGCCTGCTGCGACCCATTCATGGTTCCGTTTGTTGCGATGGCATCGCAACATACAAGCGGACGCCGGAGCTGCTGAGCAACATCTTCCTTGTGACGGAGGAATTCGAGATGCCGGCCATGTGTCTTTCTGAATACGTGAAGCTTTACAAGCCCTTCTACCCCAACTTCTCTGAAGAGATACTACAGGGCTGTCTGGCCGACTTCGAACTGCCTGCCGATGTACGGTTGGGCGAACTGTCGATGGGTCAGCGCAAGAAGGCCTACATTGCTTTCGCAATGGCTACCAACACCAAGTACCTGCTGATGGACGAGCCCACCAACGGTCTCGACATTCCCTCGAAGTCGCAGTTCCGCAAGGTCATCGCCCAGCACATGACGGAGGATCGCACCGTCGTTATCTCTACCCATCAGGTACACGACGTGGAGCAGATGCTGGACCACATCGTGATGCTCGACCAGCGCTCGGTACTGCTGAATGCCTCGATGCAGGACATTCAGGATCAGTACTGCTTTACATACCGCTTGCCCCAGCAGATGGACGACACGGTGCTCTATGCCGAACCCACACTGCAGGGTAATGCCGTCATCACCCGTCGTCAGGAAGGCGATGCTGAGACGCAGGTGAACCTCGAACTCCTCTTTAACTACAAGACACAAGTAAGGTAAAAGTGAATAGTGAAAAGTGAAAAATTTGCTACCGCATAATAATAATTCAACAACTATGACGACATTTAATTTCAATAGATTCTCGCAGGCACTGAAGTGCCACTTCCTGGTAGAGCGCAAGTCGTGGATGCGCCTCTTTGGCATCTATACGCTGGTTATGTTTATGGCTAATCTGTTTTTCACCCGCCTACAAGGCAGTAACTATAGCAATATGGTAAAGTTCTGGGGACTGGAAGAAGCTATCCGTTCCTATAATCACAATGTGGAATCTACCGTCACGTTTGGCATTATCTTCTTCTGCATGGCCATGCTGTTTTGTGCCAGCTTTATGTTCTCGCAGATGAAGGACACACGCAAGCGTTCGGCCTATCTGCTCTGGCCCGTCAGCAATTTGGAGAAGTACATCGTCAGCTTCTTGTATTCCGTCGTGTTCATGGCAGTACTGACGGTTGCCGCCTATATGCTGGCTGATACCTTACGCGTGTTTGTTGACTGGCTGACAGGACGTGTCGTCATCTGGGGAATCCCAAAGCTTGCAGAACCTTTCGGCCCGAATGCTGCCTTTGAGTGTTGGCAGTACGGTTGGATGCTTTTTGCATGGGTCTTCTATATCCATTCACTCTATCTCGTGGGCGGTACCCTCTTCCGTCGCCAGCAATTCCTGATGACCAGTGCCACGATTGCCGTTGTCGTCATTCTGCTGACTATGATTCTGAATCAGATCGACTGGAATGGCATTGATATCAAATTTACAACGGGTACTTGGGACGAGAAGACACATACATATAACAAAGTATTCCACCCTGCTTTCTATATTCTCCAGACTGTGGTTACTCTACTCATCCCCATCCACTACTGGATTTCTTATAAGCTGTTTACCCGCATGCAGGTTATTAACAATAAATGGTTGAACGTATGACTTTCACAAATGACAAGGCGATATACATCCAGATGGCCGACCGCCTCTGTGATGAGATACTCGCAGGAAAATACAAGGACGATGACCGCATTCCAAGTGTGCGCGAATATGCGGTGATGCTGGAGGTGAATGCCAACACAGCAGTCAAGGCTTTCGATGAGCTTTCTCGCGCGAACATTATATATAATAAGCGCGGCTTGGGATACTTCGTCACCAAGGGTGCCAAGAAGCAAATCCTGAAGGAGCGCAAGAAGGAGTTCATGAAGGAACGCCTGCCAGAACTCTTCCGCCAGATGCAGCTGTTGGATATAACGTTAGAAGATGTTAAAGAAGCGTACGAGGCGCAACAATGAATGGGTCTTTTGCGTCTAACAGACAAACAACCATTAAGCATTATGCGTTAAGCATTCAAGTATGATTCATTTAAAAGACATCAACAAGACCTATCATGGCGCACAGCCCCTGCATGTGCTGAAGGGCATCACGCTCGACATTGCGAAAGGCGAGTTCGTCAGTATCATGGGAGCCTCAGGGTCGGGCAAGTCGACACTGCTCAACATCCTGGGCATCCTCGACAACTACGACTCAGGGAGCTACGAGCTTGCCGGTACCCCCATCTGGAACCTCTCCGAGCGCAAGGCCGCCGAGTACCGTAACCACATGATAGGCTTCATCTTCCAGTCGTTCAATCTGATTTCTTTCAAGACAGCAGTAGAGAATGTTGAGTTGCCATTATTTTATCAAGGGGTGTCGCGCAGGAAGCGGCACACCCTTGCCTTGGAATACTTAGAGCGGCTGGGCCTTCTCGACTGGGCCGAGCACTATCCCAACGAGCTTTCCGGCGGTCAGAAACAGCGCGTGGCCATTGCCCGTGCGCTCATCACCAAACCACAGATTATCCTGGCCGACGAGCCGACGGGTGCATTGGACTCGAAGACCTCCGTCGAAGTGATGCAGTTGCTCAAGCAGCTCAACCAGGACGAAGGCATGACCATCGTCGTGGTGACCCACGAGAGCGGCGTGGCCAACGAGACCAACAAGATAGTACACATCAAGGACGGCATCATCGGACAGATCGAGGAGAACCTGAACCACGATGCCAGTCCCTTCGGCAGCGGAGGACTGATGAAGTAATGTACAATTCTTAATGCTTAATGCTTAATGAGCTGCGCGTTGTGCATGAGGCTGAAAAAAAAAAGCATTTAGAATTAAGAATTATGAATTAAGAATTAAGCATTAAGCATTAAAAGATTATGCGTGACATTATCACAGAAATATGGCAGACGGCCCGTCGCAACAAGCTGCGCACAACGCTGACAGGTTTCGCCGTGGCGTGGGGCATCTTCATGCTCGTCGTGCTGCTGGGTGCCGGCAACGGACTCATCAATGCGCAGCTGAAGCAGTCGAGTCGCTTCCTGTCTTCGTCGATGGTGGTATTTGGCGGCTGGACTTCAAAGCCCTACCAGGGGCTGAAGGAAGGACGCGACATCCGATTGCACCAGAAGGACATCGACATCACGAGCAAGGAGTTTTCAGAAACCGTCGACGAGGTGGGCGCACAGTATCGTACCTCGGCCACCATCAGTCTGGGTCAGCAGTATATCGCCACTACCATCTGCGGTGTCTATCCCAATCACAACAAGATAGACAAGGTGGAGATGCTGGAGGGTCGCTTCATCAACCAGATAGACCTTAACGAGAAGCGCAAAGTGCTGGTGTTGAGCAACAAGCAGGCCAAGGAACTGAAGACAAAGATCGGCACATTCGTCAATGTGGGTGACTTTGCCTTTCAGGTGGTGGGCGTCTACAAGGAACAGGAGAATGGACGTGCCGACGTGTTCTCGTCGTACTCGGCCATCAAGTCGATATACGGGGCCAACACCGACGATGCCGGACGCATCGAGCTCACCTTCCACGGGCTGACGACGGAGCAGGCCAACGAGAACTTCGAGAAGGACTATCGCCACCGCCTGAACGCCGAGCACCAGGCACATCCTGAGGACGAGGAGGCCCTGTGGATATGGAACCGCTTCACGCAGAACCTGCAGATGGAGCAGGGTATCGACATTATCCGTACCTTTCTCTGGGTGGTGGGACTGTTCACGTTGCTCAGTGGCATCGTAGGCGTGTCTAACATCATGCTCATCACCGTCAAGGAGCGCACCCACGAGTTCGGCATCCGCAAGGCCATCGGCGCCAAGCCGTGGAGCATCCTGAAACTCATCATCATCGAGAGTGTCATCATCACCACCTTCTTCGGCTATATCGGCATGGTGCTTGGTGTGGCAGCCAACGAGTACATGGATGCTACATTAGGACACGACACCATTGACACGGGACTCTTCAAGGCGACGGTATTTGTTGACCCGACGGTAGGACTCGACGTCTGTTTCGAGGCCACGATGGTCATGGTGATAGCAGGAACGATAGCCGGACTTATCCCAGCCTTCAAGGCCAGCAGGATAAGGCCCATCGAGGCACTGCGCGCCGACTGATGTCCAATGCTTAATGCACAATGCCGAATGCTTCATGAGCAGCGCGTTGTGCATGAGGCAAAGAAACAATTAAGCATTAAGAATTAAGAATTAAGCATTATCATGCGAATAGATTTAGATACATACCGCGAGATACTCGACACGCTGACGCGCAACAAGTCGCGCTCGTTCCTGACGGGCTTCGGCGTGTTCTGGGGAGTCTTCATGCTCGTAGGACTGATGGGCGGCGGACAGGCGCTGAAGGAAGGACTGGAACAGAACTTCGCAGGCTTTGCCACCAACTCGGCCATGATATGGGCACAGCCTACCTCGAAGGCCTACAAAGGTTTCCGCAAGGGCCGCTACTGGTCGATGGACCAGAAGGACGTGCAGCGTCTACGCCATGCCGTGCCAGAGCTCGACGTCATCACGCCGCTGCTCTTCTCCAACGGTGGCACGGCGTATTACAAGGACCGCAAGGCCGACGTGGGTGTCAACGGTGCATTGCCCGACTACCAGCGGGTCAACGGTCCGAAGATGTTCTACGGACGATACATCAACGATGCCGACATCCGCGACCACCGCAAGGTGTGCGTCATCCAGAAGCAGACCTACAAGGCACTGTTTCCAGGTGGTGGTGATCCTTGTGGCAAGTCGATACGCATCAATAGCATCTACTACCAAATAGTAGGTGTCGACTACAACACTTCCGAAGGCATTAGTTTCGGTGGTGAGGCTGGCACGAACGTTATCCTGCCCCTGACGATGATGCAGCAGGCCAACAACCGTGGCACGAGCATCGACATGATTGCCGTCACAGGCCGTCCCGGTGTGGTGATGTCGAGTCTGACCGACCGCATCCGCGAGACGATAGCCCGTGCGCACTATGTCGACCCGACGGACGAACAGGGTGCGATGGTGTTCAACACTGAGGTGCTGTTCCAGATGATCGACAACCTGTTCAAGGGTGTCAACTTCCTGGTATGGCTGGTGGGCTTGGGTACCTTGTTGGCTGGTGCCATCGGTGTGTCGAACATCATGATGGTCACTGTACGCGAGCGTACCACCGAGATAGGCATCCGCCGTGCCATAGGAGCCACGCCGAAGATGATTCTGGGTCAGATTATCTCCGAGAGCATCGTCCTGACGTTAGTAGCCGGCATGAGTGGCATCCTCTTCGGGGTCATGATCCTACAGATGCTGGAGATGGGTAACACCGAGGACGGTATCGTGCAAATCCACTTCCAGGTAGGTTTCTGGACAGCCGTCTTCGCAGCCCTGATGGTGTCGGCGATGGGTGTGCTGGCGGGCCTTGCCCCTGCCGCCCGTGCCATGAGCATCAAGCCTGTCGATGCCATGCGGGATGAATAGTTATAATAGTCGAAACATCGAAACATCGAAAAAAATAATAAGAATATGAAAAAGTACAGCAAACTGATTGTCGCAGCCATTATCGCGCTGGTATTCATCGGAACGTTCGTGTTCCTCTGGCAGAAGTCACTGCCTGAAGACATTGTGTACCAAGAGTTCACGCCCGAGACGAAGGGGGTGAAGAAGACCACCATCATCACCGGTAAGATCGAGCCTCGCAACGAGGTGAACGTGAAGCCCCAGATCTCAGGCATCATCACCGAAATCACGAAGGAGGCCGGACAGTATGTCAACGCCGGCGACGTCATCGCCAAGGTGAAGGTCATTCCCGACATGGGGCAGCTCTCGTCGTCGGAGAGCCGTGTACGCCTCGCCGAGATTAACATGCAGCAGGCCAAGGTGGACTACGACCGCGAGAAGAGCCTCTACGACCAGAAGCTGGTGTCGGCCGACGAGTTCGACAAGATCTCACAGCAGCTGCGTCAGGCCAAGGAGGAGCTGGCTGCCGCCCAGGATGCCCTACAGGTAGTGCGCGACGGTGTGTCGAAGAGCAACGCCTCGGCCTCCAGCACGCTCATCCGCTCGACCATCAGCGGTGTCATCCTCGACATCCCCGTCAAGGTGGGTAACTCGGTCATCCTGGCCAACACCTTCAACGACGGTACCACCATCGCCACGGTGGCCAACATGAACGACCTCATCTTCCGTGGCAACATTGATGAGACAGAGGTGGGACAGCTCGTCGACGGCATGCCGCTGAAGATCACCATCGGAGCCTTGCAGGACCTGAAGTTCGATGCCTCCCTGGAGTACATCTCGCCCAAGGCCACCGAGAGCAACGGTGCCAACCAGTTTGAGATCAAGGCCGCCGTCAAGGTATCCAAGGATGACAAGCTGCGCTCCGGCTATTCCGCCAATGCCGAGATTGTGCTCGCCGAGGTCAGCAACGTCCTCACCATCCCCGAGAGTGCCATCGAGTTCAGCGATGACAGCACGTTCGTCTACGTGCTGACCGACTCCCTCAGCAAGGAGCGGCAGTACGACCGCCGTCCCGTGGTCACCGGACTCTCCGACGGTGTCAGCATCGAGATCAAGAAGGGCCTCACCAAGAAGGACAAGGTACGTGGCCCGCAGGTCATCACTGAAGACGAAGACAAGTAAGAAGGCAAAAGTAAAAACACAAGCTATATGATAGAGAATAACCATCAAGCATTAAAGGTGTGGAGGAAGGTAGTTGGTGTTTTGCCTTTTTGCCTTTTTCCCTTTTTACCTTTAAATGCGCAGACCACCTGGAGTCTGCGTGAGTGCTGCGACTATGCCGTCAGCCACAACATCGCCATCAAGCAGCAGGAGAACCTGCGCCAGCAGCAGGAACTGCGACTCTCGACCGCCCGCAACAGCCGTTTGCCCGACCTTAACGCCTCAGCCTCTGAGAGTTTCTCATTCGGTCGCGGCCTGACGCTCGACAATACCTACACCAACCGCTCGACGTCGTCCACGGGCTTCAGCATTGGCACCAGCGTACCGCTGTTCACGGGTTTCCAGATACCCAACCAGATCAAGCTGAACCAGCTAAACCTCCAGGCCGCTACCGCCGACCTTGAGAAAGCTCGCAACGACATCCGCATGCAGGTGGCACAGGCCTACGTGCAGATACTCTACGACATAGAGATTGCCGATGTCGCCCGCCGGCAGATAGCCATCGACTCCCAGCAGGTAGTCCGTCTGGAGGCCTTCGTACGCAACGGCAAGGCCAGTCAGGCCGAGCTGTCGCAGCAGCAGTCCACGTTGGCACAGGCCCGCCTCACGGCCACCCAGGCCGACAACCAGCTGCAACTGGCTCTCCTCGCCCTCACGCAGCTCCTGGAGTTGCCCTCTCCCGAAGGCTTTGCCATCGAGCGGCCATCCGCAAATTTCAAATTTCAAATTTCAAATTTCAAATTACAAAATCCCGATGCCATCTACGCCGAGGCCCTCGCCCTGAAGCCGGAGGTACAGGCCGAGCAGATTCGCCTGTCGGCCGCCGAGCGTAGCATCGACATCGCCAAGTCGGCCCTCTACCCCTCGTTGAGCCTGAGTGCCGGTCTTCAGACCAACTACTACAAGACCAGCGGCATGCCGGCCGACGGTTTCATGTCACAGCTGAAGAACAACTTCGCCCAGTATATCGGCCTCAACCTGAACATCCCCATCTTCAACCGCTTCTCCACGCGCAACAGCATCCGTTCGGCTCGTCTTGACCGCGAGAACCAGCAGCTACAGCTCGACAACGTCAAGAAGACGCTCTACAAGGAAATCCAGCAGGTGTACTACAACGCCCAGGCCGCCCAGTCGAAGTACCGCAGCAGCGGTGCCGCCGCCCAGTCGAGCCACGACGCCTTCCAGCTGGTACAGGCGAAGTACGAGAACGGCAAGTCGGCCATCACTGAGTTCAACGAGGCCAAGAACAACTACCTCAAGGCGGAGTCCGACCTCGTGCAGGCCCGCTACGAGCTGCTCTACCAGCAGGCTCTCCTCGACTTCTATCGCGGCCGCGACCTGAGTTTCTGACAAGCCCTTCCGCATGTCACGACCTGCTGGCCCGTGATGCCTGCCGCGCTTGTTTTTTCTGAAACTAATGTGAATAATGTGAGTAATTTAGTCCAAAAATAATAATTTATAATAATTTTTGCGGCTAATTATTCACATTATTCTTTTCATTTCCACGTATTTGAAAAATATTTTGTAATTTTGCGGCCGAATTTCAACAGAGTATTATCAAATCCTATCGGAAGATGTATAAGAAGATATTCCCCATGATGCTCGCATGCCTGTTGTTGTTGCTGGCGGGTTGTGAGAAGTACGAGACTTACGGTGACAAGAAGGAGAAGGAGCGCGACGCCATCGATTTTTTCCTGTCCATGATGGACATCGAGGTCATCAGCGAGGCAGAGTTCAAGGCCCAGGGCGAGACCACCGACACCGCCCGCAACCAGTTTGTGCGCTTCAACCGCAACGGCGTGTACATGCAGATTGTGCGTAAGGGTCACGGCGACAAGGTTCCTGACAACAAGACGGTGAACCTACTCTGCCGCTTTATGGAGTATAACATCATGCAAGACTCCGTCATCGTGCGCAACGACCAGCGTTTCTATATGTACAACTCGACCATCGGCAGATACGATGCCTCGCAGTTTGTCGACAAGATGAGCGTGACACGCACAGGAACCACCATCAAGGCATCGTTCGTATCGGGCATGATGTACCAGTACCACGGCTCTGCCTCGGTGCCTGCCGGCTGGCTGGTGCCGCTGAACTACATCGGCATCGACCGTCCTGACCCTGCCGTCGACAGCGACGACGAGATAGCCCTCGTCAAGCTCATCGTGCCCCACTCGCAAGGCACGGCGGACGCCACGTCGAGCGTGTACCCCTGCTATTACGAGATTACTTACGTGAAAGAACGATAAACAAATAATATTATGTCATTGATCAAATCAATTTCCGGCATTCGCGGAACCATTGGCGGACCGACGGGCGACACGCTCAATCCGCTGGATATCGTAAAGTTCACCTCTGCTTACGCAGTATTCATCCAGGGCGGCGACAAGACCAGGCGCTGCAAGGTCGTCGTAGGCCGTGACGGACGCATCTCAGGCCCCATGGTGCGCGACGTCGTGTGTGGCACGCTCGTCGGCATGGGCTTCGATGTCATCGACATCGGCTATGCCTCGACGCCCACCACCGAACTGGCAGTCACCATGAGTGGTGCCGACGGTGGCATCATCATCACCGCCTCGCACAACCCTCGCCAGTGGAACGCCCTGAAACTGCTCAACGGCAAGGGCGAGTTCCTCAGTGCGGCTGACGGCCAGCAGGTGCTCGACATCGCTGCCCGCGAGGACTTCTGCTATGCAGAGGTCGACCAGTTGGGCAAGGTCGTCACCGACAACAGCTTCGACGACCGTCATGTCGAGTCGGTGCTCAACCTCAAGCTGGTGGATGCCGACCTGGTGCGCCAGTCACGCTTCAGCGTCTGCGTCGACAGCATCAACAGCGTGGGCGGTCTCATCCTGCCCAAACTGCTGGAGCGTCTCGGCGTGGGCTATAAGTTCCTGAACGCCGACGTGACGGGCGACTTCGCCCACAACCCCGAGCCGCTGGAGAAGAACCTGCAGGGCATCATGAACGAGATGCGCAGCGGCCACTACGACCTCGGCATCGTCGTCGACCCCGACGTCGACCGACTGGCCTTCATCTGCGAGGACGGCACCATGTTTGGCGAGGAGTACACGCTGGTCAGCGTCGCCGACTACGTCCTTTCTCAATCATCAATGGCCAATGGTCAATCTTCAATGGTCACCGTCTCGAACCTCAGTTCCACACGTGCCTTGCGCGACGTGACGCAGAAGTATGGCGGCACGTATACCGCTGCCGCCGTCGGCGAGGTCAACGTCACGACGAAGATGAAGGAGGTGGGAGCCGTCATCGGCGGCGAAGGCAATGGCGGCGTCATCTATCCCGAGAGCCACTACGGCCGCGACGCCCTGGTGGGCATCGCCCTCTTCCTGACCTCGCTGGCCAAGAAGGGCTGCAAGGTCAGCGAGCTGCGCAAGACGTTCCCCGACTACCAGATAGCCAAGAACCGCATCGACCTGACGCCCGAAACCGATGTCGACGCTATCCTCGTAAAAGTCAAGGATATGTTCGCCCAGGACCCGACGGCCCAGGTCAACGACATCGACGGTGTGAAGATCGACTTCCCCGACCGCTGGGTACACCTGCGCAAGTCGAACACCGAGCCCATCATCCGCGTCTACAGCGAGGCTGCCACCATGGAGGCTGCCGACGAGATAGGCAAGCGGCTCATGCAGGTGGTTTACGACATGCAGTAGTTTCCATGGTCAACAGGTAGATAAGACTCAGTTATGCAGGATATCAGAAATATAGCGATTATCGCACACGTGGACCACGGCAAGACGACGCTCGTGGACAAGATGATGCTGGCAGGCAACCTGTTCCGTGAGGGACAGAACCTGTCGAGCCAGGTACTGGACGCCAACGACCTGGAGCGCGAGCGCGGCATCACGATACTGTCGAAGAACGTCAGTATCAACTGGAAAGGCACAAAGATCAACATCATCGACACACCGGGACACTCCGACTTCGGCGGCGAGGTGGAGATCGTGCTAAACATGGCTGACGGCTGGCGGTTGCTCTGCGACGCCTGCGAGGGTCCCACAACCAAGCCGCGCTTTGTGTTACAGAAGGCCCTGCAGATAGGTA
>JAEEGL011171890.1_pt1 | contig 15679 bp, 10 predicted proteins | sample 9134231 | NCBI WGS metagenome assembly JAEEGL01 (sample SAMN16246548, study PRJNA631951) | gut metagenome | biome: gut microbiome; feature: rumen; material: fiber-attached | host: Bos | place: Iran: Karaj | collected 2018-10
AAAGCGACCTGCCCCATAGTTGTAGCTGATAACCGGAGATGCTCCCTCTGAGATGGCAAGAATCGGTGTTTCCATCATCTGACGGGCCGAGTTGACCATGGTCATGACAGACACATACAGATCTCCGCCCACATCGGCAAGAACGCTGTTGCAGGAGACAGAAACCATGGCATTGGTAAACTGCATGATAAAAGCAGCACTTCCAAGTCCCATTATGTTCGCCATAGTCCTGCCGCTATGTATTATTTCATCCCAAGACATTATCTTGAGATTGTAGGCACATTTTTTTCCAAAGAAAAATCTGAGCACATATATAGCTGAAAGCCCCTGGGATATTACGGTGGCTATCGCAGCTCCCTCGGGCCCAAGTCCCAGCAGAAATATAAAGATGGGGTCCAGAATTATATTGGCCGCAGCCCCCACAAGTATTGTGGTCATTCCTACTGTGGCATATCCCTGCGCCGTGATAAAGGGATTCATACCTGTAGCTATCATGGAAAAAATAGTTCCAAGAAGATAAATCCTGAGGTAGGGCAGGGCGTAGACCATTGATGTCTCTGACGTTCCAAACAGCGCCAGAATCGGCCTTCCGAATATTTCTCCCACAATAATAAGGATTATACCTGTTACAATTAGCAAAAAGAACGAGGTGTTCTGAATCTGCCTCGCTCTGTCATCGTTTTTCTGTCCTCGTGCTATGGAAAAAAGCGGCGCTCCTCCGCTTCCAAACATATTTGTAAAAGCAGTGGTGAGGATCACCAGTGGGAAGCAAAGTCCCACTGCCCCCAATGCCACGGTTCCTATCTGGGGTATTCTGGCTATATAGATCCTGTCCACAATGTTATACAAAAGATTGATTATCTGCGCCACTAGCATTGGTAATGCCACAGCCAGGATATTATTAAAAGTTTTTCCGTTCTCAAAATCTACTCGTTTCATCTTAATACGACCTGTTACTCAAAAATATATTTCTTCATATTATCAAAAATGAGCTCATAGGCAGAAGGCCACATGTGTATTCCGTCAGTTGCGTATTTCTCCAAAAGCTGTCCGTCATCACCGGTAAGTCCTTCATTCACGCAGATATACCTGTAGCCAAACTCACCGGCAAGCTTTTCAACTATGCCATTGGCTTTATCCAGCCTCTCAAGCCGCAGCTTTGCTGCCAACGGGGCCTCAGGCCATGCAATGACCTTATCTGCCACCTTTTGATTTACAGGATAAAAAGCCATCATGAATACTTTGGTCTGTGGAAGCCTTTCCTTAATCTGTACAAGAACCTTTCTGTAGTCAGCTTCAAAAATCTCAGCAGTTTCCTCAGGATGACTGATATCATTGGTTCCTATATTGATAAAGATTACAGAAGGTTCCAGGTCAAAAATCTGCTCATCCATTGACTCAAGAAGTTCGGGAATAGTATAGCCACTAATTCCCCTGTTGTAAATGACCTTTGAAATGCCTCTGCTCATGAGAATCTCGTTCACCGGGAAATGTTCCATCAGTGATGATCCTACAAAAAGAGTCTCTCCCTTTATAGCATTTTTGTTGAGCTGTCTGTACTTTTCCACTGCATATTCATTCATGGCTCATCCTCGCTTTTATACTCTGTTTTTCTAAATCCTGATAAAGAGTCCTTCAAGTGCGCCTTCTATCTCAAAGTCTCCGCTTCCAGATATAATCCTTGCAGACCGGGGCCAGTTTAGATAACGCCATATACTCTCACCTCAACCAATTTCATATACACTTCGTATCCTGAGATTCTCAGGCTCTCCTCTGAGAATGCTTACCCGTCTGGTTCCAGGGTCCATGTCAAAAAAGTTATCGGAGAGGACCAGATCGTCGTTTTCGTTTCTTATCTCCACATTTTTGGCAAAAGAAGTGGCCTTAACTATCAGCATATTAGCATGATCGGGATCCACACTGACACTTAAATCAGGATTCTTAAACCTGAAATACTTGGCAGGTACAAATAAAACCGTGCCCTCTGAAATCACTTTATCCTCTTGTTTTGCCCTGAAGGAGACGTATGTGGAATAAATATCTATGCCGGCAAAACTCTTCTCTTCAAGCCAGATTGCGCTGAGGGCCGGAACATGTACACTTTCTGTCCCTCTCTTAAATATTTCTTTTCCTGAAGAATCTTTAAGCTCCCACTCGACAACAAGATCTTTGTCCTCCATGGTCTCATTGGATACATTGAGCCTGATGGCTGGAGTAAAATCTTTTTTCTCCGTATTGACCAGTATTCCCTCAGAAACTGTACTTGTCTCCTGACAGCTTACAAGAACCGGGGCGAAAAATCTCCTTGCATAGTAGTGCAGCGCCTTCCACCTTCCGTAGTAATCTATGGAAGACCAGCTGATCACCGGCCAGCAGTCATTGAGCTGCCAGTAGATTGCTCCCATACACCTTCCACGGTTTCTCCTGAAGTGCTCCACTCCGTATCTGATCGCCTCCCCGGCCAAAAGCTGTGAAGCGTAGGTCAGCGTATCAAAATCTCCCGGATACCTGAAGGTGGCCTGCATATACTGCATAATCTTGGCATTGGCAGAACTGTTTCTCTGATGCTTCTCCATATTATAGGAAAAGAGATTGAAATCTTCCTCACTATCCATTACCTTTTCCATGGTCTTCATAGAAGGAATCGACTGAAAGCCAAACTCGGACAGGTACCTGAAGTGATGCTTTCTAAACTCGGTAAAGGGCTTATTGCTATGCCACACCTCCCAGTAGTGAACATCTCCTCTGGTGTCATCATTGGGGTTATCAAAAGATCCTCCCGATGAAGGACTTGAGGGCCAATATACAGTATCAGGTGCATATTCACTCACCCACTTCGGGAAAAGATACTCATACATCTTTATATAATCAGCCTTCTGTTTAGGAGAGCTTACCCACAGACCATCCTTTACAAACATCTCCATTTCATTGTTTCCACAGATAAGGCCAAGGCATGCATGATCTGCAATTCGTTTTAAATTATCTCTGATTTCCAGGTGAATATTTTCCTCAAATTCATCATTAAGGTCATACACAGCGCAGGCAAACATGAGATCCTGCCAGACGATAAATCCCATTTCATCACACATATCATAGAATTCATCACCCGGGAAAAAGCCGCCGCCCCAAACCCTGATGGTATTGAAGTTGGATATTTTGCAGTCCTCCAAAAGGCGTCTTGTTCTCTCCGGTGTAATATCCGCAAGAAAGTTGTCCTCAGGAATATAGTCAGCTCCCATGGCGAAAACATCCACACCGTTCACGCAGTGAGAAAAGCTCTCTCCCCACTCATCCTTCTTTCTGGTAAGGGTCATGGTCCTGAGTCCTATGCGCTTTGTGACTGAATCAGTAACTTCCCCTGCTGCTTTTTGAACCACTTCTACTGTATAGAGGTTCTGCTCTCCATATCCGTTTGGCCACCAAAGAAGTGGATTACTTATCTGTATCTCATCACAGTTTTTGTAATCGGATATGATGATTTCTTTGCCCAGAGGTGAAGTAATCTTAACATCCATGGAAGTTTCCTCTCCGGGCTCGGAAACCACCTCCTCCACAAAGATCTTAAGGCCAACACCTTCGTCAAAGTGCCTTTGATGGATCCTTATATTGTCTATCCTTGCTCTGTCGAAGCTACGAATATATACAGGTCTGAAAATGCCTGCATCAGGAATCCTTGGACCCCAATCCCAGCCAAACATGCAGTGAGCCTTTCTTATGTGAGCAAAGCCCTCCATAGCATCCTCTGCTCCGTCGCATCGGCACTCTTTATAGGCATCTCTTATGAATTTCAAAGGTGAATAGAGGTATACCTTTAAAGTATTGCCCTTCTTGCTGATAACCCCGCTCACGTCAGCAACGTAAGTTCTGTGCATATTTTCCGCATGAAAGAGCTTTTGTCCGTTCAGGAAAACATCAGCTATAGTATCAATTCCTTCAAATACAAGTTCTTTTTTCTTTCCTGAAAAAACATTGTCATCGCAGTCAAAGACTGCTTCATATTCAAAATCTTCCTCCATCATTTCAAGAGCATATTTTTCATTATCTCCCACAAATGGATCGGGAATAACTCCATTTTCCCTGAGTGCCCCAAGAACAGTTCCCGACGTCATCTGGTCATACACCTCGCCGTTTGACACTCTCTTTATCTTCCAGTCCGCTATATTTTGCTGATTCATCAGCAACCCTCCTTATAAATCAATATTACCGAAAACAGGTGTCTCTTTTTATTTTACTGCACCGTCCGTTACTCCGCTTATAATATGTCTCTGTAAAAAGATATAAATGATAATTGTAGGTATTGCAACCAGTACTATGGCCGCACTCATCAAAGGCCACTCTGCAAGCTTGTCTCCTGAGAAGGCATATAAGCTTGTGGCAACAGTTCTGGTCTTAGGCATATACATATAGGGAGTAAAAAAGTCATTGTATATTCCCAGAAGTTTTAAAATTATTGTTGTCGCAATGGCCGGCTTAAGCCGCGGAAGAATAATGTCAGTATAGATTTTAAGCCTTCCGGCTCCGTCAAGTCTTGCACTTTCATCCAGAGAAACCGGGACATTATTTATGAACTGCAGAAAAATATATATCTGCATGATATCTGTACCAATGTATAACAGCACTCCTGCCATAAGGGTATTGTATATTCCCAGTGCCTTTATGACCTGAAAAGTTGCAATGGTAACCGTCATTCCCGGTATAAAGGTAGGAATCAGAAATGCCAGATATACAAGTCCCCTTAATTTAAAATCAAATCGCGACAGGGTATAGGCCACCAGGGAAGCAATAACTATAGTCACAGGAACAGATACCAGGACCAGTACCGCGGTATTCATAAATCCCTTGATGAAATTACCTTCAATAAAGGCTCTTATATAGTTGCTGAAATCAGTTATATGCTCGGGAAGGCTCATTACTCCCTTCATCATGTATTCTTCATTGGTCTTTAATGATACATTGACCACTATCAACAGAGGTGCAAAGACCATGATAATTCCAATCGCCATGAGAAGATAGATAAAAAATTGGCCCACCTTGTTATTAATTATAAAAATCGGCTTAATGGTTTCTTTTTTCATATTACCTGTCTCCCTTTATGAACACTTTCTGCACAGCGACCAGCATAAGAATTATTATAAGAAGAATCACTCCCATGGCAGCTGCCTTTCCGTATTTGGAATAGGAGTAGGCAAGCTCCAGTGATTTACTTATGAAGGTTGCTGTACGTCCGTTAGGACCACCCTTGGTGATAAGGAATGGCTCAAAATATACCTGCAGAGCTCCGTTGAGACTCAGAAGAAGTGACACCTCCAGCATTGTCTTGATATTAGGCAGCGTTATAAATCTTACTGTCTGGAAAAAGCCTGCCCCGTCTATTCTTGCAGCTTCGTACACCTCTCCGGGAACTGACTGAAGAGCAGCGATATAAATAACCATGGTCCAGCCAACATATTTCCAGAAACTGATAAAAGAAAGAGCAAAATTTGTCATATAGCTTCCGCTGATAAAATGAACAGAGGAAAGTCCCAGGTGATTCAACAGGAAGTTGATGGGGGAATTGGAATAGTCATATATATAATTGAACATAAAGGCAACCGCCACACCGTTGATAATGTAGGGCATGAACAAAATAGCTCTGAATGTTGTTTTCATCTTAATGTTGCTGTTTAGCAGAATAGCCAGAAAGAGGCCTGCCACCTGCTGCACCAGCGCTGTTACCACATAAGCCATATTGTTTCCGAATGTCATAAACAGTTCTTTCTGAGAAAAAATATCTTTATAATTCTTCACCCCTATATAATTAAGGTCCCTGCTCATGCCATTCCAGTCAGTGAAAGATAATTGGATCAGTTTCATCAGGGGATAATAGGAAAAAAGCATAAGAAGTCCCAGAGGTATAAACAAAAAACAAAGTATATAAATCCTGTCCTTAGTCTTAGATTTCATAGTAATTATCCTTTCTTACAGGCAAATTACTGCACAAAAATGGCAGCATTGCCAATAAGCAACACTGCCATATCATCAGCAATCCAAATTATTATTTCGCATAAGCCGCTCTTGCAGCTGCCCACTTAGCATTCCATTCTGCAATAAGTTCTGCTGCCTTTTCATCTTTTTCCTCCATAACATAAGTAAGGAAGAATTTCTGTCCGTCGAGCTCGATGTCGTTCTTGATATTTGAGAAAGTAGCATCTCCGACAATTGGCTCTAAAGGCTCTATGCCATATGAGAGAAGTTCTGCAACAAAGGGATCATTAACTTCTATATTCTTGTTGGAAGGAATATCAGACTCTGCCACAGGGTTATTAAGCATGTAAGAAAGAAATGCCTTTGCAAGCTCCGGGTTTTCCGTATCTTTTGAGACGCCCCACTGCTTGCCTGCACCGGCCTTGATATTTTTTGCCCCGGGGAATGGGAACATTCCTATATCCTCCGGTCTTGCACCAAGCTCCACAAACTGCGCAGGAAGCCAGGTTTCTGAGTAGTGCATGGCAGTCTTTCCCTGAGCAAGATCCAGTTTAAACTGATCCCAGTTGGCACTCATAATATCCTCTTCCAGCCAACCCTTTTTGTAGAGATTTCTGACAATATTCATTGATGAGAGCATCACGTCATCATAAATCTCATCCTGCTGGGCATATTTGTTTTCGCCTCGGTTGTCTCCGGCTGTAAGTGTAACTTCTCCCCAGCCGCACCATGCATAGATAGGCCAGATATCCTTAAATGCTGTTCCAACAGGAGTAATCCCTGCATCATCAAGCTTTGCGCAGACCTCGTAAAATTCATCAACGGTCTTGGGAATCTCTGTCACTCCGGCTGCAGCAAAGGCTGCCTTATTATAGACCATACCGCAGTATGATACTGTCAGAGGCAATACATAGAGATTGCCGTCAGTTCCTTTTCCGTTCTCGTAAAAGAGAATATCATCTGCTGTAAAATCAAGATCGTCCAAAGGAAGGAAATAGTCCTTGTAGGTGTCCTGGTTGATTGGATCCACCACATAGAACAGGTCCGGCGCCTCTCCACCAGCAATTCTTGTTGGGATAACGTCGTCATATTCCTTGATAGTTTCAAATTCTACTGTTGTCCCGGGATAAATATCCATAAACTCCTGAGCATATTCAGAAAGTCTTTCTTCCAAATCTGTACGGTTACTTGCAACACTGATCTTTCCTGACAAAGCTTTAGCATCAGCCTCATTCTCAGGAGCATTCTCTTTTGCTGTATCGCTTACTGTATTTTTTGCAGCAGAAACAGTAGTGTCCGCGGAACTGCTGCCGCAGCCGGACAAAGCTGCTGCAAAAAGGGCAGTGGTCAAGATCATTGAAATATTTTTTTTGTTCATAAAAATGGTCCTCCCATATACTGAAAAAATAGTTTTTATTTATATCAATGCTGCAGCGTATGATTCTTTCTCTTATTTCTTATTTGGCATTTCTTGCCAGGAAAAGTGCTCCCTTTATTCCCTGCGTACCTCCAAGTGCGGCCGGAACTATATAGCTGTCCATATCCGCAAGCTCAGCAGTGTCTATATACCCGTTTAAAAATTCCTTCGTCTTTTCCCTTACAGCTGGAAAAAGCTTGTCAACATGCATCACTCCTCCGCCGAGGATTATCCTGCGGGGAGAGTAGCAGCAAATGTACTGCATAAGCGCCTTGCTGATGTAATCGGCTTCAAGTTCCCATACCTCTTCCCTGTCAGTGAGGTTAAAGGCGTCTGTTCCATAGCGCATCTTAATGGCCGGTCCGGATGCAAGTGACTCAAAACAGTTTCTGTGATAGGGACAGCTTCCCTCAAAATCATCACCGGGTCTTCTTGTAAGAAGTATGTGTCCGGCCTCCGGGTGAAGCATTCCATGAACCAGATTTCCCTCTGAATATACTCCCACGCCTACTCCCGTTCCTATAGTAATGTAAATGACATCGCTTAAGCCCCTGCCATTTCCGTATATTACTTCTCCCAGGCAGGCAGCATTCACATCAGTATCAACTGCCACCGGTATCATCATTTTCTCAAAAGCTTCGTTCCAGGAAAAACCAACCCAGGGGAGCTTGGGGCTCTTGCCTATTCTTCCGTAATCGGAGCTGTTTTTATCAAGGCAAACCGGACCAAAAGCTCCTATCCCAATCGCCTCTATATCGTATCCGGAAAAGAATTCGCAGATCTCAGGAATTGTCTCCTTCGGAGTCTGCGTCTTTATTTCAGTTATATTTATAATACTGCCGTTATCATCTCCCACAGCAACAACCATTTTGGTTCCGCCTGCTTCAATTGCTCCATACATCTTTTCGTCCTCCGTCTGTAAGAAGAGTATAGCAATATGGCACCGGCAAAAAAACAGCAGTACTTTTGATTCCCATACAATTTTTTGGGAATTCAAAAATACTGCATATATTAATAAACCAAATTTCTGTATTCTTTGGGAGATATCCCCCATTTTTTCTTAAAAGCCCGCCCAAAGGACACAGCATCTTCATAGCCCACAAGCTGACCTATCTCATAGATCTTTATCTTGGGATCTCTAAGAAGCTCTTTTGCCTTGTCCATCCTGACATTTAGCAGATACTCAGAGAAATTCATCCCTGTCTCGGTTTTAAACAGATTGCTGAAATAGGACGCATTGAGCTCCACATAATCTGCAATTTCCGCAAGGGTGAAGGGCTCACTGTAATGGACCATGATATAATCCTTGGCCATCTCTATTCTTCGCTCACTTTTTTGTTCCTTCTCTTTTTCAATATATTCTATGGCACTTTTTAAAAGAGAACTCATATAAGTCTTAAGTTCTCTGTAAGTGTTGAGATAATCAATGCAAAAGTCAATCTCAGGAGCATTTGCCGATACATAATTTCCAAAGGCTGACACTCTGGCACAAATATGCTCCAAAAGATCATGCATGTATCTTCGGAAAAGATCCTCACTGCAATAGCTAAGGTCAAGAAAAATCCCGTATATATTCTCCCTGGCTCCCATGTAATCGCAGAGGGTCACATAGTGGACAAGTCTGTCCGCAGCAGCGCTTATGTCATAAGAGATCTTTATGTTTTTCCCCTCTACCTGACTGAATTCTATATACTGCTTCTGCCCAAGGTAAAACCTTCCCCGAACAGCTTCCCCGGACATTTTAAACAATTCCGGTATATCATCGATGTTATCTGTCACGGCACTTACTCCCATGGTGGCAGATCTGTCGGGATCCCTTTCATCATTTATTCGAGCGAACAATTCTTTTCCAAAAGAAACAATGGTCTCCTTTTTATCAGCCAAAATAAGGAGAATGATTTCCTTCCCCATTGTTCCGCTTAGGATCTCAAGCTCATCACTTTTTGTGTTTTCTGAAATTATGATCTCATACAGGTCCATAAGAGCCTTATTGTACTGTGCTTGTCCGGAAAACTGGCGGTAGTACTGGTCAGCCTCAATCCTGAATACGCCATGACAGCCAAGAGATGTATTAATCCCCAGATCCTTAAGCCTTTTTATCAGATCCTTGATTTCTTCCCTGCTGCAATCTGATAGCTTGCGAATGACCTCAGCAATCAAAAAAGATCTGTTGTGGTCATGGGTCTTCTTGGATTTTTCCTCTTCGGATATCTGAAGCTCCACCTTCTCAATGAGAGCTATCAGCTCATCTTTTTTAAAGGGCTTTAATATATAGTCACAGGCGCCGTTCATAAATGCGCTACGAACATATTCAAAATCGTTGTAACCGCTTAACATGATTATCTTGGGAGAATATGATCTTTTTTCCCTTATAGTCTCTGTGAGCTTAAGGCCATCCATTATCGGCATCCTGACATCGCAGATAATCAGATCTGTGTTTTCGTGCAGGTCAAGATAATCCAGTGCCATTGCTCCATCCGGGAATTCTCCCACAACACACCAGTCTCTGCCTGATTTCTCTATCAGTTTGCGCATTCCCATTCTTATGACTTCATCGTCATCTACAAGAAGGATGTTCATCATCTCACCGCCTGCTTACTTGATTTGAAAAAAGCTTGTTTGTACAATGATTATTATAGACGAAAAAACCTTCATCAGGCAAAAGGTACCATGAAAAGAATAGTTTCCTATTTCAAAAATCTCTCAATAGTTGTTAAGTTTTCACTAATAATCGTGCTGGCTTTCATATTGCTGTCAGGATCTATTCTGATTTCTGCAAATCTCTACGAAAAGGAAAGACTGGCAACTTATTTTGATGTTCATACCAGCAACAATCAGCAGCTTCTTGATAAAATAGACAGCTACATCTCAGACATTTCCAATGTAACCAAGATACCCCTTACCTACAAGATAAACGACATCACCTATATGTCTCTTTTATCGGATTTTAACGAAAACAGCAACAACAGCTATGAATTCCAGCGGCAGAACGAGCAGATTTTTGAGCAGATCATGACCTACAAGGACGAGGTTAACTCCTGCTATATTTTTAATACAAAAGGAGAGGGCGATTACAAGGTAAAATATGCCATCTATTCTCCCTTTGATCCATCAGACACCTACTGGTTCAAGGAGGCCTTAGACCGCTTTGGAAAGCCTGTTTTTGTAAAGACCTACGAGCTTCCAGAAATTGTCAATGAAAGACTAAAGCCCGTATATGTATTCGGTGTAGCCCGTGGTATCGTTCAGCTAAAGTCAGGTGATGTCATCGGAATCCTTCTGATCAATACTGAGGTTGATTATTTTGAAAGGCTTTGCAATGACGTAAGACTTGGAACCAATCAGAGATTCCTTATCATGAGTGATACCCACTGTATCTTTGATTCCAATGGCGAATTTACCGCCAAAACCATGCCCTCTGACAACAAGATAATGTACGTACCTGAAGAAACTAAAGACTCTTTCTACAAATTCACATTAGATAACAGGTCTACTTACGCCACAAGCCTTAAGTCGGATAACTATGGCCTTAGAATAATCAGCATTGCTCCTTCAGATGATCTGCTGGGCGGCCTTACCAGGATAGAGTTTACCAATTTCCTTCAGCTTATTCTGATCATTTTTGCCATCCTCCTGGTCACCCTGTTCTCCATAAAACAGGTGGTTTCTCCCATCACATTTTTAAGTTCTATGATGAAAATGGCTGAAGATGGAGACTTCACCAACCATGTGAAGTTCGATTCCCTGGACGAAGTCGGCAAACTTGCCATGTCCTATAACTCCCTGATTGACAGGATAAACTCCCTGATAAAGGAAGTTTATCTGGAAAAGATCAACGCCAACGAGCTGGAGCTTCAAATGCTTCAGTCCCAGATAAATCCGCATTTTTTGTATAACACCCTGGAATCAATCTCCATGATGGCCACCATAAATGATGATGACACAACCTCAGATATGGCTGCTTCTCTCGGTTCAATACTTCGTTACAGCATCAGCGATCTGAATGCTTCCGTGAGCCTGTTGGACGAAATCGGGCATGTAAAAGAGTATGTAGCTCTTTTGGAGTACAGATTTAAGAACCAGTACCGCCTGGAAGTGGATATTCCTGCGGCCCTTTATTCAACTCAAATGCCAAAGCTCATACTTCAGCCGGTGGTGGAAAATGCCATCTATCACGGGATGCGCACGGTCAGGACAGGGGGAATCATCAGGGTGAGCGCCTCCAAATCCGCAAGAAACACCCTGGAAATAAGAGTATCCGATAACGGAAGCGGAATTCCAAATGACAAGCTCATTACGCTCAATGACTATATAAATGAGAAAAATGACAGTTTCGACAGCATTGGTCTTCGAAACGTAAATAGAAGAGTCCATCTCTTCTGTAAAGATGAGAAAGGCTCTTCTAATGTAGGTGTATTTGTTGAAAGCGGTATTGAAGGCGGAACAGTCGTCATTATCAGGATAAGTTGCTGATCTTCAAATAAACCATCACTTAACCGTGCGATTACCCGCAAGTACTTCTCTGTAATCTTCGAGATTCTTACGTAAAAGATTACTCCCTTTTTGTAGTCCTCCTTTTTTAGTCGTTTGCTTGTTAGTTACTAGAAGCTGTCGTAGTTCAAAAGCCCCTGTTCTTCATATTTGATAATGTACTCGCCAACTACTCTGTCAGAAAAATCCTTAACTTCTCCCAGCATCTGCTGATAGTTATCCAAAGTCATTTCGTATTCTCCGGCAAGGATTTCATCCAGCATAAGCCTGTTTATATCCTGTGAAAAGTGGATGGAATCCATATACAGATCAAGATTTGTGGCAATCTCTTCCTGAGCCTGGAAGCAGAATATTCTGACATTGTCATATTGTAAAAGAGCGCGGGTCATCTGAAGTTCATTGTAGATGTAGGCATCTCTTTCTCCGGTTCTCACAACGCCGTCCCACCAGAGCATTGAATATATTGGATAAAAGAAAATAAATTCTGTCTCCGGATGGTTCTCAACCTGAGCAGTTAAAAGAGCTATGTTGGCATCCAGCTGCTCCTGATACGCAGTTTCTTCCATCATTGGCGTAACTTCCTTTTGCCTGTGATAAAGCCCAAGAGCCATCTCGCTGCCAAAGCTTTTCCACTTTGCCCAGTTGTAGGACAGGCCCTCATCATAATTCCCCATGAAAGAATTGGCAATCTCATAGGGGATCTTCTCAAATAATACATCCTTATTAAAAAGATATCTCACGTCATTAAAAGGATTCTTGTCGTAGAGATACATGGGACAACCCGTTGATTCATAGGTGGTCTCTGCGGAAGCCGAAAGAGAAGAGGGGTCTATATTGTAAAAAACTCTCTTAATATCATGGTGCTCATAGGCCGCGTCCATAAGATAGCACAGATCCGCTGTTGCGCCGTAGGATCTGATGGCCTTGATGGACTTAACACCATAAGCCTCGTCGTACCATCTGTTGTTATTGTTCTCCATAACGGAAGAACCCACCAGCAGCGCGTCGTAGTCAAAGTTCCTAAGAGTTCCGATGCACTGATACTCCTTGTCTGACAAAACCGCCTTCAGACCAAACCAGGGTTTGTGATAGTGATAAAAGGGGTCAAATGCATAAACTATCGCCCCTATGAGAACCGCCACAATGATAATTGCAGCCAGGATTCTTTTTATGAAATTCTTGGATTTACTGTTTTCGTTCATTATAATAACCTGTTAGTCCTTAGAACTGGAAATAGATAAAGGTGCTGACATTTGAAAGGGATACAAAAGACCAGATAAAGAGGATCACCAGCCCCACAATTGTCTTTTTATCAAATTTCGTAGTCCTGATAATTTCCGCTGTGTTCTTCCTGGTCATGACAAAGCCGCTGATGGCTAGGAGCAGTATGAAGGTGACCATGTAGACGGCGGTTACCAGATTACCTTTTCCAATCTGGTTAAAGAACATCCTAAAGAGATAGTTCTCCGGAATCGCCAGATTCTCAGCTGTTCTGTAAAGGAATCCGGGATAGGTCCAGAAAAAGAACCTCTTAAACATCTGAAGTGCATAGGTCATATTCTGTGATCCAAAGAACACCAGGGATATGACAAACATGGTAAAAGTAATGGCATTTCCAAGGGGGCGTGGGAGAGTGATGAGCGGCTTTTCCCTAAACAGGTACTTGTTCTTTTCCCCAACTCCCGTAATACCAAGATTGTCCCAAACCACCAAGAGTCCCTGCATCAGGCCCCAGCAGATGTAGGTCCAGCCGGCGCCATGCCACAATCCGCTTAAGACAAACACTATAAGGACGTTGATCATGGTTCTGCGCTTGCCTTTTCTGCTGCCTCCCAGAGGGATATAGACATATTTGATAAAGAATCTGGACAGAGTCATATGCCAGCGCTGCCAAAGTTCCTTGGAGGTGGCTGCCTTGTAGGGTGAATTAAAGTTGATAGGAAGTTCGTACCCCAGCATCAGGCTCACGCCGTTTGCCATATCGCAGTATCCGGAAAAATCCAGGTAAATCTCAAAGGTATAGGCCAGCATCACCGCAATAACAGTGAGGGTGTCCATGTAATAGGTGTAATGGAAGCCGTAGTTGACAGCCTTTGCCAGATTGTCCGCCAGAAGCACCTTCTTGGAAAGTCCGATGATAAAGGACATGATTCCCATAGCCATCTTGTCTGCGTCGAAGTTCCTGAGAGACTTGTCCTCAAACTGGTCTATCATTTCCTTATGAAATGCAATAGGTCCCTGAATGAGCTTCGGAAAATACACGGTGTACATGAGATATTGCAGAATAGGGTAGTGAGGCGCATCGCCGTTGGCCCTGTCTATGATAAAAGAAATCTGACCAAAGGTAAAAAAGCTGATTCCAATAGGCATCAGTATCTGTTTGGCTGTCAGAGTTGCCCCGGTCAGAGCATTTACGTTCTCAATAAAGAATCCCAGATATTTGAAATAAAACAGAAGAGCAAGGTTAAAGATAACACCCACCACTTTTACAGTTTTATTTATGTTTTTTCCTGAGGATTTGGTAAGCAGCGCACTGAGGGCGTAGTTACCTGCGGCACTTGCAAGAAGCACCACCAGAAAGCCCGCGCCAAAAGAGTAATAGAAATACAGTGACATCACTACCAAAAAGGCATCTGCCACTGTATATTTCTTGATATTATTAAGCCCTCTCCAGCCTATAAGCAAAATAGGGAGGAAGAGCAGTAAAAACTTAAAGGAATTAAAACCCATTGCATTCTCCACTTATTAAATGTCATGAAGAGTATACCAAATAAGCGATATTGTGTAAACGAAACAAAAACTTAAGTATTAGCGCAGAAAAGGGAGCAGAAAATCTGCCCCCTTACTCTGCAAATAGGATTTATTTTACAAGAACTCCATTCTCATCAAAGGTGTACTTCTTGAACCACTTTGTGATTGTTTCGTTCTTTGCAAGCGCTCCGGTGCTCTTAGCATAGTATCTGTTACCGTCTGCATCGATCCAGTCAGAAACTGTAACAGCGCCATTCTTCTCAGGCTTGCAGTAATATGTCTCGCCGTTGAAGTCTACAAAACCAGTCTGAAGAACTCCGCCCTCACCAAGGATGTACTTGGTTGTCCACTTTGTGATCATCTCGTTCTCAGCAATTGATCCGTCTGCCTTAGCATAGTAGGTCTTGTCATCAACTGTGATCCATGTGCTCTTCTGCATTGTACCTGTAGTTGTGTTGAAGAAATACTTAACGCCGTCAATTGTGTAGAAGCCTGTAAGCTTTGTGCCATCCTCTGTCATGTAGTAGGTTGAACCCCACTTTGTAACAAGCTCAGCCTTAGGCTCTTCGGGCTCTACCGGATCTTCCGGAGTAGGAACATCAGGTGTAGGAACAACTTCGCCCTCTGTAAGAAGGATTGTTCCGAATACTGAAGGTGCTGACCAACCGTTACCGGTCTTGTCTGCCCAGTTAAGGTATCCAACTCTCTTACCAGACTCATTAGCATCGTTGATCTGGATATCAAAACCAACCTTTGCACCTGCTTCAGGAGCAATGTCTGTCCACTTGAAGGCTGCTTCGATAACATAACCATCTGCAGTAACAACAGCTGCAGAGTTAACATTTTCTTCTACGCACTTTGTGCCGTTGAAGCTGTGACCGTTCTCATAGTTGATTCTGTACTGCTTATCATCTGCCTGATATGAGCTTGCCTTAGCATTGTTCTCATCGATGAATACTTCGATTGAATCCTGCTCCCAAGCATCAGATGCATCCATATTAAGAACATCATCTTTTACTGTTGTAAGAACGTAGAGGTTCTCATCATCCCAAAGGA